>OGXB01001084.1_pt1 | contig 15733 bp, 14 predicted proteins | sample 1576161 | NCBI WGS metagenome assembly OGXB01 (sample SAMEA3541474, study PRJEB24748) | human gut metagenome | biome: human gut; feature: human-associated habitat; material: faeces | place: China | collected 2012
CCGGCGTCCGAAATGTTCCACATCCGGTGCTTCATGAAACTGCATTCCTACACCATGCCCGCAAAGATCGCGTACCACGTTGAATCCGTTCTTTTCTGCGTGTTCCTGAATAGCGGCGCCTACATCTCCTAATTGTTTCCAAGGCTGTGCGGCGGCTATACCTATTTCCATACACTCTTTAGTCACTTGAACCAGTTTGCGCATTTCGGGACTTACGTCACCGATCATAAACATACGGGATGCGTCGGAGAAATATCCTTTGTAAATGGTAGAAACATCTACATTGATGATATCTCCGCTTTGCAGTATTTCTGTTTTGCTGGGAATACCGTGGCATACCACATCATTGATACTGGTGCAGACGCTTTTAGGAAATCCTTCGTAGTTGAGAGGAGCAGGGATGGCACCGTGCTTTGTGGTGAAGTCATATACCATGACATCGATTTCTTCAGTCGACATTCCTTCACGGATATTCTCCGAAATATAATCCAACAGGGCAGTATTGATTTTGGCACTCTCACGGATTCCTTCCAGTTGTTCGGGAGTACGCAGTACTTTGCGCGGTGGGAGTTTGTAACCTTGTTTTCTGTATTTCTGTATTTTCGCTTCTACTTCAGCCGGATAATTGGAGGGAGTAAACCGGAATCCCTTGATAAAGTTCTTCATTATTATAGGATGTTTTTTAATCGTACTACAAAGGTACGAGAATAAATGGAAAATGAAATCGTTTATCATGTGATTCCTTTTTTACCATTCATAAGAAATACAGATCTGAGGCACCCATTCCCATCTTTTTTGTATGGTGTTGTATTGATATTGTACGCCGGTTTTCAATTTCCAGCCTTTACCTACTTTTAAAACAATGTCGCTGCCTAGTGTGGTTGGTATTGCTTCAGAGGAAAGTCCACGATATCTTCGGGTGTCCAGATTTTGTTTACCATATATGCTAAGAAACCATTTTTTAGAGAGCTTATAATCCATTTGAGTTTGGATATGAAAGTGGTTTGAACTTTCACTAAAGTTACTTTTACTATGCAGAGTGATATTTTTGTTTATTTTGAGCCGTGAATAAGTGGGTAAGAAAGTAGAATTGGTCTGTCGAAAGATGTTATGAGTATGAAAAGGTAATTTCGGAGATATGATTGTTGATTTAAGAATCGGTAATGTTGGATCAAAGTCAACAAAGGGTTTTGTATGATATAACATGTTTTGTTCTGTCTTCTTTACGAATTCCTTATTGATTCTGATTTCTTGCTCAGAATTTAATGCTTGCTGTAGCCTCAATGAATCTTGTTTGCTCCACTCTTGTCCTGTTACGGATAAAGGAAGTAATATCAGACAAAGAGTGCTTAAACGATATTTATAAACGTTCATATAATGTGCTAGTTAAGTTTAATTATATGGACGACGAAAAAGTGAAAATGCTGCTTTATGTAATCAATAAATAATGGGTATTTCACATAATATGAGAATACTTTTCTTTTTTTGTATAGGTGTATTAAGCACATTTATCGTGTCCAGTCGCACCTATGGAAACAAAACCTATATAGCTGTTTTTTTATGTATTGAGTGATAAGTTCTAGTTTCTTGATTGGTTCATCTTTCATAAATCTTGAATGATATCGAGAGAAAAAATGAGGTGAAAAAATATAGATGTTATAATTACAACCACTTTTTTTCTGAGCATTGTAGGACTCATAGTTCTTGTTATCATTCTTTAATGTTTTGTATTTAAGATAATCTTTTTGCTTTAAATACCGGTTCTATCTTCTGAATCTCCGATTCAAATCCGAACCAATAGCCATGTCCTTCTTCGTCAATAGGAAGAAAACATAACCGGAGGTTCTCACGATATGAGCCATATATAATTTCCCAATTATCGGGAGGAACTTGGCGTTTTGTCTTTACTTTTTCAGCGGGGATTTTCTTTAACGACATACCGGCTTCTATCCATGCAATACTGACTTGTGTCACGTAATCGGGATAATGATTCTTGCAGAAATTATAGAGGATAAGTCCCCTTTTTTCCAGACTCAAAGGAGTGTCGATGACATCTGTCTGTATTAGATGGTCAAGTAACTCGTGCAGGAAATGCGGATTATCCAAAATGAGGGTACGAGTCAGACTTCGCCATGTAGGTGTATTATAGAATCCGTCTAAAAGACGGGACAGATAGTGGGCGGTTTGCAATTCTTCTACGGAAATTTTTTTAGTCTGCAAAACTTCGTAGGGAGGGAGAGGAGAGTATTGGATGCCTAACTCTTCCGCCCTTCTTCGCATTTCCGTGCCGGGAAGTAATTTTAATGATTCCAGTTGTATTTCCCCTGCACCATATTCGGCAAGTGTACGAACGTCTTCAAATATTTCGGATAGGTGATAGAGAGGAAGACCGGCTATTAAGTCAGCATGTGTCTCCATGTTCTTAAGGGAACAAAGATATTTCAGACCTTGAAGGGCATCAGATAATTTTCCGATACGTCGGCTTTTCTCTAATACGGGTTCACGAAGGCTTTGAATACCTGCTTCGAGGTGTAGCAAACCATTAGGTAAAATAGCGAGTTCTTCTTTTAATTCTTCGGAGAGAAGTGCCGGGTGAATTTCCAAATGGAAACAGATGTCCGGGGCATATTCACGGAAGAGGTGAAGAAGTTCTTTGGCTCGCTTATTATTATAGTTGAAAGTGCGGTCGAGTACACGCACATTTTTGATGCCATGCTGATGGATAACATTCAGTCGTTCGCGGATTGCCTCCAATGAAATGGTGCGAACCGGTTTCTCACCTCCGCTGACGCAGAAAGCGCATGTGTTGAAGCATCCTCGGGTAGTTTCCAGTTGTACGAAAGGCTTGCTCCAATTAAAAAAACGACTTTTCTCCGGTGAGACGAGCTGAGAGAAGTTCATGACACGGGCAATACCGTTGTCTTGATATTGGTCTGATTCGTCCAGATAACATAATCCGGATATCTGATTCCACTCATTTACAGGGTGATTCCATACTTTTAACCAAATTGGGAATACTTCTTCTCCTTCTCCCCGAAACACTCCGTTGACAAATTTGTTCTTTCTTAAGAAGGCTTCGTTATTTCCTAAAAACTCCGGACCGCCGAGTACGATGCAGCAATGAGGTAGCAAAGCTTTAGCACGTGAAACGATATGCAACAGTTGCTCGTGATTAAATAGCCAGTTGGTAGCAGCAATAATATCTGGTTGATGGTGATAGATTTGGTTGACTACCATTCCGGTATTTTCGTTGATGGTTGCCGATACTGTACACCACTCAATGGTAGTGTCATCTGCTATTTGAGCATGTAATGCAGGCAATGCCAGCGATGAGTGCGCATAGGAGCTATTTAAATCAAGCCAAAGAAGTTTCATGTGTAAATTTTACTATTAGTGGGACAAAGGTACAAAAAACTTGCATCTTAAGGCATATAGTAAAATAAAAACGCTAATTTTGCAATAATAAACGCAATAAACTAGAAAATTATGAAGAATTTGAAAAAATACGTAGGTGTTCTCATGTTGCTGACTTTATTGGTCGGCTTTACTTCGTGCGAAGATGATGAAACTATATTTGATCACATAGTAGGGCGTACATGGGTTGGTGATTTAGGATTTTGGGTAGATAATAGTCCGGTGGAAAGTGGAATAACCTTTAAGAGTAATGGTTTTGGTGTAGATGAACAATGGTATTATGATTGGGATAGAGTAGCGGCTGTTTTAGATGTCCGCTGGTGGATTGAAGATGGAGATTTATTCTTGGATTATGGTAATGGCTATCCTTTATTAATATTAGCAGATGTTTATGTTGAAGGCCGATATCTTACAGGGCGTTTGTATTCAAATAATATAGATCAAGGAACCGTTACTTTAGAAATGAGTAATTAGTGAAGATCTAAAAAAGAATTGTGGAATTGGAAAAAATATCGATTTTTTTATAAAAGTTCCCCTTATTGAAGGCTAATTATGTACAGAGTTGCCAGCAAATAAGGGGAATTTTATTATTTTATTTCTTTAGGAACAACTTCTTAAACTCTCCCGGATAAGGTGTCTCAAACTCCATTAAATCTCCCGTCACCGGATGATAGAAACAAAGTTTGAAGGCGTGGAGTGCCAGTCTTCCGATCGGGTTAAGCGATTCTTCGCCTCCATATCTTCCGTCACCTATAATAGGATGTCCTAAATCCTGCATATGTACACGAATCTGATTCTTACGTCCTGTTTCCAGATCAAGTTCTAACAGTGAATAACCGTTAGCACGTTTGATTGTCTTGTAGTGTGTGATGGATTTTGAACCACCATCATCGTAATCGCTGGAACTTACATAAAGAGTTTTATCCGTCAGCCAGGAAACCACAGTGTCATAATCCTTCTCCATTGTTCCCTCAACAACAGCTACATAACGGCGGTCAGTCACTATTTCATGCCAGTTGTCACGTAATGTCCGTTGTGTTTTTTCGTCTTTTGCGAACATCATTAATCCTGATGTATCCCTGTCCAGACGATGTACGATAAACACACGGTGCTGTCTGCCCGAGCGCTGTACATATTCATTCAGAATCGTATAAGCGGTGCGCTCTTTTTGTCGCTCGGTATTGACAGATAAGAGTCCTTGCATTTTTTCCACTACAATGATATAAGCGTCCTCATATACAATTTTCAGCAGTCTGTTATGAAATTCCTTCTTTCCTTTTTCCTTGCTGATTTGTACTTTCATTCCGGGTTGCAGCGGGAAGTTGAACTGAGTGGTGATTACGTTATCTACCAATACCACCCGTTTGCTCAGTAATGACTTCAGTTTCGTGCGGCTTGCGTCCGGCATTTTGGCAGCCAGAAACTCCATTAGTTCCATGGGCTCTTTGACTGCATAGTTCGTATATTGGGCACGTGCTTTTTCTGCAGGAGTTCTTCTCGGTCTTTTTTCCATTTCTTTTTTCTTTTGCGAACAATTCAACTAACGTATTATCGAAGCTCCAGCAACACTACATTTTCCACATGATGCGTATGCGGGAACATATCTACAGGTTGCACAGCTTTCACTTTATATTTGCCGTCAAGCAGTTGTAAGTCGCGTGCCTGCGTAGCCGGGTTGCAGCTTACATACACAATCCGCTTCGGTTCGGCAAACAGAATAACATCAACCACATCCTGATGCATACCTGCACGTGGAGGGTCGGTGATAATCACATCCGGACGTCCATGCTGATTGATAAATTCCTGAGTCAGCATATCTTTCATATCTCCGGCATAGAACAAGGCATTCTTAATCTCATTAATCTCGGCATTTACCTTTGCGTCTTCGATAGCTTCCGGTACATACTCGATACCAATCACCTGACGAGCCTGGCGGGATACAAAATTGGCAATGGTTCCCGTTCCGGTATATAAGTCGTATACCAGTTCCTTTCCGGTCAGTCCGGCAAATTCGCGGGCTATCTTATATAAATTGTATGCCTGTTCGGAATTGGTCTGATAGAATGATTTCGGACCGACTTTGAAACGCAGTCCTTCCATTTCTTCAAACATATGGTCTTTTCCCTTGAATACATGTACATCCAGATCATTGATCGTATCGTTGCACTTATTATTAATAATGTATAGGAGAGAAGTGATTTCGGGGAATGAATCGGCAATGAACTGCAGCAGTTGCTTGAATAGTTCCATTTCATGGTCTTCCGTAATCTTGCAGATGACAATGACCATCAGCTCTCCTGTTGATGAAGTGCGGATAATCATATTCCGTAACATACCTTCCTGAGTACGCAGATTGATGAAGGAGTAATCATGCTCGTAAGCATAATCGCGTACAGCATTACGAATACGATTGGAGATGTCGTCCTGTAACCAGCATTTTTCAATAGCCAGCACTTTGTCGAAAGCTCCGGGAATATGAAAACCTACAGCATTCATCTGATCATACTTCACATCCTGCCGAACTTCATCGTTCGTGAGCCAGCGTTTGTTCGAAAAAGTGAACTCCAGTTTATTCCGGTAGAACTCTGTTTTGGCAGAACCTAGAATCGGTGAAATTTCCGGAAGTTCGATCTTTCCGATGCGTCTCAGATTGTCTTCTACTTGTTTCTGCTTATACCTGATTTGTTCCGAATAGGGGAGCACCTGCCATTTACAACCGCCGCATACGCCGTAGTGTTGGCAGAAAGGAACGGCACGTACGAGCGACAGCTCGTGGAATTTCACAGCTTCGGCTTCGGCGTATTTGTTCTTTTTGCGCTTGATCTGCAGGTCTACAACATCACCTGGCACTACATAAGGAACAAAAATCACCAGGTCGTTTACTTTTGCGATGGCTTTTCCTTCGGCAGCCACATCCGTTATTGTTACCTTCTCCAGCAGGGGAAGTTCTTTTCTCTTTCTTGCCACTTTTACACCAATCTAATAATTATGATGCAAAAGTAGGTATTTTTTTTGGAAAACTTTCGTGTCTATGAAAATATTCCAGATTGTAATGTCGAAATTGCATTTTAATAGAAAGTTTTTTCTCAAAAAGTTTTCTGGTTTGCGAAATATACTTAGATTTGCGAACAGAAAAAAATCATAATGTAACTTTAAACACAATATTATGGATAAAAAAAGAGTTTATACCTTTGGAAATGGTCAGGCAGAAGGAAAGGCCGACATGAAGAATTTGTTAGGTGGTAAAGGTGCCAATCTTGCCGAGATGAATTTAATTGGAATTCCCGTTCCTCCCGGATTCACAATAACTACAGAAGTTTGTACGGAGTATAATACGTTGGGACGTGATAAAGTGGTTGAGTTGCTGAAAGATGAAGTAGTAAAGGCCATTGCCCGTGTAGAAGAATTGATGAAATCTAAATTCGGTGATATCGAAAATCCATTGTTGGTTTCTGTACGTTCAGGTGCCCGTGCGTCTATGCCGGGTATGATGGATACTATTCTGAATCTGGGTCTGAATGACGAGGTGGTGGAAGGTATCATCCGCAAGACTGGTAATGCCCGTTTTGCATGGGACTCTTATCGTCGTTTTGTACAGATGTACGGTGACGTTGTTCTGGGCATGAAGCCGACGAACAAGGAAGATATCGATCCGTTCGAAGCAATCATTGAAGAAGTAAAAGAATCAAAAGGAGTAAAGCTTGATAACGAACTGGAAGTAGCAGACCTGCAAGAGCTTGTGAAGAAGTTCAAGGCCGCTGTGAAAGAACAGACCGGAAAAGATTTCCCGACTTGTGCTTACGAACAACTTTGGGGAGCTATCTGTGCCGTATTTGATTCATGGATGAACGAACGTGCTATCCTTTATCGTAAGATGGAAGGTATACCTGATGAATGGGGAACAGCTGTAAACGTACAGGCTATGGTATTCGGTAATATGGGTGACACTTCTGCAACAGGAGTTTGCTTCTCTCGTGATGCCGGTACAGGTGAAGACCTTTTCAACGGTGAATACCTGATCAACGCACAAGGTGAAGATGTGGTAGCCGGTATCCGTACTCCACAACAGATTACGAAGGTTGGCTCTCAGCGCTGGGCTGTACTGGCAGGTGTGACTGAAGATATTCGTGCTGCGAAATTCCCTTCAATGGAAGAAGCTATGCCGGAAATCTATAAGGAACTGGATGCATTGCAGACTAAATTGGAGAACCACTATAAAGATATGCAAGACATGGAATTCACCGTGCAGGAAGGTAAGTTATGGTTCCTGCAGACTCGTAACGGTAAACGTACCGGTGCGGCTATGGTGAAAATCGCAATGGACTTGCTCCGTCAGGGCATGATTGATGAAAAGACTGCTTTGATGCGTGTAGAACCTAACAAACTGGATGAACTTCTTCACCCGGTATTCGATAAATCTGCTTTGAAACAGGCGAAAGTGCTGACTCGCGGTCTTCCGGCTTCTCCGGGTGCTGCAACCGGTCAGATTGTATTCTTCGCTGATGATGCCGCCGAATGGCATGCTGCCGGAAAGAAAGTGGTAATGGTACGTATCGAGACTTCTCCGGAAGACTTGGCTGGTATGGCAGTTGCCGAAGGTATCCTGACAGCTCGTGGTGGTATGACTTCTCATGCTGCTGTGGTAGCTCGTGGTATGGGTAAATGTTGTGTATCCGGTGCAGGAGCATTGAATATCGACTATAAGACTCGTACAGTAGAAATTGACGGCATTGTTTTGAAAGAAGGCGATTATATTTCTTTGAACGGTAGTACAGGCGAAGTATATAATGGTAAGGTAGAAACTCAGGCTGCCGAACTTTCCGGAGACTTTGCCGATTTGATGAAACTCTCGGATAAATATACCCGTCTGCAAGTACGTACCAATGCGGATACTCCTCACGATGCGGAAGTAGCACGTAACTTTGGTGCAGTAGGTATCGGTCTTTGCCGTACGGAACATATGTTCTTCGAAGGTGAAAAGATCAAGGCAATGCGCGAAATGATTCTGGCAGAAAATGCAGAAGGACGTCGTAAAGCACTCGCTAAGATTCTTCCGTATCAGCAAGCCGACTTTAAGGGCATCTTTAAAGCAATGGCCGGTTGTCCGGTGACTGTTCGTCTGCTCGATCCTCCTTTGCATGAGTTTGTTCCTCATGATACGAAGGGACAGCAGGAAATGGCTGATACGATGGGTGTAAGCCTGCAATATATCCAGCAACGTGTAGAATCGCTGTGTGAACACAATCCGATGTTGGGTCACCGCGGTTGCCGTCTGGGAAATACATATCCTGAAATAACTCAGATGCAGACACGTGCTATCTTGGGTGCTGCTCTTGAACTGAAGAAAGAAGGAGTAGAGACACATCCTGAAATCATGGTTCCGTTGACCGGTATCTTATACGAATTTAAGGAACAAGAGAAGGTGATTCGTGAAGAGGCTGCCAAGTTGTTTGAAGAAGTGGGCGACAGCATTGATTTCAAAGTAGGTACTATGATTGAAATTCCTCGTGCAGCTCTGACTGCTGACCGTATTGCTTCATCTGCTGAATTCTTCTCATTCGGAACGAATGACTTGACTCAGATGACCTTCGGATATTCTCGTGACGATATCGCTTCTTTCCTTCCGGTTTATCTGGAAAAGAAGATTCTGAAAGTAGACCCGTTCCAGGTGCTCGATCAGAATGGTGTAGGTCAGTTGGTACGTATGGCTACAGAAAAGGGCCGTGCTATCCGTCCGGATTTGAAATGCGGTATCTGTGGCGAACATGGTGGTGAACCGTCTTCAGTGAAGTTCTGCCATAGAGTAGGTTTGAATTACGTTAGTTGCTCTCCGTTCCGGGTGCCTATCGCAAGATTAGCAGCGGCTCAGGCAGCAATTGAAGGATAGAAAGATAAACTGGTTAGAAAGTTAACTTTCTGATAATTGGGCTGTAATCGTCTCGTGAGAGAATGATTACAGCCTTTTTTGTTGGATGATGTTATTTTTAATTGTATTTGTTCAGCCCTGATAATCAGCCATTAATAATGATTTGTTTGGTGATTATTATAAAAAACTAACTAAATATTTGTTTAAGATGAAGAAGTAGCTTAATTTTGCCCCCGAAAACAAAACATGTTTTTATTTTATAACTTAAAAAGAAAGAAGATGAAAAAGGGTTTATTATTGGTAGTTGTAATGTTAGCAACTATCGCTGTAAAAGCACAGGACATTTACGTAGGCGGATCATTGAACGTATGGCGTAACAGCACAGGCAACACTACTTCTTTTAAAGTTGCTCCGGAAATCGGCTACAATTTTAATGAAACATGGGCATTGGGTGCTGAACTGAACTATTCACACGAATATGTGAAACAAGTGACTGCAAATTCAGTTACTGTTGCTCCGTACATCCGTTGGTCTTACTATCAGAATGATGCTGTACGTCTGTTCCTGGACGGAACTGCTGCTATTGGTTTCGTGAAAATCAAAGATGGTGATACCACTAAAGCAGGTCAGATCGGTTTGAGACCGGGTATCGCTGTTAAACTGAACGATCATTTCTCTTTTATCGCCAAGTATGGTTTCTTGGGATATCGTAAGAATGTGAACACTTCCGGAGATTCTTTCGGTCTGATGTTGACTAGCGAAGATTTGTCTATTGGTTTCCACTACAATTTCTAATCGGGTAGTAGATAATAAAAAATAGGAAAGGGGATTCTCTGAAATAGGGAATTCCCTTTCTTTGTGTGTAATCTCTATATTTTACACGTTTGTTAACGAAAAAGTTGTTTGATATATATATCAATCATATATTTGCATTGTTAATTAAACAGATGATTTAACTATAGTATTAATTAAAACTTTAGAATTATGAAAAAGAGTGCTTTATTTATTTTATTTGCGCTGATTTCAGTTGCTGGCTTTTCACAGATTACAGGTTGGAATGCTAAGGTAGGAATGAACATTAGTAATTATACAGGTGATGCTGATTTGAATGCAAAGATTGGCTTTAAACTTGGAGGTGGTTTTGAATATGCTTTTGATAATACTTGGTCATTACAGCCATCATTGTTTTTGTCGACTAAAGGAGCAAAAAAGGATGGTAATAGCATAAATGCAATGTATTTGGAATTACCAGTTATGGCTGCTGCTCGTTTTAATGTTGCGGATAATACAAATATTGTGGTTAATGCTGGTCCTTATTTGGCATGTGGTATTGCTGGTAAAACCAAAATTGATTTGGGGAATGATACGGAACGTAAGTATGATACATTTGGTGATGATGCTTTAAAACGTTTTGATGCCGGTCTTGGTGTTGGAGTAGCTTTGGAATTAGGTAAGGTTATTGTAGGATTGGATGGTCAATTTGGTTTAGTAGATGTAGAAAAAATAGGTAATCCTAAAAATACAAACTTTTCTATTGTATTAGGATATAAATTCTGATAAGAAAATTACTAAAAAGTAAACCGCTGTAAAAGATTACTTACAGCGGTTTCTTTATTTATGATTGTATATAATATTCGAATCGATATTTCTTAGTCCGCCAATTTCTTTAACTTTTTGAAATGCTCGATCACAGCCAGATAATTCTGATCCAGACAGGCATCAAATTTATTCCAGAGATCCCCCAGTACAACAGCCCCTCCAAATCCGAAATCTTTTATTTCTAGTAGATTATCTTCATTAATACCTCCAAGTGCCATTACTTTTGAGTCAATGATCTTAGCTTTCTGTGCCTCACGAAGTTCTTCTGCCGTATAAGTAGAATAGTAATTAACCTTCGAAATACTATCGTAAATGGGACTCATGAAAACGTAATCATAGAAATGCTTTCTGTTCTTCACCTCTTCTACGGAATGGCAGGAACAACTGACGTGTCCGGCATAGTCATGCGGTTCGCTCGGATTGCGTGCATTCAGGTGGATACCCATCAGATTGAACTCTTCTTTCAGATAAAAATGTTCGTGTGTCACAATGCGGCGATGATATTTTTCCGGAATCAGCGTCAGTAATCGTTCGGAATACATGGCCGGTGTCTCAGGTTTTCTGAGATGTAGAATATCCAGTCCCTCCTCGAAAAGAGCGGTAATGATCTTATCTTCTTCAACGAAGAACGTGGGCGTGGTAACTACAATTAGTTTCATTTCCTGTGTAAAGTTGTAAAGTTTAGCAAAGTTACTAATTAACTATTTCAGAAACCAACGTTTATAGTGAAAATTTGTTAGATTGCAATGTACGCAAGTCAATAGTCCATAGTTTACCTGATAATACTTCGCCAAATCCACAGATAATCTTCAGCACTTCCGTTGCTTCGATGCTTCCTGTTACAGCAGGAGTAATGCCCATTACACCTTTGGGAGGCGGAGGCATTCGCCTCATTTCTTCTTCGTCCGGATATAAGTCCCGATAACTTTTTTTCTCTTCTCCGTAATGAAAAACGGATACCTGACCTTCAAAGCCGCAGATTGCTCCATAGACATACACTTTCCCCATTTCGGCACAGATGTCATTGATAAGATAGCGGGTAGAAAAGTTGTCGCAGCCGTCTACTACTATATCATACTGACTGATAATTTCCTGTACGTTTTCCTCCGTCAAACGGATTGGATAAGTCCGGATAGTTATCTCGCTGTTTAGTGCGGAAAGTCGTTCGGCGGCACATATTGCCTTGGGTTTACCTAATTCTTTCTCCGAATAGAGCACTTGCCGTTGCAGATTACTGATGCTGACTACATCGTCGTCTACCAGTCCAATGCAGCCTACTCCTGCTCCGGTCAGATAGAGGGCTATGGGAGAGCCTAGCCCTCCCACGCCTACAATAAGAACCTTTGCTTGCTTCAGTTTCTGCTGACCGTCTTCTCCGATTTCGGGAAGGATCATTTGCCTGTCGTATCGCATCGTTTTATCTTTTAAAGTCAAAAGACTGGTCCCAATCCTTCCAGACCGGTTCACGTCCTAATTTCCTCAGGTCACGTTCCACTTCTACCGCTTTCCGTTCGTCACTCACATGGAACTGCTCCAGTGTTTGCGGGTAGCTGTAATATCCGCCCGGTTCTGTCTTGCTTTCGGCACTCATGGTTGTCACGCCCAGTGTTGCCATGTGATTTCGTATCTCGGCGCTTTCACGGGTAGAATAGGAGATATCTACATCATGATCGAAGATTCGCATGGCGAAAGTAAGCTGTGCAAGTTCCCGGTCGTTCATGATAACATTGGGTTGGAAGCCATCGTTTTCGGATGGACGCATACGGGGGAAGTTGACGCTGTATTTGGTCTTCCAGTAGTGTTTCTGCAGGTAGCGGAGGTGGTAAGCCATCATTGTCACATCTGTCCGCCATTCCTCCAGACCGATCAGGACACCCATGCCGATCTTATGGACACCCGCCTGTCCCATACGGTCGAAACCATCGACACGCCATTCGAATTTGGACTTCATGCCTCGCGGGTGATACTTTTTATAGTTCGCCTTATTATAAGTTTCCTGAAAGCAGATGACTCCGTTCAGCCCGTGATGGGTGAGTTCTTTGTATTCTTCCGCTTTGAGGGGCATCACTTCAATCTGAAGGTTGCTGAAATAAGGTTTTGCCAGATCGAGAGCACGGGCGATGGAGGAGGCGGGAATTCCAGTGGATGAACGTCTCGTCTGTGCCGGCGAGTATACGCAGGAGGGCGGCGCGGCGGCGGTCGAAAAGCTCATTTCACAGGATTTTACGGCGATTTTCGCCTGCAACGACGCTTCAGCGTATGGCGTATGCAGAAAACTCAAGGAATATAGAAAGAAAGTGCCGGAAGATGTTTCGGTCGTCGGATACGATGACGTTTTCTATGCCCGGATGCTGGAGGTGCCGCTGACAACGATACGGCAGCAGGTACGGGAGATGGGAAGAGAGGCGGTAAGGCTACTTCTGAAACAGATACGGGAACATAAAAGACCGGAGAGCAAGGTGATCTTTGCGCCGGAACTGGTAGTACGGGAGAGTACGGCGCGAATACAGCCGTCTTAAGCGATACATCAAAGATGCCGGCGGCAGATTTTGAAGGAATTGGTCAAGGAGGGGAGCAGAGTGAAGGTATTGAATTTTGGTTCACTGAATATTGATTATACGTATCAGGTGGATCATTTTGTAAGAGCGGGAGAGACGATGTCCTCCGAGTCGCTGCAGGTATTCAGCGGCGGCAAAGGGCTGAATCAGTCGATCGCGCTGAGCAAGGCGGGCGCAGACGTATGGCACGCCGGAGCTGTCGGAGCCGGGGATGGAGATTTCCTTATCGAGCAGATGAAGAAGGCGGGCGTCCACACGGAGTTGATCGAGCATCTCGACGGGCAGACAGGACACGCGATCATCCAGAAAGATCCGGCAGGGCAGAACTGCATTCTGCTGTATGGCGGTGCCAACCAGCGGATCACGAGGGAAATGGTGGATCGCGTCCTGACACAGTTTGAGGCGGACGATTTCCTGATTTTACAGAATGAGATCAGCGAGATCGGCTATATCATGGAGAAAGCCCATGAAAAAGGCATGAAGATCGTTCTGAATCCGTCCCCGATGAATGCGAAGATCCTGTCCTATCCGCTGGAATATGTGGATTACTTCTTATTAAATGAGGTGGAGGCGTCGGATATCTGCGGCATTGAGGCAACCAAAGATCCGCAGGCGCTGATGAACGGACTGGTAAAACAGTTCCCGGAGGCGAAGATTGTCCTGACACTCGGCGGCGATGGTTCCGTGTACCGCGATGGTGACACAGTCCTTCGTCAGGGAATCTATAAAGTGCCGGTTGTGGACACGACGGCGGCAGGCGATACATTTACCGGTTATTTTATCGGCGGCTTACAGCTCGGTGAAGACCCGAAGACGGCGCTGGAACATGCGGCAAAAGCGGCAGCGATCGCCGTTTCCCGCCCAGGAGCAGCTCCGTCGGTGCCGAACCGGGAGGAAGTCGAGACGTTTGAAGGATAAAAAGCACCTGAAAACTTGTCTTTTAAAACAGAATATAGTAAAATACCATTTGGTGGCGTTTCCGAAATTCGGGCTGGTACCGGGATTTGCGGAGGCGCCTCTTTTTTGCGCCCGTCTGACTCTTGTCAGTGTGGGCCTGTAGAAATAAAAAAGGAGAAGGTAAGTAGAAATGGGAAGAGAACGTTTTTCCTCTCGGCTGGGATTTATCCTGATTTCCGCGGGTTGTGCGATCGGTCTGGGAAATGTGTGGAGATTCCCGTACATCGTCGGTCAGTATGGCGGCGCGGCGTTTGTACTGATTTATGCGGCATTTCTGGTGCTTTTAGGTCTTCCGATCATCGTTATGGAATACTCGGTCGGCAGAGCGAGCCAGAAGAGTGCGGCGCTTTCATTTGATGTGCTGGAGCCAAAGGGTACTAAGTGGCATTTTGAAAAATGGTTCGCGATGGCGGGCAACTATGTCCTGATGATGTTTTATACGACGGTAGCCGGATGGCTTCTGCTGTATGTGTTCAAGATGGCGAAAGGCGATTTCGTGGGTCTGGATGCGGACGGTGTAGCAGGGGAATTTGGCTCTGTACTGGCAAATCCGGGACTGATGACGGTATTTATGCTGCTCTGTGTCGTATTCTGTTTTTCCATCTGTGCGATGGGACTCCAGAACGGCGTTGAGAAGATCACAAAGATGATGATGGTCTGCCTATTATTCCTGATGGTTGTGCTGGCAATCAATTCGGTGCGGATGGAAGGCGGACGTCCGGGACTTGAATTTTACTTAAAGCCGGATTTTGGCAAGATTCAGCCGGAAGACTCGGAGATTCAGGAAGATTCCCGGATTCCGGTCATAACAGAGCCGGTACTGGTAATGAGGGATTTTACCAGCCGACGTATTGATGCGCTTCTTTTAAATCTGCGAAAAGCAAAAGTGCCGAAGATCAATTTAAAAGCCATTGTTACAGAGCAGAATGCAGGCTGGAGCTTTTATCATCTCTATGAGGAAATTGGGGAAGAGCACAGGCTGATGAATGGAGGCGCACAGTAATGGAAAATCCCACCAGGCAGAGGCAATTAGAAGAACTGGACCAGGTGGAGTTATGTACCCGCATTTTATATCAGGCCAGAAATGAGCTGTATGTAAATATGCATTTTCTGGATGTGTCTTTAAGCAGTCTTGGATTTGAAGCAGACTGGAACAGAAATGGAATGGCCTGCGACGGTGCGGTGATCTATTATGGTCCCGGATTTCTTTTAGGTCTTTACAAAAAGGGCAGGGCAGTGGTAAACCGTTATTATCTGCACACTTTGTTTCATTGTCTGTTCTGTCATCTGTATACAAGAAAGGGCAGAGAGAAAAAAATGTGGGATCTGGCCTGTGATA
>OGXB01001090.1_pt1 | contig 15648 bp, 13 predicted proteins | sample 1576161 | NCBI WGS metagenome assembly OGXB01 (sample SAMEA3541474, study PRJEB24748) | human gut metagenome | biome: human gut; feature: human-associated habitat; material: faeces | place: China | collected 2012
CATCAATCCAGTGGCCACCGTTGAGCCGTTCGCCAACGTAGTTGATGCCGACCTTCCATGTGTACTCATGGCCAGCGTAGGTCCGGCAGTAGGAGGGCAAGGCGTCATCAACGATCCAGACCCATTTGGTGCGGCAGCGCGGGGTATCTCACGGTCTTCTCGGCTCATGCGCCGCCAGACGTCATCTGGAATGCATTCCTCAACGGGGGATTGCTTTCTGAGCTGACGGTTCAGAAGATCAGCGGTGCAGCGTTCAGCGCCGTCTCAGTCTCATGCGTAGGTTCGAACAGTACAGCAAGGCTCCAGCGAAATTATGAGTGCAGCGGACCACCAGCGGACGGATGGGCGTGACCATGCTGCGGGCAGGCCGCAGCGGTGGCGAGTACATTATGCGGATGCCGAGCCGCCTGGCGATCAGGGGATGGAGGTTTGGGTAGGGCCTCATGATTGCCCTTCCTTTTGGATGGAAAAAGGCGGCAGGGGGGAGGCCAGCCCACAGATGCACAGCGCCGCGATGACGAGTGCCAGGAGTACGGCCTTGCGGTCGGTTTCTTCGCAGGGAAGAGAAATCTTGGGGGATGAGGCGCGGAGATAGAAGCGCCCGGAAGGAGCTAGGCCGCAACGCACTTGAATGGGACGATGCGGCTTGGAAGCCTTGAAGAGGGGCTTTACAAGGGCGGGGTGCCTATAATACAAAAAGCGCACCACAATACCCTGATTTTAGGGTAAAGTGATGCGCCTCTAGTTTACTAGTGGCGTCCCCAAGCGGATAAATTTTGTAAGGTAATATTTTGAATTAATATATATAATCTACTTATTCAAACAATCATACCTACAAAAATACCCATATTTGAAAAAAATTTTACTGGCCTTGAATGGACAAATATCTTGGAACTATTCGACGCTTCATAGTTGCGTTTTGACGCAGACACTATCCCTTAAGCGAGAAGACTCTCATGTTTTTAAGGAGAGAAGTACCTGTGTTGCCCAAACACATTCTTGAACTCCTCTCTCGTGATGACCGTATCCCAACCGCCACGCTTTTCACCTTCGTGCAGGTTTATGCCGGTATAGCAGAGGCTGGCATCTTCATACCGCTTGAACTTGTACACGGCATCATTCATAAGGGCATCGTTGAAAACCCCAAGGGAAACGAGCAGGTCAAAATCTTTCACCTCCAAACCCGTTACACGGTGGAACAGTTCCGGCTCCAGCTGGGTAATCACATCCTTCAGGCACTGCTCACGGTAATCTGTAAGGTACATGAATACCGGAATACGCGTGGCAAATTTAATGAGTTTTTCCTGGATCTGCCTACGTTTACTTTTATACTCTTTCTCTTCCTGAGTCAGCTCACGCTTCTTTTCCGGCGTCAGCTCATCACCATTTTTCCTTGTCTTTTTTACGGCCTCAGATTTCGCAATAATGGTCTTGATATCTTCGTTCAAACTGCGGAAGCCTTCGATTTTCATAAGTGCATCCATAGCCTCCTTATTTGCCATAAGGCGAGAGAGCGTGTCGTTATCCACATTAACGAGCAACGCGCTTTCCCAGCGTTTGGCCAACAGCGTAGCAGATGTACCTGCCATAGCCATATCAAGAATCTCGCGTGCGCTTATCTGCTTCATGGACATGCCGTCATAAGCTATGACCGGCAGGAAACTGATGAATTCACCGACCTTGCTTTCCGGGTCACGCCCCTGCACATCGAGACGGCAACTGTAATCGGCTATCTGGCGAAGGGCACGATCAAGAGCGAAGTCGAAAACATAGCACTCTTTCTTGACGATTTCCTTTTGTCCTCCATCCGTTAATATTTCCCACGGGCTCTGCACGCGGAACGCCGCCTGAAAATAGGTCTCAGGACTGCTCAAATTTCGAAGCATGAATATACCGGTCCACGGCTTCACCGTTACGCCAGTGGTCAGCTTACCGCAGGAAAGCGTAATGGTTTTACTGCGGAACGGATCTCCCTCCATGGATGTTAAAACAGGCTTTAACGCTTCCGCCCCCTGACCAGCCTCAGAACCTGCACAGACGTTCACCGCGTAGTCATGGTAAAAGACATTCTGCTTATCTTTAAAAAGATTTTTCATGGCATAACAGGATGCCACATTCGGTAGAAACCACAAGGTATGCTGAAGTACATTCAGAAGGCGTACATCTGCAAAAGGCATCACGGGTTTCGACTTTCTGAGCTTCAAATCGTCGGCCAGTTTTTCCTCATAGGCTCCACGAATAAGCGACAGCCATTTCTGCACTTGGTCCTTATGGACAAATTCTGCACTCGATCCAGTACCCTTTGCAGCAAAAAACTCGTTGAGATCAAACTCATTGAACTCCCCCTGCATGGCGATGCGGCGAATATTTTCGGGTAGCTGGTATGTCATCATAACCATGCCGGGCAAGGAAGCATACGGATTTTTGTCGCCCTGCCAGCTGGCTTTGGCCTTCTGCTCATCGGAATATGTCCAGTTGAATATCTGCTCTTCGATAAACTCACCGGAATTCAGCGCTCGGAACGGAGTACCGGACAAAAAAAGATAATATTTCGTTGTAATGGGCAAATCCTGTTCGTCGCAGGCATTGCCCCGGTCGTAATGTTCCACGTCAAAGCTGTCGTAGGAGTCGTCATCCTCCTGCTCGAAAAGCTTCTTGGCGTTTTCACGCCAGGCACCGAAGTGATATTCGTCAAAGATGACCAAATCCCAGTTGGAAGTATGCACCCATTCATTGCGCGGCTTGATGCCTCCAGTGGCCCGATTGACCCCAAGAAAATCCTGAAAAGAACCGAAGCAGACAATAGGTTGAGATTTATCGGCTTTTTCAAAAGTAAGCTCAGTATTGCGGGCAATGAACTGCCAGTCTTCGAAATCGAGATGCGTAGCAAGGTCCTCCTCCCATGCACTGAGAACTGCCGGCTTGAACGTCAGTACGAGGACACGCTTCATGCCCATTTTTTTGGCAAGCTGATACGCGGCAAAAGTTTTACCGAAACGCATCTTGCAGTTCCAGAGGAATTTGGGAGTCCGCCCCTCTGCGGATACGCTTTGAAAGTAGGCGGCGGTCTTATCCACGGCGGTCTGCTGTTCCGGACGCATGCCAAAATCCAGTGTTCTGCCGGTCATGCTCCCCATACGATGCCTAGCAGACAGCACTGCGGCTTTAATGTCTTCTACGTGGCAGCGGAACCATTCCCCCCCTACGCGGGCAAATCCAGCTTTTTCAAGGATACGATGAACATCCTTGTCCGTAAAAGCCGAGCCATCGCTCCGCATTGCGGACTCTTTGAATTCGATGCGATAGGGCTTCAAACCTTCAGGCTGCTCGACATTGAACTGCTCCTTGATTCGCTCTTCTACAGAAAAGCGAGTGGTATATCCGACTTTGAGCAACCCCTTGTAGGCCGGAGCAGGATTACTGTAGGCATAAATCCAAGGCGTAAGGTGAGGGCGAGGGGGAAAATATTGCGTCATGAGCTACCCCTCTAGCTCCATAGGTTTTATCATGGACTCAATAAAGGCTATTTCTTCTTCATCTAAGCCGTATTTGGCATAGAGTTCAGCATCCGTCCAAGGCTTGGAGAAGTCTTGAATAGGAACAAATTCATATACTCCTCGCATGGCATGTTGAGCATTTTTTTTTAATAGTACCATAAATCGAAAAAACTTTGTCGCTATATAACTCATTACATTTAGACAAGTTTTTTTATTTTCAAAAGGCCCTATTACCAAATAACTTTGGTTACATACGGTTTGAGGCTCTCCATAAAAAGGTTTTCCTAAAATAGAGTGCGGGAAAGAATCACTTCCGCTTCCAGCTTCACTTATGTATACTTTATGCCAATTTATCATATTATGGCCCTTTATAATTTTCTCAATTGGTACATATGATGAACTACCGCGGAATTGTCTATCGTTTCCGCTAATATACATTTTCAAGTCTGAATCATTATTTTTTTTAGGTGTTCCTTTGTAACTAGTTACAATTCCGAAAGGAGTTTGTGGACTAACTAAGTCGCTGAAAGATGCATACGTATATTTTCTAACTTTGTGTAGAATTGAAATTGACTGATTATATCTAATGAATGTACTACTTCCTTTTTCAAGTAGTGGTCTTGTCACTGGACCAATAATTTCATTATTTATGTGAGTATATACATCACAGTCACCATGATTACCTCTATCCCATAAAAAATAACACACGCCGGCTTTGATTTGAACTCCAGGAAAGCAATCTGATGCATCTGGATAATCGTGAATCACTCTAATTCTATCATCTTTAAGCATTTCTTTCCTAAAATTATCCAGTCCTCGACCTCCAGCATACCATCGTGCAGGAATAACCATCACTAAATAGTGAGGATTGAGTTTTTTAGCTTGGGAAACAAATTTTTGATAAATAGGAATAGCATAATTTTCTTTTTCTACACCAATATTCAGCTGATACGGCGGATTTCCAATAATTACATCAAATTTCATCTTGAAAATCTTCTCTGGAGTATGTGTATGGATAAATTCATAGGCATGAGATTCCAGTGCATTATCGCGGTCGTATTCAACCCGCGATGCCCCGCAGAATTCACAACGGCCATTCTTCCATGTGTGATGTAATGTTGGGTTCAGTCGAATAAGCCCTTCTGCCGTATCAAAACGCGAAAAAGAATATTTACCGTTCGCACATTTGCTTCCGTAAAGAGATCGCCTTGAAAGAAGAGACGTAAGATTCGTAATGGCAATGCCATAAAGCTGCTTTTGAAAGATATGGTCGAGACGAGTCTGTAAGTCGGGAATTTCGTCCTTCAACCCTTCGATGAGGCGTTTGGCAATCTCGCGCAGGAACACGCCAGACTTACAGGCAGGGTCAAGGAATGTCGCTTTTGAATCCTGCCACAATTCTGGCGGGAGCATGTCCAGCATGGCGTTGGCGACTTCTGGAGGAGTAAAAACCTCATCACTCGAAAGATTGGCCAGGCAGTTCAGAACGTCGGGGTTATGCTGGAGATCAGGCATGGCACAGCCTCCAGTATTCGATGGGTTCGAATTCCTGAATGGGGGATGGAATCAACGTGTCGAGCTCGGCGTCGTATTCCCAGCCGGGCATAAAAAGCACATTCTGCCGCTTCTGCTTTTCCGCCTCGCCTTTCATGAGCTGATCAAGACGAAAGTCTCGACGTTTTATCAGGTCACCGGAAACGAACGACCACTCGGAGAAAATGATGGGAGTCCCATCGGAGCGAAGCAGCGTGAGGGCATCGCCGCACAGAATATTGCGCTCCAGAATGTACCTTACAGAAGCAAGCAAATCTCCACCAACGGGTGAGGCAAGTGCCGTGGCGTATTCTTCACACCAAAGTTTCAGGAGTCGAATACGGCAATCTTCCGCGTTGTCACCCAGAATATCTACGCCATAGAGGCTGGACAGTGCCAAAACAGCGTAGCGCTCATACTCGTGCCTGCTTTTTCCGTAACGTCTTTTTACGACTTCCAGCTTGCGTCGAAGCACTTCGGCAAGAAAGTTACCATTGCCGCAGGCGGGCTCAAGGAAACGACTGTCTATACGGGAACATTCATCAGCAACGAGATCGCACATGGCTTTGACTTCCCGTTCGGCGGTGAAGACTTCGCCATGCGCGGCCACGCGCTGTTTTGATTTAACTTGGAGAGATGTTGCCATTGGCCCCACACCCATTCCCCAAAAACTGTACTTTGAGGTAAGGAGGGGCAAAGGGGCCATTTGTTGCCCAGCGAGGTTTGACAGGGACTATTTTCTTGCCTAAAAGTAAGAAAAACTGATTTCCCCAAAAAGTACACCTTGTTAGACAATGTCGATGCTGACCTCCCGAAGCTTTCCGGCTTTTCGGTAAAAGGTACTTTGAGGCATTCGACATCTTCTAGCCGCTTCCAGACCAGAAATATGCCCATTGAGCCAGAGGGCACAATTCTCCAAAAAGTTTTCCGGCAAGGGTTTGACCTCACGGCCAAAGCGCACGCCACGCTGTTTGGCCGCCGCAATACCTTGGGCTTGTCTGGTGCGGATGTTCTCCCGTTCATTCTGAGCCACAAAAGAAAGTATCTGCAAAACAAGGTCGGCAATGAAGGTTCCAAAAAGATTCTTGTCGCGTCGGGTGTCGAGCAGGGGCATATCCAGCACGATGATGTCCACACACTTTTCCTTGGTCATTATCCGCCACTGTTTCAGAATCTCCTCGTAATTCCTGCCAAGCCGGTCAATGCTTGTGATGCAAAGCTGGTCACCCGGCCTGAGTTTCTTGAGCATGGCCTGATACTGCGGGCGCTGAAAATCCTTGCCCGACATTTTGTCCATGAAAATGTGACCTGACGATATGCCCTGCTGCTCAAGGGCAATACGTTGACGACTCTCGTTCTGATCCGTACTGGATACGCGGATGTATCCGTAAGTTTCTGCCATGACATATTCTCCTCTCAGTGGATGCTTGTTCACAGTTCCTCATCCGGGATGTCAGCAACAATGAAGCTGTCGCGTTGTTCGTGTCTCGGGGGCGGCGGGGGCGTGTCTCTCTTCCTGGTTTTCTGGCCTTCCCTCTGCCGTCTTGCCTCGGTCAGATACTTGGTCAGGGTTTGAGGTTTCACCTTGATTTCTTTCTCATGCAGCTTTTCAATGATCTCCTGTGTGTCGAAACCGCGCTTCTTCATCCGTTCCAGTGTCGGGGCGAGGGTGAAAATGGCCTGCTTCACAGTCATGGCGCGGTTTCCGTCCAGCGTGACGGTGGCGGGCTTGAGCCTGTTGAACTCCTGTCTGATTTCCTTCAACTGAGCTGCGGTGATGGTCATGGCGTGTTCTCCTGTGTTTCGCCGGGGCATCTCCCCGGATTGGCGTTTTGTCTTTCCGGTCGAGCGGGACGGTCGCCCACGCTTCACGAAGTGAAGCATAGTGGGCTATATCTTCGGCCTGTGCGAAGATTTCCTCCCGACGCCTTACCTCATCCTCATGCCACGGGCGGAGCGCGCCTGCCGACGCTCCCTGTCCCGCGCCTCCTGCTCCTGCCGCTGCCGCTCCTCTTCCTGCTGACGCTGGATCTGTTCGGCACGCTTGCGCTCCACGAACTCAATATGCAGCGGCCTGATTTCCGGCAGAAGCAGAAATTCCCGATAGCCCGCCATGATTCTTTTCATTTTCTTCAATTGATTTTCCAGCTCCTCTTTTTCATCATGATTCTGTTTCCTGTGGGCCGTGTATTCCGTTTCAAGCCGCGTCTGTTTCCGGCGTAACGACTCCACTTCCTGTTGCAGACTTTCTTTCTGCTTCTGGACAAGGTGCTTGACGGCAAGCGCCTTTTTCAGTTCTTCAATGAGGGAAGAGGCTTTCTCAAGCACGGACGGGTAATTGAAAAGAGAGGCTTTCGGCAGAGAGGAATCTTCCCGAAGAACCTTTTCCGCCTCCTCAGCCTGCCGCTCATACTCCTCAATGCTCTTTCTCAACTCTTCCTCACGCTGTTCCAATGCGCTGATAAGCTGCCGTGAATTTCGGGAAGTCTCTTCGGATTCCTGAATCAGTTTCTCCAATGCTTCCTGTTGCTGCTTGAACTCGCGGGTATCCATATGTTTTTTCACGGAACCGGGAGTCTGTTCCACGCCGCGTTCAATGACGAAGCCCCGGCTTTGCAGATGAGCGGGAAGCCCGGATTGCAGTTTTCGCAGACTCTGACGTGTATAGATTTTGTTGGCGTTGAGCCTCCCGTCCGGCGTCACCGGCACATGAAGGAAGTGCATGTGCGGCGTCTTTTCATCCATGTGAACCATTGCGGAAACGACATTCTCCGCGCCCACAAACTCCGTGAGAAAGGCTTTGCTTTCCTTAAAGAAACGCCTTGTTTCCTCCGGCGTGAGACCATCAAAAAACGCCTTGTCCGAGGTGACGATAAGCCCGCACATGCGCACGGCGTCCTTTCTCACGGCCTTGACCAGCAGAAGCTCGTCAATGCGGTTCTGAATGGCTTCGGCATAGTTCGATGCTGCGGCTTCGTGCAACTCGTAGTTTGCCGCGCTTCTGTCGTAGTCAATATCGGGATTGCTGTGGCTCTCCCGTTCCCGCCGGTTGTGGCTCTGGATGCCGCGTATGGCTTCCTTCTTGAATTTGTCCATATGAAGGACGAGATAGGACATAGCAGTACTTCCTTGTATCAATGGATGTCCCGCTCTTTCTGTGACAGGAGTGCGGGACACTTTTTCAGTTTACGCGGTACAAAAGTTGAAAACATGTTCGGATTTGGCTGGACTTCATAGGATAACAGATACGATGAATATTACAGGTGTCCCGCTGTACCGACGCTTAAGCAGCGGTACAGCGGGACACCTGAAAATGGTCAAGCGAGACCTTCCAGTTTTCTTTTCAATCTGTGGACAGACGATTTTGATTTTCCCATCTCCTCGGCGCAGTCACGAATGCTGTATCCCTCGCCGAGCAGCCTTTTCAATTCCTCCAGTTCCACATCTTCAATGTCCCGAACCCGCCAATGCAGGGCATTGCCTTCGGTAATCAGGTTGGCCTCAAAGGGTTTGGCGTCATCGCCCAATATGCCCCGCGCCTTGGTCAGATGAACTTCAAAACGTGCGCCTTCGGCCATGCTGTATTCCCGGGGCCTGCGCAGACTGATCACCGTGTCCATGATGTCTTCCCTGGCGCTGGTGCCGCGCTGATCGCCGGATTTTCCGGCATGATGGATAAGCAGGACGGTCATCCCTCTGCGGCGTAATTCCAGCAGCCACGCCTGCATGGTCTGCCATGACTGAGACTCGTTTTCCTTGCCGGTGCGGCACAAGGTTGCGATGTTGTCCAGCACAACCATGTCCACGTCTTTCAGAAACGGCCCAATCATGACCTGTCCGCTGGCTGTGGACAAATCCGGCATGGGGCAGGGTTGCAGATCCGGTGTGATGAGCGCCATGTTTTTCAACGTATGCGGAGGAACAGACATGCCGTTGACAAGAGCGGAAAGACGGTTCTGCATGGAAGTGGCGGGCATCTCTCCGTCCACATACAGCGTCCGTTTGGGCATCGGCGCACGCCAGTTGAACACAGCTCCGCCGGAAGCCACCGCAACGGCGATGCTCAAGGCGACGAATGTCTTGCCTATACCGCGCGGGGCGTACAGGATACCTATGCCCTGTACCGGAAGAACGGGCGATAAAAGATACCCCCGTTCAGGTATGGACATGGAAAGAAATTCGCCCATGTCCAGAGCGATAAGACCGTGCTGTTTGACCAGTGCCATTTCCAGTTGCGAGCGGACGGCCTCAATGCCTTCAATCTGGTGAAGGTCATTAAAATCCGTACCGTTGTCGCCGGTGAAGTGGGGAAACAGAAATTGAGCGTTTGCGAGTCTGGCTGCATCCTCTCCCTTCCTGAGTCCGGCTTCGTCATTGTCGCCGCAAATGATGATGGGCTTGTCCGGCAATCGCTCTTTCACGGCCTTGGCTACTCTCGCGAGATTGTTTGCGGAAAAGGCCACATAAACCGTCCAGCCCGTGGCAAGATGGATACTTGTGCCCGTAGCAAATCCCTCACAAACGGCAACAGGCTTTTCCGACTGCCCCTGAATAATGAATTGTCCTCCAGATACCTTGCCACCCACAAGAAAACGTTTTGTTCCATCAGGATAGATGCGTTGCAGACTTTGCAGATTGTGTGCGGCATCCATAACAGGAACAAGCAGGGAACCGTCCCGTGCCTGCCGTATGCCTTCCAAAGCTGTAATGCCCTTGCTGCACAGATAAGGATGGTTGGCATCGCACCTACGTGCAGAGTTCCATTCCTGTCTGGCCAGTTGAGCCGCTTCAGCATGGCGTTCGGCATATTCCGCTTCGCGTTGCCGCTGTATGGAATGTTGGCGTTCCCGCCATGCGGAAAGTTCGGACACGGAAAGCGTTTGCTTTTCTTCTGTACAGAACGTGCCCTGTTCACCATTTTCCCAGTTGCACCACCAAAGCGTCGCAGGAGTATCGACATGCGCGATATATGCACCGTTTTGTTTGTGCGGTTTGGTCTGGGTAGGACAACGATGCAAGTTCCCGTCCGCCATGATTTCGGCCGGAATCAATCCCTTGTCGGTCAAAATGCCCCGAAAGGTTTGCAGGGGATTATTCATGATTCTCTCCCTGACGACCAAGGCTTTCGATAAATGCGGCAATTTCCTCCGCCCGCCAGACTGTTGTTCTGGGACCGAGCTTCACGGGTTTGGGATAACGTCCTGTGCGACATCCCTCCCACCATGCGCTCTTGCTTATGGGAATCATGCTGAGAACCTGAGGCAGACGCAGAAGGCCGTGGACGGGAATGGGTGCTTGATGCTGTTTCATAAAAAAATCTCCTGAATCTGGTTGGACTTCAGGAGAATCTGGCACACGTCAAACGATTCCCGTGAGGGAATCGGACGGGAAAATGACGGGAAAATCTAAAAAAGACGGGAAAACAGCAGGCTGGTCACGCCTTGATTATGGCGTATGTCTCCGCTTCCTTGAGGAGCATATCCATCAAATTGCGATAGGATTTGTCGTCCCTGTACTCTTTGCCCGCAAGCAAGCGTCCCACATGCGTCTTTCTGCCCTGCGGAGTTTTGTGACTGGTCTCGGATTTTTGAGGACCACACCAGTACAGGAGAACATGAGCGATGACCGCAAGAGGATACTTTTCTTTCATGGCGTCACGGACGGCGGCGTCCGGCCTTCCTTTCCAGAATGCTCCGGGAATACGGAAAACAAGTTTTTCATCCTGCGGTGACCTTTCACACAGGGGAACTGCCGCCGCTTTGTCGGCAACGGACGATTCCGGCGGAGCTGTCCGTAAAACGGCTTCCACAAGAGCGCGAGTGATGCCCTTCACTTCCCGGCGTAAGGGGTAATAACGGAGATATCTGATAGCAACGTCCCTATCCACCATTATGGTATCGGCAAAGATATGCGCAATGAAGTGATAACTTGAGGCGGGAATGGAGAATATCGGCTCCTCACAGAGAGGCGAGTCCGGTGAATACTGCTCGAAAATGTCTTCTGTTTTCAGTCTCTCCAGACTGCTGAACAGAAATTCTCGTTCCTTGGGAAAGACAGAGTCCGTATCTTCAAAGGATTCTTCAAGAATGACATTCAACCCATATTGTAGGGAGGTAACAGGAACAAGCGTTGATATCGTTCTGAAAAATTCCATCACATCAAAACCAAGCAGATACGTCTGAATGCCCATATCCGGTTTCGGCACTGAAGGAAATTCCGGCATCTGCGTTCCATATGCGACATGATTGCCCGCAACAAATGCCTGCCAGCAATTTTCATAGGTCGTGTGCCATAGCCCCAGAGGCTGAACGGCGTCAGGCCAGAGTGCCTGAACAAGCATTTCGCCTTCTCTGGCGGTCAGGTCATACGCCTGCCGTACTCTGCCTATGGTCATGTTCTGTCGGTCTGTCATGGAGAAAAGGATACCCTGTCGCCAAAAGATGGACAACAAAAAACAGCGGCAGGAATTGTCATCGACCTTCCGTGCCGCTGTTTATCGAAAACAGGCGTTATCAGCTATACCACGCCCGAATGATATCCATGTCGTCATAGCCGTATTGTCTCATACGGTCCTTTTCTTCTTCGCTCCAGCCTGTGTCGTTGCTCGTCACCTGTGTCTCGCCTTCTATTTTCCCAATGGAGATACGAACATCACGGTCGCTCATGGTGTCCTCTATCATGCCTCCTCCCTGCTTCTCTTCTGTTGTGTGTTGCGTAATCCGTCCAGATAGTCAGCCCATGCCTGCATCATCTTTCGGCGCTCAGGCAGATATTCCGCATAATTGTATGCCGCCCGCACTTCGTCCTGTTCTCCGTGGGCAAGCTGTCGCTCTATCCAGTCTCGGTTGTAGCCGAGTTCATTGAGCAGTGTGGAAGCGATGGAGCGAAAACCATGCACGCTCATTTCGTGCTTCTGGTAGCCCATGCGCCGAAGCGCATTGAGCATGGTCGCATCGGAAATGGGCCGTACCTCCGTGCGGATGGAGGGAAAAAGGTATGTTCCCTCCCCGGAATATTTTTGAAGTTCTTGGAGAATGGTCATTGCCTGTCGGGACAGGGGCACAAGATGCTGGCGGCGCATTTTCATGCGTTCGGCAGGGATACGCCATTCCCCGGCCTCAAGGTCAAATTCCTTCCATTGAGCGGCCCGCAATTCCGTGGGACGGGTGAAGACCAGCGGAGCCAGCTTCAATGCACAGATCAGAGGGAAATAGCCTTCGTAGGCGTCGATGTCCCGCAGAAGCTGACCGACTTTTTCCGGTTCCAGCACCGCCGCGCGGTGGATCGTTTTTCTCGGCCTCAAGGCTCCTCGGAGATCGGCTGCGATATTGTGCTTTGCCCGGCCCGTGATGACTGCATAGCGGAACACCTGATTGATGATTTGCAGCACTCTCCGGGAAGTCTCGTAGTTTCCCCTCTGCTCCAGAGGCTTGACCACGTCCATAATATCCCGTGTTTCCAGCTTGGCAATGTGCGTTTTACCGATGCGCGGAAAGATGTAGGTTTTCAGCCGGTACATGACGGTTCCTTGATGCTTTTCAGAAAACTCCGCCATGCGGGTTTCATGCCATTCTCTGGCGATATTCTGAAAACTGTCGCGTTCCGCCATGACTCTGGCCTGTCGTATCTGCCGTTTATGGTCTGACGGGTCGATGCCTCTGGACAACATACGCTTCGCGTCTTCGCGGCGTTCTCTGGCATCCTTGAGAGATACGGTAGGGTATTCCCCAAAACTGAGCAGCTTGCTCTTTCCGTCAAAACGGTAGGCCATTCTCCAGAGCTTGCTTCCACTGGTGGGAATGAAGAGAAAAAGGCCGCCGCCGTCGAAATACTTGCGGGGCTTCATGTCGGGTTTCAGACTGCGGATATGGGTATCGGTAAGAGGCATGGGCACTCCTTGGCTGTCGTTGGACGAAGAAATACCCACATGGATAAAAATATTTTTGATTCCGCGCGGTTATTCATGTAGGTATCAGAAATGTCATACCACATTTCTACCTACGGATATACCCATAAAATGTTTGGATGCAAGCGGACGAGGCTGGACTTCGGGAAACCATACCGGAAAGAAAAAACAAAGAACGCCAAGATGTTATGCATCTTGGCGTTCTTCATTGTACTCAAATTTGGCGTCCCCAAGCGGATTTGAACCGCTGTTGACGGCGTGAAAGGACAGCCTCTAAAATTGTGAATTCAATAAATTAACAATGTTAGAGTGCATCCAGAAACATCGAAAGACATCCGCATACACCCCGAACTAACCCCCTCTTAACCCTCTCCCTAAAGAGCGTATGTGCTCATGCTCTGAAAGCTGTTGGTTCAAATCCTGACTACACAACAAGAACAAAATTCGCAACTTAGAATAATTATGAGTACCTGTTTCTTAGCCTAGCTTTTGATTTGTCCAACTGTGTGCTATTTTGAAATATTTTACTTCGTGAAAGGCCGTGAATCTGATATGGTTAGACCAGAGGCTCACAGCATAAAAAAGCACATACTTTCCCAGACCCTGTTCGGCGCCATGAGCAATTATTGTATCTAGTCGGGGGTAGCAATTCGATTGCCACCCTTCCATCCCTTGGAATGGTAGAAGAAAGGAAAAGACATTGTTCCCCCGACCTTAATCTTACCATTACCAATGGTTATTGCGGCAACGCATCAAGGCGCGCCCTCATGTCATGAACAAAAGACCTCAATACCCTGTTAAAATGATCTTTTTTTACGATAGCTGTGTTCATTCCAAGCCATTTGTGCAACTTCAAATCATCCGAGGCTGGTGGAATGCTCTCTAGATACTTTTTCCAATTAGATAAAAGACGTTCCATCTCGACACGTTGTTTTAAGCTTATATTCATTGATAATGCTCCATTCCTCTTTCTAGCCTGGGATGCCCCGCGAAGAAGGAGGGAGTTTTTGACCCGCGTAACCCAAGTAAAAAATAATGAGATAGACTAAATTGTGAAGTTGTTGACTTTTTTACAAACCTGGATGAATTCGATTTATTAGTTGGAGTTAATTGAACATTTGTTGCCGGGCATATTCAGGAGTTTTTCCTGATGAACATCTTCAAATTGTTCATACATTGAAAGAACGTTGTAAACATTGTCTTGTCCTTCTTTCGTTTCATCCCACCATGCAACCCCTCTATTTTTTAAGATCTTTACTATCTGCGAGACAAAATTGTTACTTCCTCTAGTCTTGTACGATTCCACGTCGTCAATATCAATTTTCATGGTTTTTCCATCACCTGATGGAGAAATTGTCATACTGTGCCCATCTTCAAGGGTAAATGTCTTTTTGACGATGCTCTTGAGCGCCACGTCGGCCAAATTAAATAGATAATTCATAAATTCTCCTATCTACATTTAGATTATATATACATTACCATGGCAAACAATTCCTGTCTTTATTTTTTATAATAATTATAATTCTTATGTGTAATTAATGTCGCCTGACAGTCATATTGAAGTAATAACTACTATTTATTATAACAATATACATATACAAAAAAGAACATATTGATCAAATATATTTCTTTTAATCTTGCATTTCCTTGGCGATAAGCAGCAAAAGCCCCGGCCTTTGGAGTGGCCGGGGCTTTTTGGGGGTGCGTCAAGAGTGTGCCTATTTCTGCGGGTGGGGCAGACAGGCACGCTGGTCAGCTTCAACATGTAAAATTCATAAAAAGCCTTCCGTAATGACTCACATGAATTAAACCCTCGAATAAATAGCTACATCTTCTCTAAACTCAGCAATCATAGATTCCGTCAAGGACGGCCTGAAAGAAGCAATTTTCTCAGCAATCATCCCTGTGGTCACAGGCGTATTTGCCCCTTTTTCACATTCTTCTTCAAAAGCATACTGGGCAACAATTTGGAAAAGGTACTCAATATCTGCAGGGGTAAATTTAGATGTCAAGCTTACAATACGATCGACATCAACTACGCCACAGTTCATCTTCGCCAAATAGTATTCCAGAATTGTTTTTCTTCCATCATCATCCAGAGTTCCTACCGGGATGATGCAATCAAAGCGCCCCGGCCGTAGCAGTGCAGCATCCAGTTGGCGGATGTAATTTGTAGCGCACACGAGCAGAACCTTGTTTGGTTGGCTTTTTATAAGCGGAACCTGTTTGAGAAATTCATTGGTAATGGATCTGTCGATTCGGTTTGCGCTATCCCGGCTGCCTGCAAATTCCTCAAACTCATCAATAAAAAGAATAACTTCATCTAAGCTTCGCGCTTTTTCCATTATTGCCCGCAGGTGTGCCCCAATTTTGTCTACACCATCGACCATAAGCATACTTGGCGCTATTTCTATGAACCACCACGCCAGTCTTCCGGCCATTGCCTTGACAAAATGGGTCTTGCCCGTACCGGGGGGGCCAAAAAAAATGATAGTTTTAGGCGGAATGACGCCATATTTTTGTGAAAGTGCTCCCTCAACCAGGGGGAGTACAATCCTCTTGTGAATCAGTTGCTTGGGGGGTTGTGTATCGGAGATAGTATCCCAAATATCTCTGCTGATGGTGCGCGCGCCCATCTGCACCAAAAGCTTTTCCTGATTGTGCGTAGAGAGCTCTTCATCCGTCCCTATGTTCTCAAGAAAGTCGGTGCAA
>OGXB01001095.1_pt1 | contig 15614 bp, 14 predicted proteins | sample 1576161 | NCBI WGS metagenome assembly OGXB01 (sample SAMEA3541474, study PRJEB24748) | human gut metagenome | biome: human gut; feature: human-associated habitat; material: faeces | place: China | collected 2012
CAAGATCAGTAAATCATGTTGCTTCAAAAGCAAGAAGAAAGAAAATTTTGAAATTAACCAGAGGTTACTTTGGTGCAAGAAAAAATGTATGGACCGTAGCCAAAAACACCTGGGAAAAGGGTTTGACTTACGCGTTCCGTGACCGTAGAAATAAGAAAAGAAACTTCCGCGCTCTTTGGATACAACGTATCAATGCTGCTGCACGTCTTGAAGGAATGTCTTATTCTAAATTGATGGGCGGTTTGCACAAAGCCGGTATTGAAATAAATCGTAAGGTTTTGGCTGATTTAGCTATGAATCATCCGGAAGCTTTCAAAGCTGTAGTTGCTAAAGCAAAAGCTGCTTAAGTTTCAATAGTTTAGGATTTACAAAGTGTCAGTTATCGATCCGATAACTGGCACTTTTCTTTTGTTAGGCGGAGAGAAAGGATGAAAAAAAATGTTAGTGGACGAACAAATTCTTTCTTTTTCTTGCTATTCTCAGAGAATCTTATTACATTTGTGATAGAAAAATATTAGCCGTATCGACTGGATCGGGAAACTCTTCAAATTAATCTGATGCACCGAGAAAGCTTCGTTCTTCAATGGCGGGCCACATCCTTCGGGACAGCTTTAAGCCGGTGGATTACAAAGAGGGCGAGCGCTCAAATCTTGTTCTATCAGAGTTTCATCACATCGTCGATGCGGCTTTTTTATATACTCTTCTATGATATTTTATTTCTCAGGTACAGGTAACTCTAAATGGATTGCTAATCAGCTTTCTAAAGAACAACAGGAAGATTTGTTTTTTATCCCGGACGCATGGAAGAATGACACATGGGAGTTCTCTTTGCGGGAGGATGAGAAGATCGGTTTTGTCTTTCCGGTCTATTCGTGGGCGCCTCCCGTGATTGTACAGGAGTTTATTCGGAAGTTGGTTCTGAAGGGGTATCAGCAGCAATATCTGTTCTTTGTGTGTTCGTGTGGAGACGATACGGGGCTGACCCGGCAGGTGATGGAAAAGGCATTGGCTGCGAGGGGATGGAGATGTAATGCGGGCTTTTCTGTAATTATGCCCAATAACTATGTGTTGTTCCCCGGATTTGATGTGGATAGCAAGGAACTGGAAAAGAAAAAACTGACAGAAGCGGTTCCGGCTCTTGAAAAAGTCAGTAGACTGATAACCGGGAGAGAAACTGTCTTTGCATGCAAGGAGGGGAGTTTGCCTTTTATCAAGACGAGGATCATCAATCCGTTATTTGTTCGTTATCAGATGTCTCCCAAACCTTTCCATGCAACGAGTGAGTGCATCGGGTGCAAGCGCTGTGAAAAAAGTTGTCCGGTAGGGAATATAACGATGAAGGAAAGAAGACCGGTTTGGGGAAAGAATTGCACCGCCTGCCTGGCATGTTATCATGTGTGCCCTCAGCATGCGGTGCAATATGGTAAAAAGACAAAAGGCAAGGGGCATTATTTTAACCCCGACTCAGCTTATTGATCTTTTATTTTAATACAGCAGTTGGATAAGTCTTCGATTATGGCAAGGCTTTCTACTCTGACACCTTTCTCTTCCAGTATTTTACGTCCATTTTGGAAGGCTTTTTCGATAATGAACCCCATGCCTACCAATTTTGCTCCGGATTGCTCTATGAGGTCGAGAATGCCTAATGCGGCATTTCCGTAGGCAAGGAAATCATCAACAAAAAGAACATTGTCATTTGGAGTCAGAAAATCGGCACTGATCACTACTTCATAATCACGGTCTTTGGTGAACGAGTGTACGGTAGTGCTTAGTGCGTTCTGAATGGTTTTGGGTGATTTCTTTTTGGCGAATACAACCGGTAAGTCCATGAGATAGCCCGTCATGATGGCAGGAGCGATACCGCTTGCTTCGATAGTCATGATCTTGTTTACGTTTGTGGCTGCAAAGCGGCGGACAAATTCTACTCCGATGGATTTCATCAGGACAGGATCCATCTGGTGATTGATAAAACCATCTACTTTAAGGATGCCTCCTTCGTAGCATTTTCCGTCCTGCAGAATTCTTTTTTTTAGTAATTGCATTATAATCTGATAATTAAATAATGTGCTAATATGCCATTTGTTACTGATATCATACAGTATTGGGTTGGCATATTAGCACATCGGGCATTTGAATATTTATTTGTTGTCTCTTAAGTCCTTCACTCTGACGGCTTTTCCCTCGCTCTGCGGGAGAGACCCTTTCTTTACCAGTTTTACTTTCGGGGTAACCAGTATTTCATCTTTTAATTGACGGATAATATCTCTGCGGATCTTTTCCAGTTCGATATAGTTGTCTGTAGAAAGATCACTTAATTCCACTTCGACGATCATCTCATCCTGATTGTTGACTGTCTCCAGCGTAATCAGATAATTGCTGCCTAATTCGGGGAACTGAACCAGAATCTTTTCGACTTGCATGGGGAAGATGTTGACTCCCTTGATGATAAACATATCGTCGCTGCGTCCCTTGATCCGGTCGATGCGGAGATGGGTGCGGCCGCACGGACATTTTCCGGGTAGTATACGGGTAAGGTCGCGGGTGCGGTAGCGGATAAGCGGCATCATTTCACGATCAAGTGTAGTGAGTACCAATTCACCGATTTCTCCTTCGGGAACGGGTTCTCCTGTTTCAGGATCGATGATTTCTACCAGATAGCAATCTTCCCAGAAGTGCATTCCGTTCTGCTCCTGGCATTCGAAGGCAACACCGGGGCCGTTCATTTCCGTCATACCGAAACTATTATATGCTTTCACATTGAGCATCCGTTCTATTTTACGGCGCTGTTCGTCAGTATGCGGTTCGGCGCCGATCACCAAGGTTTTCAGGGTTGTTTCTCTCGGGTCGATACCTTCTTCCTGAAATACTTCGGCAAGACGGATAGCGTAGCTTGGGATGGCGTGTAAGGCGGTAGTCTTAAAGTCACTGATGAATTTAATTTGCCGTTTACTGTTTCCGGCTGCGGCAGGTACGGTAAGGCAGCCAAGGCGTTCTGCACCATATTGGAAACCTAATCCACCTGTAAACATTCCATATCCGGAGCTGTTCTGGAAGACATCTGTCTTGCGGATCCCCACCATGTAAAGGCAACGGGCTACCAGATTTGCCCATGAGTCGAGGTCATGTTGTGAATGTACGATGACTGTAGGGTTTCCTGTAGTTCCACTGGAAGAGTGGATACGTACACCGTCTCTTTTCATGTCGCCGGCCACTAGCCCGAAGGGATAGTTGGCACGCATGTCCGATTTAGTGGTGAAAGGAATTTTGCGGATGTCGTCCAGTGACTGGATACTATCTCCGGTGATGCCGTTTTTGCTGAAAACCTCTTTGTAATAAGGTGAGTTTGCGGCTATGTTAATCGTTTTTTTGAGTCGCTGAAGTTGCAGTTCCTGCAACTTCTCGCGACTCATGATTTCAATTTCTTCTTCCCAGTATTGTGTACTCATGATTGTGATAGTTATTGCATTAGCTTTTCCGCAATTTCCTTGCCGGCAGCCAGTGCTTTAAGATTCATTTCGACAATAGCTTCTCCTTTGCGCAGGAAGATTTCGCGGATACTGTCTTGTACTTTCTCGTAATCGATGCCGAGGAATGGAATGGTTGCGCCCAGCAAAACGATATTGGCAACTCGTGCAGAACCTACTTCTTTGGCTACTTTATCCACGTTCAGTACGATCTTATGCGGCAATTTGTTGATTTCAGCCATTACTTTGTCTTCTTCCGGATAATTGGGGATGTTGACAAACGGAGTTTCGTTGGTTACCAGCCATCCTTCCGGACTGAGATAGGGGAGATAGCGCAGACCTTCCATCGGTTCGAGCGAAATGATAAGGTCGCATTTGCCGGATGGTATCAGATCCGAAGCAATCGGTTTGTCGCTGATGCGGAGGTTGGACTGAACGTCTCCGCCACGCTGGCTCATTCCGTGTACTTCTGCTTGCTTCATGTAAAGTCCTTCTTTCAAAGCAGCTTTACCAATAACTGTAGCGATGGACAAAATACCCTGTCCACCTACTCCTGATAATATAATGTCTTTTTTCATGGCTTACTTACTTCTTTTTTTGCGTGCTAATGTTTGAATACACTCTCTGCGCGGGATGATAACGGATACGCCATTGTATTCGATTTCTTCGCGTATGATCTGTCTCATTTCCTCGTGGTTCTTCTTCAATGGAACAACGACACGGATATGAGCAGGATCGACTCCTAAACCGATACAGATGGATTCAATACGTCCTGTGCCCGCAGAGTCCTGACCACCGGTCATTGCTGTTGTCTCATTGTCTGAAATGACAATAACGACATTGGCATTTTCGTTGACGCAATCCAGCAAACCTGTCATTCCGGAGTGAGTAAATGTAGAGTCACCGATTACAGCTACGGACGGATGAAGACCTCCGTCGGCCGCACCTTTCGCCATTGTGATGGAAGCTCCCATGTCTACGCATGAATTGATGGCGTTGAACGGAGCGTTGGCTCCCAGCGTATAGCAACCGATGTCGCTGAATACTTTATGGGAAGGATATTCTTCTTTGAGTACTTCTGTCAGTGTGACGTACATATCACGGTGTCCGCATCCTTCACACAGTGCGGGAGGACGCATTTCGACTACAGAAGGGACGCCGAATTCCGATTTGTTTTCTTTGCCGACCGCGCGTGCTACAGAGTCCGGATTTAATTCTCCGTCTTGTGACAGTGTGCCGTCCAGACGTCCTTTTACTTTGATACCCATGCCCAGATAGCCTTTCAGATGTTTTTCAACGAATGGCTGTCCGTCTTCCAGTACCAGAATCTCGTCGCAGGATTCAACCAATTGCAGCAATTGCTTTTTAGGCAATGGATACTGGCCGATCTTAAGTACCGGGTATTCACAACCTTCCGGATAGTTTTCCATCAGATAATTGTAGCCGATACCGCAAGCGACGATTCCCAGTTTTTTGTTAGGGCCGTCTATGTATTTGTTGTAAGGAGATTCCTCGGAAGCTTTGATGAATTCGTCCTGGCGGGCAAGCAATACTTTATAGCGTTTGCGGGCATTTCCCGGCAACAGGATAAACTGACGGGGATCTTCACTGAATGAAATGCTGTTCTGTGGCTTCTGCTCTTTGCGCTCTACTCCGGAACGGGAGTGTGCGAGGCGGGTGACCATACGCATTAAGATCGGTTCGCCTGTTTTCTCAGAGAATTCGAATCCGTTGTATACCATGTCGTATGCTTCCTGTTGGTTGCTGGGCTCGTACATCGGTATCAGGGAGAAGTCTCCGTAGAAGCGGCTGTCCTGTTCATTCTGTGAAGAGTGCATGCTGGGGTCGTCTGCCGCTATCACAATCAGTCCTCCCTTCACACCCGTGATGGCAGAATTGACGAAACAGTCTGCAGCCACATTCATGCCTACATGCTTCATGCACACTAAGGCGCGTTTGCCTACAAATGACATACCCAGTGCGGCTTCCATGGCAGTTTTTTCGTTGGCACACCAACGATTATGTATGTTCTGCTCAGTGGTTATAGGCGCCATTTGGATATATTCAGTAATCTCAGTTGAAGGAGTACCGGGGTAGGCATATACACCTGAAAGTCCGGCATCCAGTGCAGCTTGTGCAATGGCTTCATCGCCAAGTAAGAGTTGCTTGCTCATATATTTCCTTTATTAGTGTTGATCACAGTTTGTTATTATATCGGGCAAAGATAGCCTTTTTGGCTCGTTTTATCACAAAATTACTTGAAAATCTTTCTTTCATTAAGTGCTTTCCAATATTTTCTTGCATTTGCCATGTGGTCGGCATAATTGGATGCGAAATTGTGAGTACCTGAAAAATCTTCTTTCGCACACATGTAAATGTAATTGTGTTTCGTGTAGTTTAATACACTGTCCAAGCCCTTTTTAGAGGGGATGCGGATAGGTCCCGGAGGTAAACCGCTGTTGATATAAGTGTTGTAGGGCGAGTTGACTTTCAGATGCTCATTGGTGATGCGTCGCAGCCCGAAATCCTGTAAAGCGAACTTGATGGTAGGGTCTGCCTGCAGGGGCATACCTGTGTGCAGGCGGTTGATGTATAGTCCGGCTACCATCGGCTTTTCTTCGTTGTTGTTGGTTTCTTCTTCAACAATGGAGGCGAGGGTGCAGACTTCTTCCGGTGTCATGCCGATAGCGGTTGCCTGGGCAAGACGTTCGTCATTCCAGAATCGTTTGTGTTCTGTCTGCATACGTTTGAAGAAGTCGTCGACACTCATATCCCAATATACCTGATAGGTCTCGGGGATGAAAAGACAGGGCATGGTGACCGGCGTATACCCCATTTCGGTCTGAAAAGCGGAATCGAATAGTTGGCGGGCTATCTCGGCGGAGTCGATCATCAGTTGCTTGCCGATGCTTCGCGCCAGCCGGTCTAGTGTCCGTACGCTTCCGATAGTGAGATTCATCGGTTCCTGATAACCTCTGAAGAAGCGGCTGAATACATGGTATACGTTTTCGTTGGGGCGGATGGCATAACGTCCGGTATGTATATTCTGGTCGAATTTTCTATATTTTGCCATCCATTGAAATCCGGTGAATTTGTTGACATGACCGGCTTGTCTGATCTTATTGTAGATGGAATCTGCCGTGTCATCCCGGTCTACATATACATAGACGGTTTTGGAGGGATGAAACTGAGGAGCAAAGAGATAATAATAGACTGTTCCTCCGGCAATGGCGCAAAGAAGGAGAGCTCCGGTCAGAACGGATAATAAGATATTTCTTGTTTTCTTTTTCATCTTGTGACGTAACTTTAAAAATTGCGTCAAAGATAGGAAGATTTTGGATAGGAGCGATTCCTTTCAACGGTGAATAGTTGAAATTCGGCTGATTTTGTCAACTATTAGCGTGGCCACTGGTAATAATCGGCATTGGCTTCTACTGCATTTTCTATTTCATCGGGCAGGGGAGAGAAGAAGTCCATATGGGTAAGTTTCTCGATGCTGTCAATTGATACCGCATAGGTGGAAAGAGGCTCTACCGCCTGTCTGTTGTTGAATAAGAACCCGATGCCACGAGCCGGTTTGACAAAAGGAGAGAGGATTACTTTGAAGAATCGTTCGGGCACTGCCACCTTATTTTTTCCGATGGTTTTGGACGGCTTGTCGATGATAGGACCGCATATAATGATAATGGCGCTATCGGCTACCGCCCAGTCTCTTATTTTTTCTTCCAGATTTTTCCAGCCTCTTCTGTTCAGCTGAGGATGCTGCGGGCACATATTGCTGAAATAGAAGGATTCTTTCATGACATCCGGACTCCATTTCATGTCGGCGGCTGGTGCCATATGTCCTTTGTCATATCCCGAGCGTGCATAATCCGCATTGGTCGCAATGGCGCCTTTTACTAAAGGATCGGCGATGAAGTTGTCACCTCTCTTTTCTTTTCCTTTGGTTTCCTGACGGGTCAGTTCGTAAGAAACCCAATTCGGAATCTTTAGATCTTTATTGTAGGAAACCGTATAGCCTTTATGACGAATGATCTGCTCCTGACGGGGAATCAATGAAACGGGAATCTCTAAATCTTTGCCGGATGGAGTGGGGAGGGAGACGGAAGTCTCTATCTGCGGTTTGCTACTGTGCTGGACACTGTATTGCTGATAATACAGATAAAGCCCGTAACAAATGGGAATAAGTACGATGATAGCGATGATACACCCTAATCTTTGATTGGAATGTGACTTCTTTTTCTTAAATAATCTCCTGCTCTTACCTCGTTTCATGCGATTTGCTTTGGGGGTTAATAAGAAAAGCGCTAACTATTCTGTAGTTAGCGCTTTATTGTCAAGAGCCGCTAGCCAGACTTGAACTGGCGACCTACGCGTTACGAATGCGTTGCTCTACCAACTGAGCTATAGCGGCGGTTTGTTTCTCGTTTACGGCGTGCAAAATTACAGCTTTATTTGAGAAAACAAAAGGATTCTGAATATTTTTTGAGCTTTAATTTAAAATCTTCCTTTACCATAACTCTTTGCATAAAGTAACGGTAGTTTAACTTTCGAACATTCTGCTGCGTGCCAGCATACACGCGCCTACAATACCTGCTTTATCCTTCAATTTGGATGTAATGATGGCAGAGTCTTTGTTGACCAGATTGAGTGAATACTTACGTACCGCTGTTTTGATAGGTTGGGTGATATAATCTCCCGTTAAAGATAAAGTTCCGCCTATAATGACCAGTTCCGGATTGAAGATATTGATTAATCCTGCAATTTGTTTTCCCAGCTTTTGCCCTATTTCTTCAACAATTTCAATACAAAGCAGATCTTCCTTGTTGACGGCTGTGATGATTTCGTCAAGCGTGATGGGGTCTTCTTCACCGGATATTCGGGTGGAAAGAATAGAGCTTTCTCCGCTTTTAATACGCTCCAAAAGAATGCGATGAAGGGCAGAGCCGGATGCTTCTGTTTCCAGACACCCTTTTTTGCCGCAATGGCAGATGATTTCATTGTCGTATGCATTGACGTGACCGAACTCTCCCGAGAAACCGGATTTTCCTGTGTAGACTTTGCCGTCGATAATAATTCCGATGCCGACTCCCCAGCTGACGTTGACGAAAATAATATCTTTTTCTCCTTTTACACACCCTTGCATATATTCTCCGTAAGTCATGGCACGGGTGTCGTTGTCAATGGTTACTTTATGACCCAGCTTTTCCGACAGGACATCCGCCAACGGGCGTTCCTCAAAATTGAACTGGCTGAAACTATATCCGGATTCCGGATTTACCCGTCCCGATACATTTACATTGATATTTAAAATCTTCTCCTTATTGATAGGAAGTTTTTTGATGAAGTTGAGAATGAGTTTGCACAACTCGTTCATCCCTTCTATCGAATTCTCAAATTTATAGGGGATATTCATTTTTAACTCTACCATATCACCTTTAAAATTGATCAGTCCGATATTGACTGCAAATCTTTTGATGTCTACACCTATAAAATAACCGGATTCCGGATTTAGTCCATAGAGATTCGGGTGGCGTCCACCGCTGGTTTCCAGTTTTCCGTAATCATTGATATATCCGTCCTCACACATTTCACCGATAAACTTGGTGACTGTGGGCACGCTTAGATCTAGTTCTTTTGAAAGATCGGGAATAGTGGAACTACCATTATATATATAATGTGTAATGATCCTCTTTTTAACGAGGGCATTTTTAGAGCCCATTTCTATTTCTTTCAAGAATTGTTGGTTCATACGTCTCTTATATTTTGTAATATCTACAAAGATAATTAATTTTTTTATTAACTAATAAGGTTCTTGACGAAAAAATTAGAATTGAATCTGAGATGATGCTGTGCTGATTCCTTATAGAAAGTGAATTCTCTCATTGATAGTTATTTGAAATCTTCTTATATAATAAGGTAATAAGGGTACTGGTATCTGAATAGCTTCATATTTATAGTCTTATTAATGAATAAAGAAGCAAAAATCAACTTTATTAATAAAATATTTTATTATCTATTGTTTATTTAATAAATATAGCTATATTTGTACCGTGATATTAATTAAGATGTACCGTAACCAAATCGTATTATGATGAAAAACTTATTCCAAATACTCTGTGGGCTGTTTCTGGTAGTATCATACTCTTCTTGTATGCACTCAGAGGAAGATAAGGTAGATGTACTTATTATAGGTGGAGGTGCCAGTGGTGTAACATCCGGCATCCAGTCTGCTCGTATGGGAGCCAATACACTGATTCTCGAAGAAAGCACCTGGCTGGGTGGGATGCTGACTTCTGCCGGTGTGAGTGCTGTGGATGGAAATTACAGATTGCCTGCCGGACTTTGGGGAGAATTTAAGAATAGATTGTCTGATTATTATGGCGGGCTGGATTCTTTGAAGACGGGTTGGGTAAGTAACGTATTGTTTGAACCGTCAGTTGGAAATAAGATTCTTCACGAAATGGTAGCGGCGGAAAATAATCTAAAAGTCTGGAAACAGGCTTGCCTTGAAGAAGTAAAAAGGACGGGAGATGAGTGGGTCGCTAAAGTGAAGGTGGAAGGACAAGGTGTGAAAACGGTTCGGGCGAAGGTCATGATTGATGCCACCGAACTGGGTGATGTGGCAAAAATGTGTGGAGTGAAGTACGATATTGGTATGGAAAGCAGAGATGACACGCACGAGGATATTGCTCCGGAAAAGAAGAATAATATTGTGCAGGATATTACCTATGTTGCCATATTAAAAGATTATGGTAAGGATGTGACTATTCCGGAACCTGAAGGATACGATCCTAAAGAATTTGCCTGTGCCTGTGCCAGTCCGGTATGCATAACTCCTAAAGAGCCGGATCGCGTCTGGTCTAAAGATATGATGATTACCTACGGGCGGTTGCCGAATCATAAATATATGATTAATTGGCCGATAGAAGGTAATGATTATTATATTAATCTGATTGAAATGACTCCGGAAGAACGCGTGAAAGCATTGGAATATGCGAAACATTATACGATGTGTTTTGTTTACTTCCTGCAACATGAACTGGGGTATAATACACTTGGATTGGCGGATGATGAATATCCGACAGAGGATAAGTTACCTTTTATCCCTTATCATAGAGAGTCCAGAAGAATTCACGGATTAGTCCGCTTTAACTTGAATCATGCACTCAATCCATATACACAGGATGAAAAGCTGTACCGTACTTGTATTGCTGTGGGTGATTATCCGGTAGATCATCACCATACCCGCTATCATGGTTATGAAGAGTTGCCTAATCTGTATTTTCATCCGATCCCTTCGTATGGGTTGCCGTTAGGTACATTGATTCCTCAGGAGGTAGACGGGCTGATTGTTGCAGAGAAATCTATTTCCGTATCGAATATTATGAATGGAACGACTCGTTTGCAACCGGTTGTACTGCAGATCGGTCAGGCGGCAGGAGCTTTGGCTGCACTTGCTGTGAAGAATAATCAGAAGATAAGTGATGTTTCTGTTCGTGATGTTCAGAATGCTATTTTGGATGCTAAAGGATATTTGCTTCCTTATCTGGATGTCCCTGTCTCGGATGTGAAGTTTGCTTCTTATCAGCGGATTGGTTCTACGGGGATTCTCAAAGGAGTCGGTAAGAATGTGGACTGGTCCAATCAGACTTGGTTGAGAGCGGATACGGTATTGCTGGCGTCAGAACTGGATGGTCTGTTTGAAGTGTATCCGGCTGCCAAAGATGAATTCAAAAAAACAGGAGCGGATAAATTAAGTATTGAGGAGGCAGTTCAACTTGTTCAGAAGATAGCAGAAACGGAAAAACTACATACTACTGTTGATCCGCAAGCGCTTTGGAAAGCATACGGAATGCAAGAACCGGATTTGAAACGGAATATTTTGAGAGGGGAGATGGCTGTAATGATTGATCAGGTATTGGATCCTTTCAATAAAAAACAGATCGATATCACTGGTAAGTATATTCAATAGGTTAACATATATCCAAGTAAAAACAAAAAAATAAAACTATGGAAACTAATAATCGTAGAGATTTCTTAAAGAAGGCAGCTTTGGCCGGAGCTTCCGCTTTGGTTGCCCCTTCATTATTTGCAGCTGACGGAGAGGGGAGAGGGGAACTCTCCCCGAAGATCAAGGCTGGCGATTTGGAAAGCAAATTGATTGTTCCCAAAAATAATGGCTTAAAAATTACAGGAACTTTTTTGGATGAAATATCTCATGATATTCCTCATCAGAACTGGGGTGAGAAAGAATGGGATCTGGATTTTCAGCATATGAAAAGAATCGGTATCGATACAGTGATTATGATTCGTTCCGGTTATCGTAAGTTTATGACTTACCCTTCACCTTATTTGCTGAAAAAAGGATGTTATATGCCGTCGGTTGATTTGGTAGATATGTATTTGCGTCTGGCGGAGAAGTATAACATGAAATTTTATTTTGGTTTGTATGATTCAGGACGGTATTGGGATACAGGTGATTTAAGTTGGGAGATTGAGGATAACAAGTATGTGATTGATGAGGTTTGGAAGATGTACGGAGAGAAGTATAAAAGTTTTGGAGGCTGGTACATCAGCGGCGAGATTAGCCGTGCCACGAAAGGGGCTATTGATGCTTTCCGTGCTATGGGAAAGCAATGTAAAGATGTATCGAACGGACTCCCGACTTTTATCTCTCCGTGGATTGATGGCAAAAAGGCTATTATGGGAACAGGGAAACTGACAAGAGAAGATGCGGTTTCTGTACAACAACACGAAAAAGAATGGAATGAAATTTTTGATGGAATTCATGAAGTGGTAGATGCTTGTGCTTTTCAGGATGGACATATCGATTATGATGAGTTGGATGCGTTCTTTACTGTAAATAAAAAATTAGCAGATAAGTATGGTATGCAATGCTGGACCAACGCCGAGTCTTTTGACCGTGATATGCCTATCCGTTTTCTACCCATTAAATTTGATAAGCTCCGGATGAAGCTGGAAGCTGCCAAACGTGCAGGGTATGATAAGGCTATTACTTTCGAATTTTCTCATTTTATGAGTCCTCAATCTGCCTACTTGCAGGCCGGACATTTATATGATAGATACAGAGAATATTTTGAAATCAAATGAGTGATATGAAGTCTACAATTAACTTTGGCTATCTTATTTTCCTTTCTGTTGTAGCAGCTTTGGGAGGATTTTTGTTCGGATATGATACTGCTGTTATATCCGGAACAATCGCTCAGGTTACTCAACTTTTTCAACTGGATACGTTGCAACAGGGGTGGTATGTGGGATGTGCTTTAATAGGTTCTATCGTCGGTGTTCTTTTTGCCGGTATCCTGAGTGATAAGCTGGGACGAAAAATGACGATGATTATTTCAGCGACTCTGTTTTCTACATCGGCTTTAGGTTGTGCGATCTCCGCAGACTTCACCCAATTGGTAGTCTATCGTATTATTGGTGGAGTTGGTATTGGTGTTGTGTCGATTGTTTCTCCTTTGTATATATCTGAAGTGGCTGTGGCACAATATAGAGGGCGTTTGGTATCTTTATATCAATTGGCTGTGACAGTTGGATTTTTAGGAGCTTATTTGATTAACTATCAATTGCTGGCTTATGCTGAAAGTGGTAATCAGTTAAGTATGGACTGGTTGAATAAGATATTTGTTACTGAAGTCTGGCGAGGAATGTTGGGAATGGAAACATTGCCGGCTGTGTTATTCTTCATCATTATCTTCTTTATTCCGGAGAGTCCTCGTTGGCTGATCGTAAGAGGTAAAGAAGAAAAAGCTGTCAATATATTAGAAAGGATATATAATTCAGTTTCAGAGGCAGCCGGAGGGCGAGGTCAAGCGCCGCATCATCTTCAATGGGCATTGCGATTCCGCCTATGAGTGGCGCTATACTTACCTTGGCGGCGGCCATCTGCTGGTGGCTGTGATCGCGATTGCGATTGTGGGCCTTGTTGTTACGCTCGTGTGTGAAATCGCTGCGCTTGCAACCGGGCACGCCATGACAGCGTTTGAGGGAGGGTTTTGGAAAGTTATGGGCTATGTCCAGCTCGTCTGGATCCCGTCCTATATTTCCATTCTCTTCTTTACCCATTGGAAGCTTGTTGTGCCCGGCGCGAACGACAACCTCACCGGCTGTGTCAACGCGATGGCCGTTATGAAATATCTTTCGGATAACGACATCCGTTTTGAAAACACAGAGGTTCGTGCAGTGTTGACCGGTTCTGAGGAAGCGGGCCTGCGCGGTGCGAAGGCATATGCGAAGAAGCATCACGACGAATGCCTCGAAACCGAAACGATTTTCATCGGCTATGACACCATGCGCGACTATGACGATATGGCGATCTACAGCCGCGATATGACAGGCACGGTCAAAAATGATATTCGCGTTTGCAACCTGATGAAGAAGGCCGGTGAATATGCGGGGCTTGACCTGCCCTTTAAGAGCGTTTTCTTCGGCTCCTCCGATGCGGCGGCTATTTCCCAGGCCGGTATCCCCGGCGCGACCTTTGCAGCAATGGATCCGACCCCCGCGCGCTATTACCACACTCGGCTGGATACAGCGGATAATTTGGATCCCAAAATGATCGAAGCCGGCCTCAATCTGGCTTTGGAGACCACTTATCTTTTTGATAAAGAGGGCTTGAAAGAGAGCTATTGAGTTTTAAGCCGCTGCGGAACGCTCCGCAGCGGCTTGTTTTGCCTCTGAATCTATCCGCCGGCTTGTTTGGCCGGCGTTTTTTTGTTTTTATTTTTCTTGGTCTGCATTCGTCTGCTGCTTCAGCTGAGCGGAGCGGCGGATCACAGGTTCAGGAAATCCCTGCGGTAGTCTACGCCGAAGGCTTCCGCCAACCGTGCCAGCTCCGCATCCTGAATGGTGTTGATCCGCGGCAGGTGCGCGGTGAGCATAAAAATCTGCGCTGCCTTTTCAACCGTTTCAATCAGGCCGAAAGTTTCATCCATCGTTTTGCCTGCGGCGTAGATGCCGTGCATTCCCCAGATCACAAGGCGGAATTCTTTCATTTTTTCCGCCGTGGCCCTGCCGATTTCGTTGGTGCCGCAGAGCATCCAGGGGAGCACGCCTACCCCATCCGGGAAGACGACGATGCATTCCGTGCACATCTCCCAAAGGGTATGCGTCAGCTTGCGCTCGTCCAGTTCATGCACATAATTCATGGCGAGCGTATGGGTGGGGTGCGAATGCATTACCACGCGGTTTTGAGGCTCCACGCACAATCTTGCCATATGACTCATCAGATGCGCGGGCAATTCGGAGGTGAAGCTTCCGCCATCCCGGTAGCCCCACAAAAGTTCAGCCGCCATGCCGTCCGGCGAAATGCGCAAAATGCCAAGGTTTTGCTCCGGGTCGGCTTCGACGTTTTTAAAATACTTCCCCGTTCCGGTTACGATCAGGATGCGGCCTGCCAGCGGCGATGCGTCAAAGCCCAGGGGGATGGTGCGGATTACTCGCGCAAGATCCAGGTATTGCGCAACCTCTGATTCCTCAAGGAGATAGCTGATGTTGCCGCCGTTGCGTTCATCCCAGCCGAGGCGATACATGTTGGCAGCGGTTTTCCGCATCTCAGTCAAAAAAGGGGCGGTTAGGATATCTTTCATCGTCCGTTCACCTATCCTTCCTGGTTCCATATGAAAAGTCTGTTCCATAACATTGCGTTGGATGCCGGAGCATGCGTTTTCCCAGCAGTTTGCCCGGCCTGCCGGATGGACCAATAAATATCATCCGGCAACGGATGGAATACAGCGCCCGGCGGGAATCCGCTTCGGGCTTGATTGGCGTATGAATTCGGCCTATAATAGCAGTAGCCGGGCTTTTTGTTTGCCGATCGGCTGAGAGAGCATTGCTTTGCTGCATTTATGGAAGGGGTTCATTTATATATGGGGAATCAATTGAGCCATTATTTTATAGAGGATGATTCGCTGCCACCGGATATTCAAACGTTTCCTTATTATTTTGGCGCGGAAAAATTTATGTTTACCAGCGACGCGGGGATGTTTTCGCCAGGCCATGTGGATGAGGCCTCCTCCCTCTTGCTGCACACGATGCCAAAGCGAACCGGGCGTTTTTTGGATTTGGGGTTTCCCGGAAGGCTCTTTTAACTCTTGGGATGGAACATGACCAACTGAATCCGTG
>OGXB01001109.1_pt1 | contig 15348 bp, 19 predicted proteins | sample 1576161 | NCBI WGS metagenome assembly OGXB01 (sample SAMEA3541474, study PRJEB24748) | human gut metagenome | biome: human gut; feature: human-associated habitat; material: faeces | place: China | collected 2012
ATAGGAACATCGATTATCTTGAAAGTTTTTATTAATTTTATTACAAATAAGGAGGAGTTTCTCCTCCTTTAAAATTAAAGGAGGGTTTAAGTATGACATTTAAAGAAGCATATTTTAGCAATGTAGCATGGCAACCAGATACAATACTTAGAATAATTATTAACATGGATGGGGTATCAATATTTGAAGAAGCTAATAAAGCGGCTGTAAAATATGGACATTTGCATGTATTTGCTTTTAATCACAACGAAGTATATTTAAATGAGGAGGTATAAAGATGAAAAAAGCACTTATTGTAAAATACACAGAAAACAACGTTGAATATTGGGGATATTACTACAAAAGATATTTTAATGCAACATACTTTGAAACAAGTTTAGAACTAAAATTTTATTTAAAAGACCTTGAAATAGAATGGGAGAATAGATACGTCACAATAAACTTTGACACAGACAAAGAACAAAAAAGGGAGATATGTAAATCATTTTACTCAGAAGACTACAAATTAGGATACGCAGAAACATTGATAGAAAAGTACATGTCATTTAAATACTTAGCGTACGGAATACCAAAAGAAGAAAGTTACAGGTCAGCTATATTTATGGATTTAGACGAATTAGAAGAAGAGGTAAATTATTACAGAGCTATATTAAAATCAAACGGAAATTTATACAGATTAACACTAAGGCGCTTACTGGTAAGAAACAGCGAATACACAATGGGAAAGACATTAACAATAAAGACCAAACATGATAATGAAACTATAACATTAAAACAAGCAAAAGTTGTGAGATTAATATATGCTGACTGGGACTTACTAGAAAGTCAAGTAATATACTTTACATCAGACACAGTGTTTGTAGCTTTACCAGAATACATGACTTTAAGAGATTTTTACAAACAATTTTAAAACCAATCTATGAAAGGAGGTGATGTAAAGTAACACAAATACAAAAAGAAAGGAGGTGAATAGAATGAACTACATCAAAAGAAACTGGTTTTTACTCATGCTCATCATATTACTATCTGGTTACACAGCTTACACGTCATACTTAGTACTATCAAACGATAACCAGAAAGTAATAGAAGAGCAACAAAAACAGATATCACTTTTATCTGACAAAATAACAGAACTAGAAAATAAAGAAACACCAGAAATCCCAGTGCTTGATACATCAACATTAGAGAACAGAATAAGCGCCTTAGAGCAAGCACAGCAAACAATCACATCAGGCGTTGAATCTATGAATCAAGCAATAGAAGGAAATCAAAGTCAGATAAAAGCGATCTGGGCAACGTTAGAAGAAAACGAACTTGTACACTCTAACGCAGGAGAAACAAACAGATAACTTTTTAATTGCGGGGCAAACGCCCCGCTTTTGTTATTTGATAATTAACTGCTGTCCCGGATAAATTAAGTTAGGATTGCTGATCCCATTGTCGTTTGCAATCTTTTGGTAAGACGTGTTAAACTGACTAGCAATCCCAGACAAAGTGTCACCCTGTTTTACAACATAAGTTTTGTGTGCTGGTGCACTCCCACCATTAATTTTTAAAACCTGCCCTGGGTAAATAAGATTAGGATTACTTATACCATTATCACTAGCAATCTTTTGGTAAGTTGTGCCATATAAGCTAGCAATACCAGATAATGTATCTCCACTTTTTACAACATAATCAACCGCGCTAGGTTTTGGTTTTTCTGCGGGCTTGTTTGTTACAGAATTACCTTTGATCTCTTTTAACAAATCTCTTACCATCTCATTACAATCAACTCCCCCATTAATCCCGGGCACACTCCCGTCACTGCAATACTGCCATATGTCAAAAGGCACGCTGGGCTTACGACTATAGTTTGCGATCCAACTTGTGAATCTGTCCAGACTATTTTTAATCACATTTTTAGCCCAGTCCTCATTACAATAATATCCAAACCAATAACCAGCGTCCTCAATCGCCTGCCCCATATCAATAAAATATTGAGCATTGTAATTTGCCCTTATGACAGCATCCTCAATATCAATATAAATCGGTAGTGACAATTTGCATTTTTTAGCAAGTCTTAAAATATGTTTTGTCTCACTATCTGCATGAGCTTTATTGTTAGCATAACTATATAAGTAAATACCATACGGTATACCCAACCTGTCACACTCTTGTACATTGCGTAAAAAATATGGGTCATCCTGCACCACAAAATCGTCTCCATAACCACATTGGATTATTGCTCCATCGATAGCCCCATTAACCGCATCCCAATTTATAACTCCCTGATATCTTGATACATCAATAATCATATATACCTCCTTACTTGCCAATCAAAAGCATCCCTTGAGTATGCTCCTGCATCCGGCTTGACTGTTGGGCCGTAATAGGGGTCGCCCCCGTGCCCACATAATTGATTGTTACCTATATACATTTCTACATGGTCAAAAAACGGATTGTGATACGACCAGTTAAAAAATACTAAATCTCCATTTAGCAGATCACTTGTGTCTAATGTCCCACTACCCTCTTTGATTAGTGTTCCGTTTTCTACTTGCGTCCCTGTCCACGTTCCAATCTCCACTCCCACCACACTGTTGTAACAATGCCATACTAGTCCAGAGCAATCAGCATAACCATTGTCTGGCCACATACGCAGATCACCAGATTGAGAGTAGCCGAGTTTACCCTCATAACTTAAAATTTTGTCAACTAATTGTTGACGCTGGTCTGGTGTGCCTGTACCTGTATTTGGATAAGACGGCTGAGGGGTAGTAGTAGTTTCTCCTTGGATTTTTTCGTTGCGATAAATTGGTAACCATAATTTATCGCTAGCTTGATAAAACTCAATTTTTTTGTTGGTGCCCTGGTTATCCAAGTATAAAAAGAATGTTTTACCAAACTTTTGTAATGACTTAATATTTATGGATGTCTCAAAAGGCTTGTAGGTATTATCTGGGTTACCACTATTTTGATTTTGATTTCCGCCGATACTATGTTGTGGATCATAGTTACCAAAACCCTCCTTACCACTTTCTCCGTCCCACTCATCCAACAGGGCTTTTACTGTATTTTGACGAGTAGAATAACTACCAACTATGCCATTATTGAGTACTGTCATATACCACACATCATAGTTACAATTACCGCATCCGTTAAAGATCTGATAAAACGCCTGCGGTGATTGATGATAATTAGTTAACCCAAAAATAGCGGTTTTAGGATCAGTTATTCCGCACTCATCACGCAGGAGGGGAATATAAGAATTATCACAATCTGACTCCCACAACTTATTTTGTGTGTTAACACCCTCATCAGTAACAAGCACAGCACTAACCTCATTAGCTTCATTTTGCGTAAAAATTTTGTCGCCCCAGGCGTCTCTACCTGCCTGGATTTGAGGTAACAAAATTGGTAGTTGGTTAGCAATATCAGGATAATCAGTTATTAGCAGATTTAATAAATCCCAACTCCTGCCATATGTCCATTGCATAATACCAATACCAGCCATAGCCCACGACTCAACACTACCATAATTGCAGTTAGTCTCTACTGTGCTTGTTACGTACATTGCATAGCTTTTCCAATTTTGGTCATAAATACTCATTTATTTTAACCATTTTTTGATATAATACATGCGTGATAAAATTGAGAATCTATATCTCCCGCCACTAGGTATTGATCCGCCTAATGTTTTTAGATATATTTTACCGTTGCCAATTATGTATTGTGGATTAGTATAACTAATATTGCCTTGTGAGTCAGATACACTAACATTACCGCTAAAATATAGCGTAGACTGGAAAGTATTGTTAAAATACTGATTAGGCAAAATAATAAAAGGAGTACCGGACAAACCAAGAACAGGTGTAAATCCCTCTTTAAACTCTATTAAATTGTATAGACTAGCTATCCCCAAATCTGGATTAAATTGCAAAATGCAGTTGTACTGGATAAAATTAGTTGGATCTGGGTTATCGATATTTATCTCAATCCAGTTGTCAATTTCTGACAATGCGTTTGTCGCGGAACTGTTAGCAGAGTTAGCAACAGAGTTAGCAGATTGCGCCAGAGCACTAGCTTCTCCAGCCGAAACTTCTGCCGCCTGTGCGGCAACCTTGTTAGCCTGCATCCCTGTATCAATTGCCAAAAATGCTGGGTTTAAATCTCCCAACCAGCTAGCCTTATCAGTACCGATAAATTGTGGTAAATCGTAGTTTGGTGTTTTGTTTGTATGTGACATATATTAATCCTCCTTAAGCTACTGCAAGGACAGTCTTGCCCTCCCAGTCATATTGATAAGTTGTAATATCATAGTTATCATAACCATCTGTTGTGATATTTTTATCGTCATACCCAGCACACGTTAACGCGTCCTCTCTATGCAAGGACACTAAAAAGTCTATCACGTTTTTGTAAAAAACTCTTTGTCCTGTAACTGGATTAAACATATAAAATCTATCATCCTCTGTCAGATATTTTTTAGCGTAAAAATCATACTGGTAACACGTAATATTTTTTGCGTCATACATATCTGCTGTAAGATTAAGCCCATCATACTCAATACATGTAAGTGCATAATAGTTAAAATAATTATAAAAATCATTAAGCACATTTTGGATAGTATCAGTATAACCTGTAATCGGGTTAATCACATAAATAGATTGACCCTGTTGCTCTAACCAAATCGTTAAATCTGTAATCTGCTCTGTTACCCATGATCTTGTTTTTTGGTCAGCACTTTTTATAGCATCACTTAAAACAGTAAATTGGTTATTGATAACAAGTTCTAATTCTGACACTTTTGAATCTGTGTAATTATTGGCAGAATTTAACGTAAATTTATCCTGTTGATCGATATATTTATAAATCTCAGAATAATCTAACGATAATTGCTCAATAACCTCATTGATCTTATAAGTGAGTTTACAAAGCACCTCGTAATATGACAAAGACTCATCATATACAAGTGGCATAACTTTAAAGCAACGCCAAAACGGATATACATTACCAATCATTTTTTGTCACCTCCTTACCATAGTTGCATAAATAGTACATCCAACTCCTCAATTATCAGCATGTCAATATTCAAAAAACTTTGCCTATACTCCATTAATAATTGACTATTAGATTTTGAGTCGTTTTTTCCAGACAACTTACGACTATATTTTTCGTTTTCAGAAGAATTCAACTTTGTTGTATTAGTTGCGTTCGTCTTTTGTGAGGTTGTTGCGTAGTTTTCTGAAAATGGGTCTTGTAGTGAACCCATGGGAGTATCATTTTGTAGTGACTTGTTTTCTCCCTCATCTTGAGACGTGTTATCCCCTGTTGTTTCCCTTTCATATTGCTCGTTTGTGGAATATGTTTCAAGGGGATCGAATTCAATCTGGGCTGATAAATACAACTGATTATAATATGGCATGATCTCATTCATTTTGACATTTAAGTATCTCTTAAATAATCCTGCCGTCTCAAAACCAATCTCACGCATATAATAGTGATTAAGTATTTTTTCGTTTAGTTTCGAACGATAATTTTCATCGAAAATGGGGTAATCATTAAGCCCCAAATCGAAACCTGATTGAATAAGATATCGTAACTCTGTTGTATATTTACTCATCCAAATTGACCTCACTTTCAGGTGTTTCACGTGAAACATTTTCGATGTCTTCTGCTTGTCCAAAAACCATTACGTTATATAACTTCTCTAACTCTGGGTTATAATTTACAGTTATATTTGTTCCAAACATTCTGTTGATTTCATCCGCCCCCTGTCGGCGTGAATTTAAACCGATCTGCCTAGACATTGATATCTGCTCAAGATTGCTGTTTACCTCATCACTGATCTGACGCTCTTTTTTATCCATGTTATTATTGTTAATACCTAAAAATAACATAGCTTCATTCCAAATTCTGTTCTTTTCGATGCTCAATCTATCTGCGATAAATGGTGCATCTGTTTTCAGAACCTGGATCGCATTTGTTTCGAAATTTTTGTTTGCGAAAATAAAAGGTTCGTTTCCTTCGTATTGCATATACACATTTTTCATCGTTAACTTTTGTTTTTCATCGCAAACGATCATAAGTGGAGTTTTTTGAGCGTTAATATTAACGTCAATAGCCCTGCTCACATTGTAAAGTTTTTGTGCAAACATATCTATATCAATATGAGTGGTGGTATGCAAAAAGTTGTTAAAAACAATAACAGAGTCAGATTTAGTTTTAAAATTTTGGTAACCATTTACACTGTACGCCATACGATTAATTGGTATCCTGTATACATCCAATTCTCCACCAATCGTACACTGTAAAAATAAATCGCCAATAATCTCGTCTCTAAAATACAGCCCATAACCATTGTCAAAAAGCGTCAACTCTAAAAACCGCTCGTCAATTGTATCTGGTAAACCCTCCCACTTGTACATATTTATAGCCAGCTCTTTTAAAAAATAGTAGTAATGTAAATATGTTACGTTGTTTTGCCACATATTACTCCATCCATCCAGAGCCTTGTTATAGCCATACACTTTATTATAATTTTTCCTTGCCATTTTTGTCAGCCCCCGATCCATGGATTATCATTATACTTACCTATCTCAGTGTGCCATATAGTAGTACCATTATCAAACATATTTTTTAAAATCTCTATGTCGTCTTTTGGGATGTTACCTGCTAGGATGCACCCGGTTGTCTGCACATAATTAAAGTTTTTATTACCAGTGAGTGATACAGTCTCAATTTTATTCTGCACGTATCCATATCTGGTAAAATATTCCTCTAATCTCTCAGCGTACTCTGGTCGGATTGTTTTCCATTTGAGAGTGATTCCGTTGATTCCGTTTGCGATGTTAAACGCATCGCCACCGGTCTGACCAGCTAGTGTTGGGGGTGCGATCTCAGCGTCTTGTATTTTTGCCATCTGCTGTCTGATAGCTATCTCGCTATTTTTTACACCAGTATATGCACTTTTAGCCCCACCATAAATTGATCCAATTGTGCCTCCAATATTACCAGATAATATAGAGCTGATTGCACCAGCACCACCCTCTATCGCACCCATAGCTACAGCCTCTTTTTTGTTGTAACTGTTGATACTGTTTGATAATGCAAAACTATTAGCATTATTAGCCATATATAACAGATAATTATCAACAGTTACCGGAAGTTGTGGAAAATTAGCGATTGATAATCCAGCGTCTAAAAACTCTCCGTATTCTGGTCGGCCGTCGTACTCATGCCCATTATCACCAAAATCATTATAATACTTAAGATAGTATGTCAACCTTGGTGACGCACCAACATAATTTACAAGTCCTAGCTCTAGTTTTGACAGCTCATTAACCGCTTCTGGCTTTATTATAAATTGATTACCATTATAGGCAGTCATTTCTATATAGCTGTAAGGATAGCTATATAACTTGGAATTGTCGTACTTTGGAAAATAACTCCACCAATTGTCTATACTACTTAGTATAAAGTTTGAGCTTTTATAACCGTCTCTCAACCTGCCGATCTTTTTGCCTGACGCCATGTTAACGACCTCAAAGTTGTTACCAACCACCTCCTCAGGCACAATAGTTATTGATTGTATACACTGTGTTATCCAAGGCACGTCTTTTAGCTCAGATAAAATTGCTTGTAAACTATCAGTCCTTGGTGATTGGTTATCGTTTAGATTATCTATGACATAATAATCTAATACTGATGGCATTTTGTCAAACGTACCTCCAGTTGATGATTTTAGGTTGGGGTTGTCAGTGTCACCAAAATCTGATGTGAGGTCAGCACTTGAGCACATTAACACGTAATACGTATTCCAACTGACAACCTCCGTGTGAGTCACAACATAATCACGCCCGTACTCCAATTGCTCGGGGAAAAGATTGGACAACCACGGGGTGCCATCTGACAAAAATTGTTGCTGATGAGAACGGCTAATAAATGACTTTAAATACTCAATGTCAAATTGCCACGTCTGGAATACATCTATCTCAAATGTGATTATTGTGTTTTCGTCATTTGCGTACTCTTTGTTGCGTATAAATGCGTAAAACCATTTTGTACCAAAATTTTTGTTTTGAAACATAATGTAATCACATCCGTAAAGATTATCGTAATTTTCCGGAACTGCAATCGTACCATTCCTGCGTAAGTACTGGAAATCATTATACTCTCTATATTTTTTGGATAAAAAGTATAGAGATTGCTCAGACGGATTTTTAAAGTCCATCTGATTTTTATAATCAGTTAACCTAGTATTGTTTATCAATATTAACCGTGATTGTGGTGTGATTGCCATATCTATACCCCTAACCTGTAATTGTTACTGTTGCGGTTGCTGTTTTAGATTGGTCAGCGTCAGCTATATATAAAACATTATAAGATGTTTTTGTCTCATCTGCCGCAATAATCAAAAGACCATCATCACTAATGCTTGTTCCGGGGGATACTGTACCAGCAATACTAAAGTGTCCTTTTTTGTTTATTAATCCATTACCCTCTACTGTGCCAATAAATTGTGCTGTCCCGCCTTTAGGAACTGTTGCTGTGGTTGGGGATATTGTAACATTGGTAATCTCTGGTGCAATAGTTGTAAACAAAATCGCGTTGCTAAAAGGTGACACGGAAAATGTTTTCCACACGTGGTAAAAATAATTCCAGTACAATCCCTCGGGATTGTACACCTCGGTCATGTTGTAGTAATTATCAAAGATCATAAACCAGTCACTGTCAACCATTAATCCTGAGATAGATTTAAGTGAGTTTAACTCATCCTCTGTAAATGGAGTATAAGTTGTGTTTGGATCATCAGCAAAAATCTCCTGTAATCTACCCTCGTCAATAGTGCCAAATCCATCTACCCCAATCTGCCGACCGATCAACTCTGCTTTGTCCATGTTAAATGATAATGCCAAAACCTCGACATCAAAAATTGAGGACAGCTCAGTTGTTAAAATAGTGTACAGATATCTTGGGTCTGTGTAAGTCCGTACTCCCGCATAGTTATAATTAGCAGACATATAACTTAAGTTTTTGGCAGATGCTACCATTGTAGTAGTTACTGACCTTGCGTTATCCGCTGTAACAGTTGGGATAACTGTTGTTGATATTTTTCCGTCCAGCGCGCATCTTGCAATGAGATATTTCATTACCAAAAACTCGTCGTAATTTGCCGCCGTGTATAACTGCTCAATAATTCTCCCGATTAAATCGGTGATTCCTTGCCACGACAAAAACGCCTGTCTAAGCTGGTCGTTGCTAACAGTGGTGGGATAAAATTTTTGATAATTCATGCTGTGGAAGGCGGCCTGAACGTCTGGGATTCTCCTTTTAAATAGGTCAGTTTCAGCCTTCTCGGGATTAAACTGATAGGGTCTTGCAATTTCTACAAAAATTTCTTCGACAGTTTCTCCGTATTCTAAAAGCCCTTTCTTAAACCCCGCCCATGGATTTTCATAAAGTCGGGATGTTATAATAACTCTCCCGATGCGATTAACAAGGTTTGTTAAAAATGCGTTTTGTAACGGCTGATACTGCATGATAATATCGCCGATACCTCTAAGTGACTGCAAAGACTGATCTTTTGTAACTTTAGCTCCGTTAACTGTATCTCCCTCTTTTAACGCCACTGGCACCTGATCCGCATATGTGCCGCCTATCTCACTACGAGTTACATTTAAAATGTCGGCAGAATTTAATTCGTTTAAATTTTTGGTTGCTTTCGGTTTAGTCGGCATATTAACCCTCCGTTCTTTCTAATAATTCGTCAAAGCTCTGGACTTCTCCGTCCCGCTTTACGTCTTCTTCTGTTTCTTCTATTGTATCGTTAAAATCTTCTTTTACTTCGGAAGTCCCGAAAAAACGATCCATATATCTGGCTTTCAAATCGTCATATTCTTTCTTCCAGTCTTTTTCCTCTTCTCTGGGGGTGTAAATGTTTATGTCATCACGCCCGCTATACTCGTATTCGTCCTGATCTTCTCCGTCATACGTTTCTCCGTACCTTTTTAATATTCCTTCTCTTTCGTCAAAATCATCTTTCAGTCGTTCCACATCTCTTTCCATGTCTTCTGTCATTCCGCCACTATCCATTATGCGACGCAAAATTTTTTCCATCCCAGATCGCGTTAAAATTGCCACTTAAATCACTCCTTTTTAAAATTGTCTACTAACTGCTGGATAACTAATGTGTTATTTTCGATTGTCTTTCGCATACTTTCGGCTTCATCTTTGTGCTGTGCGTCTTTTTTTACCATATACCAAAACATCGCGCCACAACAAACGATTGGAAAACCATAATTGCCTATCATATTCGCAACATCAGCCGGGGACATTTAGTGACCTCCTTCCTTTTTATTCTATATACATTATAACACAAAACGGTAAAAAATGAAAGTTAATACTTTTGTACCAAAAAAAGGAGCGGGATAAACCCGCCCCGTTTGTATCTGAAATTGATGTGCCTAATAAATCACGTTAGCAAGACGGACAAGTTGACCCGCCGGTTTTAAACGGTGCTACCGGGTCACACTAAATATTAGCTACATCAAAAGATACCTATATGGATAAAATATCAAAAATAATATTCTTACTGTCCAAATTATTAAAACGTAGTTGACCATGTTCAAAAACTTTTTTGAGGTACTGCATAACAAAAGTTGACTTGCTAACCATTAGTGCATTCTGCTCATGGTCATCTGCTTTAAATGTTAATTTTACTGGGTATGTCATATCAGGGCTATCGTTTACATATACAATTCCATCCTCAAAAAACTCCCTGATTGCATAATATTTTGAGCCATGTTTTATTGTTGCTATATATCTGCATTTACCTTTGATGTGCTCTATAAAACTATCGTTGTCATTAAGATATACATTTTGAGCGGCGTAGTCAGAATAGCCATCATCAAAAGCTTTTGCAAAACCTGAGTTAGATAAAGATTTACTGGCTGTCTCATTAAAGGTCTGCTCCATAACCCACCCATGTCCTCTTAAAAATTTTGTGTCACTACGCAACATTTTGTGTATACCCATTGACTTGTAATATGGGTTTAACATAGTCACACTATTTGATGCTAATATGGTGCGTATGTATCTATATTGTTTTCCCTGACCTCTTGCTATAGTAACATGGATTGACTGAAATTTTTTGATCTCATCTGCACAATAGTGATTGGTTTCCGATTGAAACTCGTCCAGAAAAACATTTGTAACCTCATTAAAATAAGACGAGTATTTTTTAAGTGCATCAGCGTTACTTAATGCAATTGCAAAACCACAACTTTGCTCGTTGTAATACAACTCATAAAACAAACCTTTGGCTACTGGCCTAGCTATCAGTTCCCCATTGTTAAAAAACAATGGCTTTATATCTCTAAAAAACATATCAGCGCAAGACGACAACTCGTAATTAAATCTATAGAGCTGTATAAATTTACCTTTATCTTGTATAAAATTATTTAGGCAAAGTCTTTTAAAAAATACGGTCTTTCCTGCTGTTCTGTTTCCGACGCACAGGTATATTTCCGGTTTGTTTCCATCAGCGTCTTTTAATGATAATAGTTTTGTACCATCATAATACATGCTATACTCCTCCGTTATAAAATGTTTAACTTTAAACATTTAAAAAATAGCCCCGTTTCCGGGGCATATTTTATACGATTACACAAGTTAAAAAATCTTTTCCCTTGTAGTTGGATGATTCTTTCCTGATTACTTTAATAGCCCAGTCTTCATCTTCATCTTCCATTTCTTCCGCGATTTCCTGATAGGTTCTGTAAAGAGTTTCAGAACCTGATATATACATTGTGCCATCCTTGTCTACATAAATATATTTGTTATAGTCTTTATTATCGCTTTTTTCATTATGCACTGCTACTTTTGCGACATAGTCAACGTTGATTAAAACACCATCTTCATAATTCTGTGTAACTTCATCGAGTTGATGTGCGTCAGTAAACATTTTTATAGCTACTCTTTCTTTCCCTGTTAATTCTCTTGTTGACTCTACTACTTTTGCACTGTATTCTGCATTTCCCATTTTTTATTCCTCCTTAAATAAACATCAATCTTTCATCTTAATATAAATCGGCTTATTCACCCTCGAGTTCTTCATCGTCAAACTCGTTATATTCTACCTCCGCATACTTCATAAAAGTGTCAACGTCCATAGAATACTTACGTTCAATCGGTACGTCCGAAATTACGACTACCTGTTTCTTTCTTTCTTTTGACAACTGCTGGATCATGCGTGCTCCCGGCTTATTAGCCATTTCCCTAGTTTCAAAAACTTCCAGATTTGTGCCATTTACCTCAGCAAAAGACACAGAGTGTGTGATAATACTTCTTGTGATTTTTTTCATCTTAGTTCTCCTTTTTCTTAATTTTAATCGCAATATGTTACACCCTTATTGTAACATATTATGCACAATCCGTCAATATTATTTCCTCATTTCATAAAAATTATCAATCAAAATTATTCCTCCTTTTATCCTTTTTGGTTTAAGTGCTCCTTTTACTCTTAACCCTATTTTAAAGTCCTCCATCCTATAATCTGCCAAAAAATTTTGTTTTGCTCTCTCAGGCATACCAGCACATTTTATCTCCATTTTTGGTTTACATGCTTTATCCTCTTTTATCACTCTCTCAATATATGTCTTTTGTCTGACAAATAATCCCTTATCCCATTCAGACTCCTTTTTCCAGCAACAAAAATTTTTATTGTGTATTCTCACGGATTTTGGAATACAGTTGGTTAAGTGTATTGAGTCAGTGTCTGAGTATATAAAATTTTCATAGTTTTTCTGAGCGGCCTTTATTGTAAAATTACGTGCGTAAGATGTTATGTAACTACCTATTGCTATATATCCGGGAGTCTTCTCTTTCTCCTCGACAAGATCAAAACTAAGACAATCTCTATCCGGGTTTATATATGGTACTTTGTAACTGCTGTCTGTACTAGCCGCTTCTTTACCATACAAATTGTTTAAATAAAGTTTTGCTAACTCCCGTTTTGCCCCCTTTGATGTCATTTTTATCTCACGATACTTATCTATGTATTCATCAAAGATGCCCTTCTGTTTCCAAAAATAACAACAATCTAAAAACTTAAAATCATAAACATTGTAATGTTCAAAAAATGTTTCAAAATCTGGGCGAGTCATAGTTAATATAACTTTTGCTTCTTTTACATTATTCTCAAGATCGCGATAATATCTGTGATATTGTCCATGATAATAAATGTCAGATGTCGTAAGATATTCGTTTCCTTTATATAACATGTTGCCTTTGATCTGTACAGTTGGTAAATAATTTTCTTTCAATCTAAACCTACATTCAAACCTTACAAAATATAAAAATTTTGATGATGTTTCTATATTTTGTGTAAATTCCTCATATAAAGATGTAAACCTTGGTTTTCCAGTAGGATAAAAATTACCAGATATAGAGTGCATCATACTTGGATATAAGGAGTTAACGTCTAATGTTAACCCTCCCTTAATTATTTTATTAGCGTACTCAGGCTTTAAATAACAGTAACCTCCTTTGTAAGATTTCCTGATATATTCTCCCGCGTTTTCTTGTCCGTACTTTTCATCTATTTCAATCTCATAAAGATTTGGAAATAGATTATTATAATCTATTTTATCATAAAATGACTTAAATTCTTTTAGGCAACAACTACCAATCGTTATTGAGTTGTGCCCCTCATCAAACATAATTTCTAAGGCTTCTTTTAAAACTAAAACATCATTTTTTATGTACTCTTTTTCTTCTGGTGTTATAGGGCAATTTTTATACCTGTAACCTTTATACTCCATTTCCAATTTTTTATGAGTAGTCCCAAAAGATTTACCAATTCTGTCCAAACTAAAGGGCAATAACTTTAATGAGTCTCTGATCTCTATTACCTTGTTATTCTTTTTTATAATTATGTTATACCATTGACCCATTTCTGATATAGACGTTTTAAATTGATTGTTTTTCATATCCTTTTCAGGTACCCTGTTAAAAACATAATGCTCTCTTAATAGATAGTCAATTATAAAGGATCCATCAAATTTTAAATTGTGGAAATATAATATATTGTTACCAGACAAGTTAAACATATCAATAAAAAAGTCCTCTATGCTACCTCTTATTATAGGTTCAGCATCGTCATATAATTTAACGTAACAAGCAGACCACACTTCTGTAAAGGTTTGACCATCAAAAACAGTTGTCTCAAAATCACACGCATAATAATTAAATTTTTTAACTCGCATCTCATTTTTTTCACCTATTCATATCTCATAATTCTCCTCATATTCTAAAGATTCTATTAATTTCTCTCTTTCTAAGGTTCCTAAATCCATAAAATCTAACATTGATGATAAAGCATTCAAAAGTTTATCTCTATCATAAGCTACTTTGTAACTTATAAGCTGTCCGTTTTCTCCTGCATCTTGTATCATTCTGCCTACTTCTTCTTTACTGTATTTTAATAACAGGCGATTTAACCAACCATTTATTATTGCCACAGCGGCTTCGTTAAATTGAGATATATAAGCCCTAAAATTTGATATTGCCAAATCGGCTTCTTCTGGCATTGATATTGCACCGCGTATTCCTCGTTTTATCTTATTTCTTTGTTTCTTTTTAAACTGGTAAAAAGACGCCTCTATTTCACCATACTCATTTAATTCAAACGTTCTTTGCTGTATCTGTTTTGGAGTTATTTTTGCTAGTCTTCTTACAGATGCTTGAGTAATTCGCTTTGGAATATTTGGTACTACAAAGTCTACGTATAGACCTTGCTTTTCGTATCGTCTGACTGTTGCTAATACACGAGATCTTTGCTTGCGATATTCTTTTACGGTTGACGATATTTTCTTTGATTTCCTACGACTTGCCATCTGTGTCTCCTTTCCTGATTATTATTGTGTTATCTCTTAATTCCATGATAACACTGGGGTCTTCTTTTGTGATGTTTAAAAAAGACGCCCATTCGTTTGGGATACATGCCTTTATTCCGTAGTACTTCCCAGACTGATTAAAAATTAGCTTCTTTGCTTTGACCATTATCTCACCTCCTTCATTTTAATTGTACCATATTTAGTACAAATTGTCAAGTAATATATTTTGTACCAAAAATTTGCAAAAATTTTCGAAGGGAAAATTCCCATATTTTATAACTGCTTTATTAGCTTATTCAAATATTGATACCTCATCCATGTTAATCATTATTCTACGTGTTGTGTCTGGTAACCATACTACATTGTTAAGATATACTTCTTTATAAGGAGATTCACAGAATGTCATCGTGTGAACCTCCTTATTTGTAATAAAATTAATAAAAACTTTCAAGATAATCGATGTTCCTAT
>OGXB01001113.1_pt1 | contig 15301 bp, 10 predicted proteins | sample 1576161 | NCBI WGS metagenome assembly OGXB01 (sample SAMEA3541474, study PRJEB24748) | human gut metagenome | biome: human gut; feature: human-associated habitat; material: faeces | place: China | collected 2012
TCTGCAGAAAAATTAACCGCCTACTGTTATGGTAATCACAAAATAAATTGTATCGAAGATGTCTTGAACCAAGGGAAGGTAATAGGAGTACATTTTATTTTAAGACAGTACTTTTCTGGTGTTCAGGGCATTTTTTAGTTTTACGTGAAAAGGGAATTTAACTTCCAGAGGCTTATGGATGATTGAATGATATAATATTATATATATTACTATAAATGAAAGGAAAGTAAAATATGGGGAATATAAAAAATGAAGTTTTTTTAGGAACAAGGGAAATGCAAAATAAAAAATTTGAATTATTAGCAAAAATGGCACAACCCGAAATATGGACATATAAAAAAATACGAGAAACAGATCCATACCGCATTTTGCGAAATTATTTCTTTTTTACTTATAATAGGCTTAGTGAAGAAAACAAAATTATAACATCAGAGGACAAAGAATATCGTTGCATGAATACCGGATTATTAACAATATATGATCAAGAAATTATTGCCTTGTTTAAAAAAAGTAGTAAAAAAGATGGACTGCCTTGGTATTTGGTAGGTTTTTTTAAAGAAACGGATAAACAGTTTACAATGCATTTCTCCCAAATTCCTCAGTTGGCAAGTTACTTTGATAATGTCAAGGATTTAATATATGATAGCTCTTTAGAATTAACCTTGAAAAAAGAACATATAATAGATGATAATATTGAAAGATTTATCGAAGCGGGCTATACAGACAAACGACTTATCAATGTATTGCTTGATGCTGCAAAGGGAACTTTAGAGAAAAAACTTCTCAATATTTTATCGGTGACTTTGACGGCACAAAATTTATTTGTGATAATCAGCCGAATGTCACAAAATGGCTGGACTGGGGGAAAGATCACTATGCTACTGTCTGTTTCTCAAATACGGGAGACCGTGTGGTGGCAGTGCCTTGGATGAGCAACTGGCAGTATTGCAATATCGTTCCGACCCGGCAGTTCCGTAGTGCCAATGCACTGCCCCGTGAATTGGGACTCTATACACAGGACAATGATATTTATCTTTCCGCCGCACCGGTAGCGGAAACTAAGAACTTACGAAAAGAAAGCAAGGATGTTCCGTCCTTCACGGTAGACAAGGATTATCACATCGAATCTTTATTGACTGATAATGAAGGAGCTTATGAGCTTTCTCTGAACATCGAAGCTGGAAAGGCGGAAATTATGGGATTCAGTCTTTTCAATGACAAGGGAGAGAAGGTGGATATTTATTTTAATCTTCCGGAAAAGAAACTGGTGATGGACCGTACGAAAAGCGGCATCGTAGATTTCGGGAAAAACAGCTCTCCGCACGAGATCGAGGCGCACGACCGCCGGAAGACGACTTCTATCAATTATATAGATGATTTCGCATTGGCTACATGGGCACCTATCCAGAAGGAAAATGAATACAAACTGGATGTCTTTGTTGATAAGTGTTCGGTAGAAATATTTCTGGATGGCGGGAAGATAGCGATGACTAATCTGATTTTCCCTACAGAGCCATACAATCGTATGTGTTTTTACAGTAAGGGCGGTACATTCGCAGTCGATTCATTTAGTGTGTATAGATTAGGTTTATAAAAGGATGGATTTATTTTTCAATAGGTATTTATCAAGGATATAATCAATTGTTTATCACTTGTATAATCAGTATTTCATAGATTGGATTTATGAGTTAGTTTTTAAGTTAGGTTTTGTAGATTAGGTGTTTGGCAGCTGCCGTCCGTGAGGTCCGGCAGCTGTTCTGTGTTTCTTCAGTCTATTCGCAGAATAGGCTGTCATTACTTATTCATCGATCTCAATCGTATACCCTCCTCTGAAAGTTTCTTCCGGTTGCAGGTGTTGCATCCAGTCTTTGTCTTTGTATTCGCCTGTGTAATGTGCGCGGTCGCAGCGGCCGTACCACGGTTCAATGCAGACAAAAGGGGCATTCTTTGCAGGCGGAGACCATAGACCGACTACGGGAGCATGAAAGTGCAGGCTTAAATAAGCTTTCTTTTCCTTGGTATAAAGGGTTACTTTATGGATTTGCTCATTCTCTATTATCAAAGCATCTTTATCGAAAGTATGTGTATCCAATGGCAATAACCCGTCTGTAAGTTCCAGAGAATATTCAGTGGAAGGATCTGCACATCCTTTTTCTGAAATGAGGATATACTTCAATCCTTCTTCCTTGTCAAAACCGAAGAAACCACGATTCTGTGTATCTGCATTAAAATCCGGCCAATAGAATGCAGGATGCGCACCGATTTGAAAATACATTTCTTTTTCTCCGGTATTCTTAACTTCCCATATAACCTCGATCTGCTTACCCTGAATACGATAACCTATTTCCAGACAAAACGGGAAAGGAAATTTCCGTAATGTCTCTTCATTACTGACAAGGTGGTATCGTACTTCGTCTTCTTTTTCTGAAACAAGAGTAAATTCCATATCGCGGGCAAAGCCATGTTGACTCAATGTATAAGCGATACCTTCATTACGATACTGGTTTTCCCACACACTTCCTACAATCGGGAAAAGTACAGGAGAGTGGCGTTTCCAAAAAGCAGGGTCGGCTTGCCACAGATACTCTTTCCCATTGGCGAAGATACTGCAAAGTTCGGCTCCATGCGGAGATACCTGAATAGTAAGTTGTTCGTTGGAGATTGTTTTCATATCATTCAGTTTTCTGTTGGTTACTTTGAGTGATTATATGCTTGTTATATGAATAATATCCCTTTTTACAAGGACTTAAATTACTATACAAAGGTAGTATTTTCTATGATTGAGAGAGAATATAATCCCGACTTTCTTATGATGGAGAATTATTCTTATAAAACCCTATAAAATAGCGTTCTATGCAACATATCTTACAGCATTTGAAACATTTTTTTCAGTCGGTTGACTTAAATCAACCGTAATTTGCATCATCGAAAAGAGAAAATTCGTACTTTTAAATTAATAACATTAAACTAATGCCTGGTATCATGAAGAACAAAAAACTTCTTTGCAGCGTTTGTTTCCTGTTTGCTTTCATGTCGGCCCTGTGGGGGCAAAACATTACGGTAAAGGGAAACGTTACTTCTAAAACGGATGGGCAACCGATTATCGGTGCTTCTGTCGTTGAAACTACAGCTACAACCAACGGAACAATTACAGACTTCGATGGTAATTTCACTCTTTCAGTTCCGGTCAACTCTACTTTAAAGATTACGTATATTGGTTATAAACCGGTGACCGTAAAAGCGGCTGCTATCGTTAATGTACTACTGGAAGAAGATACCCAGATGGTAGATGAAGTTGTCGTAACAGGTTATACTACACAGCGTAAAGCCGACCTGACAGGTGCTGTTTCTGTAGTAAAAGTAGACGAAATCCAGAAGCAAGGTGAAAACAATCCGGTGAAAGCCCTTCAGGGACGTGTCCCCGGAATGAACATCACCGCCGATGGTAATCCGAGTGGATCGGCTACCGTACGTATCCGCGGTATCGGTACGCTGAACAATAACGACCCGCTTTATATAATCGACGGTGTTCCTACCAAAGCCGGTATGCACGAACTGAATGGTAATGATATTGAATCCATTCAGGTTTTGAAAGATGCCGCATCCGCTTCTATCTACGGTTCGCGTGCAGCGAACGGCGTGATCATCATTACTACCAAACAAGGAAAGAAAGGACAGATCAAAATCAATTTCGACGCTTCTGTTTCCGCCTCCATGTATCAGAGTAAAATGAACGTACTGAACACTGAGCAATACGGACGAGCTATGTGGCAAGCCTACGTGAACGACGGTGAAAATCCGAACGGTAATGCTTTGGGATATGCTTACAATTGGGGATATAATGCCGACGGCAATCCGGTATTATACGGAATGACTCTTTCCAAATACCTGGATTCAAAGAATACAATGCCTGTGGCGGACACAGACTGGTTTGACGAGATCACTCGTACTGGTGTTATTCAGCAATACAATCTTTCCGTCAGCAACGGTTCGGAGAAAGGTTCTTCTTTCTTTTCTCTGGGATATTACAAGAATCTGGGTGTTATCAAAGACACGGACTTCGACCGTTTCTCGGCTCGTATGAACAGCGATTATAAGTTGATTGATGATATCCTGACCATCGGTCAGCATTTTACATTAAATCGCACGTCGGAAGTGCAGGCTCCGGGTGGAATTATTGAAACCGCACTGGACATTCCTTCCGCTATTCCCGTATATGCTTCGGATGGTTCATGGGGCGGACCGGTAGGCGGATGGCCCGACCGTCGTAACCCTCGTGCCGTACTTGAATACAATAAAGACAACCGATACACTTACTGGCGTATGTTCGGTGATGCCTATGTCAATCTGACTCCTTTCAAGGGATTCAATCTACGTTCCACTTTCGGTCTGGACTATGCCAACAAGCAGGCACGTTACTTCACTTATCCTTATCAGGAAGGAACGCAGACAAATAATGGCAAGAGCGCAGTGGAAGCCAAGCAGGAACACTGGACGAAATGGATGTGGAACGCCATTGCTACCTACCAACTGGAAGTAGGCAAACATCGTGGAGATGTAATGATAGGTATGGAGTTGAACCGTGAAGACGACAGCCATTTCTCCGGATACAAAGAAGACTTCTCTATCCTTACCCCCGACTATATGTGGCCCGATGCAGGTAGTGGCACGGCACAAGCATACGGTGCCGGTGAGGGGTATTCACTCGTCTCTTTCTTTGGCAAAATGAACTATTCTTATGCCGATAGATATCTGCTTTCGTTAACTCTCCGTCGGGACGGTTCTTCCCGGTTCGGTAAAAACCACCGTTATGCCACTTTCCCTTCCGTATCTTTGGGATGGCGCATCACACAGGAGAACTTCATGAAAGAACTGACCTGGCTTGATGATCTGAAATTGCGTGCTTCGTGGGGACAGACCGGTAATCAGGAAATCTCCAACCTTGCCCGTTATACTATCTATGCACCTAACTATGGTACAACCGATTCTTTCGGCGGACAGAGCTACGGTACGGCATACGATATCACAGGTTCTAACGGTGGCGGTGTACTTCCTTCCGGTTTCAAACGCAACCAGATCGGTAACGACAATATCAAATGGGAAACAACGACACAGACCAATGTCGGTATCGACTTCAGCCTGTTCAAGCAATCACTGTACGGTTCACTGGAATACTACTACAAGAAAACAACAGATATCCTGACTGAAATGGCAGGAGTAGGAGTGCTGGGAGAAGGCGGCAGCCGTTGGATAAATTCGGGTGCAATGAAAAACCAGGGTTTTGAATTTAATCTGGGTTATCGTAACAAGACTGCCTTTGGACTGACTTACGACCTGAACGGAAACATATCCACTTATCGGAATGAAATTCTTGAATTGCCGGAAACGGTAGCTGCCAACGGCAAGTTTGGTGGTAATGGTGTGAAGAGTGTAGTCGGACATACTTACGGCGCACAAGTCGGTTACATTGCTGATGGCATTTTTAAGTCGCAGGATGAAGTAGACAACCATGCTACTCAAGAAGGCGCTGCTGTCGGCCGTATCCGTTACCGTGATATTGACCATAACGGTGTGATTGACGAAAGAGATCAGAACTGGATTTATGATCCTACTCCCTCTTTCAGCTACGGATTGAATATTTATCTGGAATATAAGAACTTCGATCTGACAATGTTCTGGCAAGGCGTTCAGGGAGTGGATATAATCAGTGACGTGAAGAAGAAAAGCGATTTTTGGAGTGCTTCCAATGTCGGCTTCCTGAATAAGGGAACCCGTTTGCTTAATGCCTGGTCACCTACGAACCCAAACTCTGATATTCCGGCATTGACCCGCAGTGATACGAACAATGAACAGCGTGTCTCTACTTACTTCGTAGAAAACGGTTCTTTCCTGAAACTGCGCAATATCCAGTTAGGATACACCGTTCCCGCTGTTATCTCCAAAAAAATGAGAATGGACCGCTTGCGTTTCTATTGCAGTGCACAGAACCTGCTGACCATCAAGAGCAAGAATTTTACCGGAGAAGATCCGGAGAACCCGAACTTTTCTTATCCGATCCCTGTGAATATCACGTTCGGACTTAACATCGGATTTTAACTTACTTCATCAATAAAACGAATGATCATGAAAAAGATAATATATATAGCAACAATCGGAATTACCTTGCTGACAACCAGTTGTGACGATTTTTTGGACCGTCAGGTTCCTCAGGGTATTGTGACCGGCGATCAGATCGCTTCTCCCGAATATGTAGATAATCTGGTGATTTCTGCCTACGCCATCTGGGCGACAGGTGATGATATCAACTCTTCCTTCTCTCTCTGGAATTATGATGTACGTTCCGACGATTGCTATAAAGGCGGTTCGGGAACAGAAGACGGCGGTGTGTTCAACGCACTGGAAATATCCAAAGGTATCAATACCACCGACTGGAATATCAATGATATATGGAAAAGACTGTATCAATGCATCACCCGTGCCAATACAGCTCTGCAATCACTCGACCAAATGGATGAAAAGACCTATCCGTTGAAGAACCAGCGCATTGCCGAAATGAGATTCCTGCGCGGACACGCTCACTTCATGTTGAAACAGCTGTTCAAGAAGATCGTTATTGTAAACGATGAAAACATGGAACCGGATGCTTACAATGAACTGTCGAATACCACTTATACCAATGACGAGCAATGGCAAAAGATAGCAGACGACTTCCAGTTTGCCTACGACAACCTGCCGGAAGTACAAATAGAAAAAGGACGCCCTGCACAGGCAGCCGCTGCTGCTTACCTTGCAAAAACTTACCTGTATAAAGCTTACCGCCAGGACGGAGCCGATAATGCCCTTACCGGAATCAACGAAGAAGACCTGAAACAGGTCGTGAAATACACCGATCCCCTGATCATGGCTAAAGGTGGTTACGGACTGGAAACGGACTATAGCATGAACTTCCTGCCGCAATATGAAAACGGTGCAGAGTCTGTATGGGCCATTCAGTATTCTATCAACGACGGTACTTACAACGGTAACCTGAATTGGGGAATGGGACTGACCACTCCGCAGATACTGGGCTGCTGCGACTTCCACAAGCCGAGCCAGAATCTGGTGAATGCTTTCAAAACCGATTCGCAGGGAAAGCCTTTGTTCAGTACCTACGACAATGAGAATTACGAAGTGGCTACAGACAATGTCGATCCCCGTCTGTTCCATACGGTGGGTATGCCGGGCTTTCCTTATAAGTACAACGAAGGTTACATCATCCAGAAGAATGATGACTGGAGCCGCAGCAAGGGACTTTATGGATATTATGTTTCTCTCAAAGAGAATGTAGATCCCGATTGTGACTGTCTGAAGAAAGGTTCTTATTGGGCCAGTTCTCTGAATCACATTGTGATCCGTTATGCAGATGTATTGCTGATGCGTGCCGAAGCACTGATTCAGTTGAACGACGGACGTATCACCGATGCCATCTCATTAATCAATGAGGTACGCAGCCGTGCTGCCGGAAGCACCATGCTGATCTTCAATTATAAAGAAGACTACGGAGTGAACTTCAAAGTGACTCCTTACGACCTGAAAGCTTACGCTCAGGACGAAGCCATGAAAATGCTGAAATGGGAACGCCGCGTAGAGTTCGGTATGGAAAGCTCACGTTTCTTTGACCTTGTAAGATGGGGAGAAGCCAAAGATGTCATCAATGCTTATTACGTGACGGAAGCATCCCGTTGCTCTATCTACAAGAATGCGGGCTTTACGGAAAATAAGAACGAATATCTTCCTGTTCCATTCGAACAGATCAGCGCAAGTAATGGAAATTATACACAGAATTTCGGTTGGTAACTAACCATCTTAAAACAAAGAATACAATGAAATCAATCATAAAACAACTTTATACTATCCTGTTGGTGACTGTGGCATGCCTTACAGTCACAGGATGTAGTGATGACTTCAAATCCGGCCTTCGTCTGGACGGAGATGTTTGGGTGAACTCTATCCGGCTGGATGAATACGCAGGAACTGTCGACTATCAGAATAAGGCAATCGTAGTAGGAGTGCCCTACGATTACGATATTACCCGCATGGTGGTCACAGAAATGAATCTTTCCGAAGGAGCCAAGGCTAGCATCGCTATCGGTGAGACAATCGACTTTTCTCTTCCCGTATCTTTGACGGTGAAGAATGGCGATGTACAAATGAGCTACACGATTACCGTGAAGAGAGATGAGGCGAAGATACTGACCTTCAAATTGAATGATACTTATGTAGGAAAGGTAGACCAGTTATCGAAAACCATTTCTGTAGTCGTTCCGCTGACAGTGGATATCACTCAGTTGAAAGGTACGTTTACCGTAACGGACGGAGCTACCGTGACTCCGGCATCCGGAAGTATTCAGGACTTTACGAACCCCGTCACTTACACGGCAACTTACCGTTCGGCAGTAACTCCTTATGTGGTAACGGTTACTCAGGGAAATGTGATTCCGACTGCCTTTGTCGGTACGGCTTCTTCCGTCAGTCTTCTGACGAGTCCCGAAGAGAAAGCCGCTGCCCAATGGATGATGGATAATGTATCGATGTCCGAATATATCTCATTCAAGGATGTAGTGGACGGAAAAGTGGATTTAGGTAAATATACCGCTATCTGGTGGCATTTCCACGCAGACAATGGTGACAATCCTCCTTTGCCGGATGACGCGAAAGCGGCAGCGGAGAAGTTTAAAGTCTACTATCAGAATGGTGGTAATCTGCTGCTGACCCGTTACGCTACTTTCTATATCGCCAATCTCGGCATCGCTAAAGACGAGCGTGTACCGAACAATAGCTGGGGAGGAAACGAAGACTCGCCCGAAATCACCTCTGCCCCATGGAGCTTCCTGATTACCGGCAGTGAATCACATCCGTTATTCCAGGATTTAAGATGGAAAGATGGCGACAAGTCGACAGTCTATACCTGTGATGCCGGCTATGCGATTACCAATAGCACAGCGCAGTGGCATATCGGGACAGACTGGGGAGGTTATGACGACCTGAACGCATGGCGTAACCTGACAGGAGGAATCGATTTGGCACATGGAGGCGACGGGGCGGTAGTCATTGCCGAATTTGAACCGCGTTCCAATAGCGGACGTACGCTCTGTATCGGTTCCGGCTGCTATGATTGGTACGGCAAGGGAGTAGACGCTTCTGCCGACTACTATCACTACAACGTAGAGCAAATGACTCTCAATGCAATCAACTACTTGTGTAAATAAAAAGAATAAGCAACAATGATGAAAAATATGATCTTACCTATAGCATTTACCGCACTGATAGCTTCGATGACTGCTTGCAGTGACGAGACTGACCCCATCTTGACTCAGAAAAACTGGGACGGTACAGCCACATACTTCCAATCGAGTGATGAGCATGGCTTCTCGATGTACTATAAGCCACAGGTCGGCTTTGTAGGTGACCCGATGCCATTCTATGATCCGGTTGCCAAGGACTTTAAAGTGATGTACCTGCAAGATTACCGTCCGAACCCCGAAGCTACGTACCATCCCATTTTCGGGGTGGCTACCAAAGACGGTGCTACTTACGAATCTCTCGGCGAACTGATTTCCTGCGGAGGGCGTGACGAACAGGATGCTGCCATCGGCACAGGAGGAACGATCTATAACCCTGCCGACAAACTGTATTATACCTTCTACACCGGTAATAAGTTCAAGCCTTCTTCCGACCAGAATGCTCAGGTAGTGATGGTAGCTACTTCTCCCGATTTCAAGACATGGACCAAGAACCGTACCTTCTACCTGAAAGGAGATACGTATGGTTATGACAAGAATGACTTCCGTGACCCGTTCCTGTTCCAGACCGAAGACGGTGTGTATCACATGCTGATCGCTACCCGCAAGAACGGAAAAGGGCATATCGCCGAATTTACCTCTGCCGACCTGAAAGAGTGGGAATCTGCCGGAACCTTTATGACCATGATGTGGGATCGTTTCTACGAATGTCCGGATGTATTCAAGATGGGGGACTGGTGGTATCTGATTTATTCGGAACAGGCTTCCTTCATGCGTAAAGTACAATATTTCAAAGGCAGAACGCTGGAAGATTTGAAAGCAACTACCGCCAATGATGCCGGAATATGGCCGGACAATCGTGAAGGAATGCTGGACAGCCGCGCATTCTATGCCGGAAAGACCGCTTCCGACGGAACAAACCGCTACATTTGGGGTTGGTGTCCCACACGTGCCGGAAATGATAATGGAAATGTTGGTGATGTAGAACCCGAATGGGCAGGCAATCTGGTAGCACAACGTCTGATTCAACACGAAGACGGTACTTTAACCCTCGGAGTACCCGATGCAATCGACCGTAAATACACTTCCGCACAAGAAGTGAAAGTAATGGCAAAAGATGGTAACATGATCGAAAGCGGTAAAACCTATACTTTGGGCGAAGGTGCCTCCGTCATCTTCAACCGTCTGAAAGTACATAACAAGATTTCTTTCACCGTAAAGACCGCTTCGAATACGGACCGTTTCGGAATCTCTTTTGTACGTGGAACGGATTCCGCTTCCTGGTATAGTATCCATGTCAATGCCGATGAAGGCAAAGCGAATTTTGAGAAAGACGGTGACGATGCCAAATACTTATTCGATAATAAATTCAATATTCCGGCAGATAATGAATATCGTGTGACGATTTACAGTGACCAGTCCGTCTGCGTGACTTATATCAACGACCAGTTATCTTTCACCAACCGTATCTACCAAATGCAGAAGAACCCGTGGTCACTCTGCTGTTATAAAGGTGAAATAACTGTATCAGACGTTCAGGTAAGCACTTATTGATGAAAACTACACCGGCAAGTAACATCTTTTACAGCGTTTGAAACAAAAGTGATAGGCGCTAACCTTGGAAGCGCCTATCTTTGCACTGTAACAACTATCAAAAGTATAACAACCTTAATACCATAGAACATGAATGTATTTTTGCCTGTCAAACAACTTCAGACCTTTCTGATTTGTTTTATTCTCATGACTATTTCTGTTTCAACCCGAGCGGCGGATTCTCCTTTGCTGATTAAGAATCTGGGAGAAGGTCATTGCCTTGTACGTGTCAATACTTCCCAGAACTACCTGCTTCTGCCCGTAGAGGATGCGTCTCCCGATGTACGTATCAGCATGATCGTTAATAATAAAGAGGTGAAAAACTTCGACGTGCGTCTCGCCATACATAAAGTAGATTACTTTGTTCCGGTAGACCTTTCCGACTTTTCCGGCAAAACGGTCTCTTTCAAGTTCAAGATGAACTCCAACGATCCGATCCGTGTCAATCTTTCGCCGGATAATACCGCTTGCTGCAAGGAAATGAAACTCTCCGACACCTTCGATACGACCAACCGTGAAAAGTTTCGTCCGACCTATCACTTCTCTCCCCTTTACGGATGGATGAACGACCCGAACGGAATGGTCTATAAAGACGGTGAATACCATCTTTTTTACCAGTACAACCCTTATGGCTCCAAATGGGGAAACATGAACTGGGGACACGCTATCAGCAAAGACCTCGTAAACTGGGAACACCGCCCCGTTGCGATAGCACCGGATGCGCTTGGTACTATCTTCAGCGGCTCTGCCGTGGTAGATCATAACAATACAGCCGGCTTCGGAGCAGGCGCAATCATCGCCATCTATACACAAAACAGCGACCGTCAGGTACAAAGCATCGCTTATAGCACTGACAACGGACGCACTTTCACCAAATACGAAAACAACCCCGTACTTGTATCCGAAGCTCGTGACTTCCGCGACCCGAAAGTTTTTTGGTACGAAGCAACAAAACGCTGGATCATGGTGCTCGCAGTGGGACAGGAAATGCAGATTTTCTCTTCTCCCAATCTGAAAGACTGGGCATTTGAAAGCAGCTTCGGCGAAGGATACGGTGCTCACGGCAACGTATGGGAATGCCCCGATTTATTCGAACTTCCGGTAGAGGGCACCAACGAAAAGAAATGGGTATTGCTTTGCAGCCTTGGTGACGGTCCTTTCGGTGACTCCGCTACTCAATACTTTATCGGTAGCTTCGACGGCAAGAAATTTAGTTGTGACAATCAGCCGAATGTCACAAAATGGATGGACTGGGGAAAAGACCATTATGCTACAGTTACTTGGAGCGATGCCCCCGACAACCGCCGTATCGCCATTGCATGGATGAGCAACTGGCAATATGCAAATGACGTGCCAACTTCTCAATACCGTAGTCCGAACTCCATCCCTCGTGATTTGAGTCTCTTTGCCATCGACGGTGGGATTTATCTTCAATCCGCTCCTTCTCCCGAATTACTGAAACTGCGTGGTGTTTCCAAAAAGCGCTCATTCAAGGTTAACGGAACACGTATCGTGAAAGATTTGATTCCGAACAATGAAGGTGCTTACGAAATAGAACTGTCCCTCAAGAATCAGCAGGCAGAAATCATCGGTTTCCGTCTCTACAATGACAAGGGCGAAGAAGTAGACATGCAGTACGACATGAAAGAGAAGAAATTCTCGATGGACCGTCGCAAGAGTGGCGAGGTAAATTTCAACGAAAACTTCCCGATGCTGACTTGGACTGCGATTGAAGGGGATAAGGATGAAATGAAACTCCGCCTGTTTGTAGACAGATCAAGTGTAGAGGCTTTCGGTGACGGTGGACGCTTCGCTATGACCAATCAGGTATTCCCTTCGGAACCTTACAATCATATCAGCTTCTACAGCAAAGGCGGTGCCTATAAAGTAGATTCATTCGTGGTTTACAAACTGAAGAAATAAAAAACGACTTTCTTCTCCCTGCGCTCTTTTTAATTCACGCTAACATACCTTTATCCTTGCGTTAACATGCCTTTATGTTCTCCTTATGTATGGGAGATAGATAGCGTTTCACCTACGTGATACGATCTGTTCATTACTGTGATAAGGCCTTATCACCCTTGTGATACGGTCTGTTCACAGCCGTGATAAGCAAAGAAAATAGGAGGCTAAAAGAAAAAGGATCAATAGGAAAGGAAAATAATTACTGTGCTAATATACGAAATTATAATAGATAAAACAATGGAAAATACTAAAAACGCTTCTCTCTCCAAGCTAGTCCCGGTGATGCTTTGTTTCTTCGCCATGGGATTCGTTGATCTGGTGGGCATTGCCTCCAATTATGTAAAAGCAGACCTGGGTCTGACAGACTCACAAGCAAACATCTTCCCTTCATTGGTGTTCTTCTGGTTTCTGATTTTCTCCGTACCGACAGGTATGCTGATGAGCCGTATCGGTCAGAAGAAAACCGTGTTACTAAGTTTGATCGTGACTTTTGCTTCTTTACTGTTGCCTGTCTTCGGGGACAGTTACGCACTGATGCTGATTTCTTTTTCCCTGTTAGGTATTGGAAACGCACTGATGCAGACTTCACTGAACCCGCTTCTTTCCAACATCGTTCGTGGTGACCGTCTGGCAAGCAGCCTCACCTTCGGACAATTCGTGAAAGCGATCGCTTCTTTCCTAGCACCGTACATTGCCATGTGGGGGGCAACGCAGGCGATTCCTTCTTTCGATCTGGGATGGCGTGTATTATTCCCTATTTATATGGTAATAGCCATCCTTGCCATTCTGTTGCTCAACGCGACACAGATTGAAGAAGAGAAGGAAGAAGGCAAACCTTCCACTTTCGGACAGTGCCTGGCATTGCTCGGCAAACCGTTTATCCTGCTTTGCTTTATCGGAATCATGTGTCACGTAGGTATCGACGTCGGTACAAACACTACTGCACCTAAGATTCTGATGGAACGCATCGGCATGACACTGGATGATGCTGCTTTTGCAACCAGCCTCTATTTTATCTTCCGTACGGCAGGCTGTTTTCTGGGATCATTCATCCTGCGTCAGATGTCTCCGAAATCTTTCTTCGGTATCAGTGTTGTTATGATGCTGGCTGCTATGGTAGGGTTGTTCATCTTCCATGATAAGGCGGTGATTTACACTTGTATCGCTCTGATCGGTTTTGGTAACTCGAATGTGTTCTCTGTTATTTTCTCGCAGGCATTGCTTTATCTGCCGGGAAAGAAAAACGAAGTTTCCGGTCTGATGATTATGGGACTCTTCGGAGGAACCGTTTTCCCGTTGGCTATGGGAGTTGCTTCGGATACTTCTATGGGGCAGAATGGTGCGATTGCTGTGATGACAGTCGGTGTACTTTACTTGCTGTTCTATACCTTCCGTATCAAAAAATAATTTTATATTTGGAAAACAATTAAATCTGTAGATCATGAATAATATAATTGTAGGAATGGGCGAAGCATTATGGGATGTATTGCCCGAAGGAAAGAAGATAGGCGGTGCTCCGGCTAATTTCGCTTATCATGTTTCACAGTTTGGTTTCGACAGCCGTGTAGTAAGTGCGGTGGGCAATGACGAACTGGGAGATGAAATCATGGAAGTATTCAAAGAAAAGCAACTCAAAAATCAGATTGAGCGGGTGGATTATCCTACCGGTACGGTGCAGGTGACACTGGATGACGAAGGGGTGCCTTGCTACGAAATCAAAGAAGGAGTGGCATGGGATAACATTCCTTTCACGGACGAACTGAAGCGGCTGGCTTTGAATACGCGCGCCGTTTGTTTCGGTTCGTTGGCTCAACGCAATGAAGTGAGCCGTGCTACAATTAACCGATTCCTCGATACAATGCCCGATATAGACGGACAGCTGAAGATATTCGACATCAACCTCCGTCAGGACTTCTACACGAAAGAAGTATTGCGCGAGTCTTTCAAACGCTGCAACATTCTGAAGATAAACGATGAAGAACTGGTGACAATCAGCCGTATGTTCGGTTATCCGGGCATCGACTTACAGGATAAGTGCTGGATTCTGTTGGCCAAGTACAATCTGAAAATGTTGATTCTTACTTGCGGTATCAATGGTAGTTATGTGTTTACTCCGGGAGTCGTTTCTTTTCAGGAAACGCCGAAGGTTCCGGTAGCCGATACGGTAGGAGCGGGGGATTCCTTTACTGCCGCTTTCTGTGCTTCCATTCTGAATGGCAAGTCTGTTCCCGAAGCTCATAAGCTGGCTGTCGAAGTTTCCGCTTATGTTTGTACGCAGAGCGGTGCAATGCCCGAACTTCCGGTTATTCTGAAAGACAGATTGTTGTAGAATCTCTTTAAATTCAAAAAGAAGGTGTGTCAAAAGCAACTAAACTCTCCTCCTTCCTGAAGGAGGGGAATTTAGTTGCTTTTGACACATTTACATTTGCAGTATTAAATATCACAACAAAATATAAGTGTAT
>OGXB01001114.1_pt1 | contig 15274 bp, 7 predicted proteins | sample 1576161 | NCBI WGS metagenome assembly OGXB01 (sample SAMEA3541474, study PRJEB24748) | human gut metagenome | biome: human gut; feature: human-associated habitat; material: faeces | place: China | collected 2012
CCAACGATATACTTCTGAATCAAGGTTGCGTCAACAACACTGATTTCGCCGTCATGGTTTACATCGCTGTTAAAAAGCTGAGTCTTGCCGAATTTTACAATACCTACAACATATTTCTGAACAGATGTTGCATCTCCAACCGTAATGTTTCCGTCTGGATATGCATCACCGCAAGTCAGGCAGTTCAATTTGCCACCAATCGTTGTTTTACACTCTGCGCCGTTTTTAAGTCTGCAATATTTATAAGCTATAAGGCCCGTATCCTCGCCAAGCTGTCTTGAAATATAAAACTCCGCATAGCCGTTCTTATCGGGGACAAAAGATGTTACCGCACCTCCGCTGACAAAATATGCGCCCGAGGTTGCATAGCAAGGTTTGCCGCTGCTGTCTGTACCGAAATCCTCATATGTAAAGTCAAAATTCTTGTATGTGCCATCGCTGAGTTTTCCGGTCATTGTGCCATCATCATTAAAGCCATCAGGAAAATAGTCGGAGAGTTTAATCCTTATCTTAACATATTCTCCGCCTGTTGAATCATAATTGAATTTCATACCCGTATCACCAAAATAACGATTATCCGCTGTTATCATATGGCGAGTAAATTCCTGATTTTTCGGGAGATTTACAAACTTCGGTGCATCAATACAGTCCTTAAACATCACGCTGTACTTTTGATAATCCGTTGATATGAACATTGCCCCGAAATTCTTTGCCGTATTTTCGGTATATCCCGTTGTTGTAACAAAAAGCTGATTGTTTGAGATTTTCTGCGTTGTACCTGTAACTTCAAAGTCCTTGCGATCTTCATACTCGCTTACCGCACCTGTCATAAGAACCGAACCGACGGTAAGCACACCGCACATTGCAGTTGCAGTTATTTTTTTAATTATATTTTTCATTGTTTTTTCTCTTTCTATCAGTAGGGGCGTTCATTAGACACCCGTTTTGATTAAATTTTATGTTTTAATGAAAACGGTTGATGTTATGTAAGTTGTGTATGATTTTGTAACATTTATATCATTTAATTTACAATATTATTTTTATTTAACTCAACCCAACGATATACTTCTGAATCAAGGTTGCGTCAACAACACTGATTTCGCCGTCATTGTCTACATCACTGTTAAAAAGCTGAAGCTTGTCAAAGTCCTCAATACCTGCAACATATTTCTGAACAAGCGTTGCATCTGCAATTGTGATAGAGTCATCCTTGGTTATATCGCCTCGAACAAGACCGTATAGGCGTGCACCCTGTACAGCACGATTAAAGGACAGTCCGTCTTTTCTTCTGTAGTTAAGATACATCGACAATTCGGTTCTTACACCGATTTTCTTTGAAATATAAAGCTCGGCATAACCGTCCTTATCAGGGACAACTGCCGTTACAACCGCACCGCTCTTTACACACATACCCGAGGTTTCGCAATAATCGTTTTTGTCGGAGCTTGCGGAATCGTAATCCTTGTGAGACCAAGCAAAGGTGTGTGTACTACCGTCATCAAGGGTTTGAGTAACAGAGCCGTCCTCGTTAAAGTAAGGCGAAAAAGTAGATAATTTAATTTTTACCTTTTCATATTCTCCGCCGGTGTTATCAAATGTATAAATGTCATATATGTTTGTAAAATAAGAACCTCCCAGGTTTATCAATTTATTGTAATAAAATTCCTGATTTTTCGGAAGATTTAAAAATTTCAGTTTATTCACGCAATCTTTAAAATATACGCTGTATCCTTTGCCTGCCATATTTTCAAACATAACACCGTAATACTTTGGATTGCTTTCGTTATAGCCTGTTGCCGTAACAAGAACTTGATTATTACTGATTTTACGGGTTTCGCCCATTAGTTTGAAATCTCTTTCATCACCAATCCATTTTGCGTTTGCAACAAACGCAGAGCTTACTGCCAACACACAGCATATTGCGATTGCAGTTATTTTTTTGACTGTTCTTTTCATTGATTACACCAGTTTTTTATTGTTTAGCTGTCCAAACCGACAATATACTTCTGAATCAAGGTTGCATCAACAACACTGATTTCACCGTCATGGTTTACATCGCTGTTAAAAAGCTGAAGCTTGTCAAAGTCCTCAATACCTACAACATACTTCTGAACAAGCGTTGCATCAGTAACAGAAATGTATCCGCTTAAATCCGTATCACCGCAAGTTAAACCGACCAGAGTACCTCCGATTCTTCCGCAATCGCGACGAGCTCCGTTTTTAAGTCTGCAATAGCAGTATGACATTACTTTTGTATCTGCGCCAAGCTTTCTTGAAACATATATTTCAGCATAGCCGTCCTTATCGGGAGCAAAGGATGTTACCGCACCTCCGCTTGTCGCATATGCACCGGATTCCGCATAGCAATTAACACCGTTGCTGTCAGTTCCGAAATCTTCGTATGTAAAATCAAAATCCTTGTAAGAACCGTCGCTGAGCTCAACAGTCATTGTTCCGTTTTCATTGAACAGATAGGAAAAATCGGAAAGCTTGATTTTTACCTTAACATATTCACCGCCTGTTTTGTTAAACTGATAGAATGTCTGAACATTACCGAAATAACCGTGCCCCTGCGTCATCATATATTTTACGAATTTTTCGCCCTTTGGAAGATTTAAAAATCTCGGTGCGTTGATACAATCTTTAAACCATATATCGTAATCCTTTTCGTTGGTTGTTCTGAACTTTGCACCGAAATTTTTATCGGTATTTTCAGTGTATCCCGTTGTTGTCACAAAAAGCTGATTGTTTGAAATTTTCTGCGTTGTACCTGTAACTTCAAAGTCCTTGTGATTTTCATCTTCGCTTACCGCACCTGTCATAAGAACCGAACCGACAGTAAGCACACCGCACATTGCGATTGCAGTTATTTTTTTAATTATATTTTTCATTGATTACACCCGTTTTTTATTGTTTAGCTGTCCAAACCGACAATATACTTCTGAATCAAGGTTGCGTCAACAACATTGACAGCACCGTCCGAATTCACATCACCGTTAAAAAGCTGCAGCTTACTCAATTTATTTTCATTTACAACATACTTTTGAATTGCGGTTGCATCAGATACGGAAACCATCTCGTCGTCGTCTGTATTGCCGCAGATAAAGTTACTCAGCAAAGCACTTGTTACGCCTTCATCACCCAACACACCGTTTTTCAGTACGCTTTCACAGGTTATCATTAACTCTACATCATCACCGATATTTCTTGAAACATAGATTTCCGCATAACCGTTTTTATCGGGTACAAACGAAGTAATCGCTCCGCCGCTGTGTGCATACGCACCCGATGATTCGTACAACAGCATACCTCTGTTGTCCTTTCCGTAATCATAGTAATTATAATCGTAAGTTCTTAACACACCGTTGTTCAGCGGTGCTGTAAAAGTACCGTCAGAATTGAAATACCCATTAAAATCAGACAGTTTCACTTTCACCTTGACATATTTTCCGCCTGTTGTGTCAAATGTATGACAGGCAAAACTATTTCCGAAACCGTAGTTGTATTCATTTGCCATAAATCTTGAAAACTTCCTACCCTTAGGCAGCTGTATATATCTCGGATATTTCTCACAGCTTTTAAACTTCAATTTAAATTCGTTTTCCTGTTCGTCCTTGAATAAAACGCCGTACAGTCTTGAGGTTTTGCTCGTGTAACCTGTAGTTGTTACGAACAGCTGATTATTATTTATATGCTGTGTTTCGCCTGTAACCTCAAACCTCTCCTGAGATTTTTCGACACTTTTCGGGGCAGCACTTACAGCAAATGCCGAGCCTGCCGCAAGCACACCGCAAAGTGCCGTTGCGGTGATTTTTTTGATTACATTTTTCATTGTTATCCTCCGTGTTTGTAATTTTATCCGCAAATTTGTTCATACTTGTTTCATTTTATCAATCTATTTTTCTTATGTCAATAATTTTGAAATAAATTTGGCATTTACGGCAATATATGCGTATTTTTCCCAATGTTAATTATTACAAATGACAGACAAAATACTCGGGAATTTCTGTTTTTAACAATTGGTCTTTAAACAAAAAAACAGACTGCACCGTGATGCAGTCTGCTGTAAATTATGACGCACGCTCACAGATTACATAGTAACGGTCAAAACCGCCGTTGCCGTCACTTATGCAGGTAAACATCGTGAGCAAATCTCTGTCCTTCTGCAAATAGCAGTCGCCTGATTCGTTCGGCTTATTGACTTTGGTTTCAACAACCTTGTAATTGAGTGTATCCCAATAATTTGTTATTGAAACCCTGTCACCGATTTTGAGGTTGCGGAGGTTGTCAAAGAATATTCGACCGATGTATCCCGTGTGACCTGCAAGGACTGCGTTTGTATTCTTACCGCCGATCGGCAATGAGGTTGCACTCATATGTGCCGCACCGTAGCTCATATTTGAGCTGTTCGCACCGAGGTAAATCGGCAAACGCATATTTATTGTTTCGGCGGTAACATAGCCGTAAATGCCGTCGGTTATGCCGTAATCCTCAAGATTGACGGTAGCCTGTGAATAGGTATCGTTGCGGAGCATTTCATACTGGTTTGTTTCAAGTTTTTTGTTGTAGGCAACGCTGTCATTGAAAAGTCTGTCGAGATCAGCCTTGAAAACAACGGGCTGTTTGGAGGTACGCTTGCCGTCCCTGTCAATTTTGTAGCCCTCTTCGTCAACCTTGCCGTCCTTGACTGCCTGTTCAAAAGAGCCGTCCTCAACTTCTTCAACACGGGCATCAAAGCCGTCAGCCTCACCGTTTGAAATCTGTGTTCCGATAAAATTTGATATAGGGGGGAATGCGACAAGACCTATTCCGACAACGAGCATTGCTATTGCCACACCCGTAAGTATTTTTTTAATCATCGGAATCACCGCCCGAATCATTCTGATTTTCGTCAGCCGAGTCATCTCTCAGCCGTTTTGCACCGTTCGACTTCTTCTTTTTACGCTTGAGCAGAAATACAACCACAAACACAACAAGAGCAACAAAGCCGACAATTATGCCGATTGCGACTGCATAAGGGATTTTGTAACCGAGAAAGAATATGTAATCGTTGTCAAATTTCGCAAGTGACTCGCCCGTTTCAATATACTTTGTATCGTCATAATCGACACGCTTGCCACGCACGAGAAGTCTGTGAGTATTAATGCCGTATGGGGTACAGGTGAGGAGCGTTACAAGGTCTTCACCGTCAACAATTCGCAAAGAATTGATTTCCGAGGGGAGAACAACTTCGATTTGATCAACCTCATATTTCAGCGTTCTGTCGAGGATATGAACATAGAATTCATCGCCGACCTTCATATCGGTGAGGTAATCGAAAAATGTTTCGCCCGGATAACCCGAATGGGCAGAAATTACGGAATGTGTGCTTGCACCGCCGACAGGCAGGGAAGTGTTTTGAAGATGCCCTGCACCTTTGGAAAGAATCTCTTCGCTTGTGCCGTGATAAATCGGCAGATAAACATTGATTTTCGGCACATCAATATAGCCGATAAGACCGTTATCATCAATATTGAGAGTTTTCTCATAATTTGCACCGATTTTCTGAAAAGCCTTTTCGTCGAACGGGTCGGTAATTATCATATTATTTGAAAGGCTGTTATTATACTTAGCAGCCTCTTCAAACATTTTTTGGGTTTTCTCACTCGGCATCTGAGCAACCCTGTTGGTGTACTCCTTAACCCTGCTTCGACTGACATAGTTATTAATTGCGGAGCTGACAAGCGGATAGCTCATTATGCCGATTCCTGCAACAAATATTAAAACTATTAGTAAAATTGACAGCTTTCGTTTCATAAAATTTTCCTTTTCTGCGTGTTTTTGTTCCGTTGTTATTATAATATATTTTACTATTTATCGCAACCGCACGGCGAGCCGCCGTTCCCTGTTCGTGTAGATAGTTTGTAATGTCAAAACATATTATGCCCGAGCGTAACATTGTGGTGGTTTGCGACATTTATAAAATTTGATTTAACATATAATTTGCACCGTTGGCGACGGGTGGAGGCGGTTTTAGCATATACAGATGCGGTGTGGAACACCGCCACCTTAATTATTCATTAAATAAAGCCAAAATAGAACGGGGATGCGTTGCCGCATCCCCTGAAAATTACATATATCACAGATTTTAAGATAAAAGATATTCGATTAATTATTTAGCTGCTTTCTTTCTCTTAAGAACAAAGAGGAGAACGCCTGCACAAACGATAAGTGCTGCACCGCCAACATAGAACATCATTGTACCCATACCACCTGTTGAAGGAACAGTTACAGGGTAATCCTTAACTACTGTAGCACCGTTTTCAACTGTACCAACCGGTGTGTATGCCTTTGCAACAGCTTTTACTGTGAATACTGTAGCGTTGAGGTTGTAGTTAGCAGGAGCCTTTGTTTCCTTTACATAATATGTAACATCCGGTGTAAAGTAGAACTCGTGTGTGCCATAGTAGAACTTATCATTACCTGTTTCTGTTGATATAGCCTTAACAGTTTCACCGTCAACTACGATTGCCTCTGTGCATGCTGAATCCTTATAAAGTGTGAATTCAGCGCCTGGAAGTTTTGTTGATGTTGCGTTACCGTCAACCTTTGTTACATCAAGACCTGCAGTTGCAACATTTACTGTATTATTACCTTGCTTGTATGTGAAGTTGCCTTCATTACCATAGTAAAGACCGTCTGTGTTGGGGAGGTCTTTAGTAACTTTATCAGCGATATCAGCATTTACCTTAGCAGAGAATGTTACCTTGACTGTATCATAACCGTAGAACTTGTCACCCTGAAGGAGTGCCTCTGATGCAACGACTGCGAATGTAGCTGTTGCATCATTGCCAGTGGCATCTTTATAATCATAATTAGGAACTACTGTGAAGTCGCCGTCTGCTGCTGCTGTTTCAACGCCTTCTTTAACAAAGTAAACCTTTACAGTACCGTCAATGAGTGAAAGAGCGTTGTCCATGTTATCAACAATTGCATATGTGCCAACCTTGTTAGTTGTTGAACCTGCTGTTGATGCTGTAAGTGTGTAATCAGCGTTCTTCTGTGTACCAACATTGCTGTCTGCAACTGTCTTTGTAACTGTGATACCTGAAACATCAATCTTTGAAGCAAGGTTTACTGTTTCATAATCGTATGTCCAGTCTGTGCCATTGAAGAAAGGAAGTGAGATGAGTGAACCCTGTACAGACTTAACTGTACCAGGCTTCTTAGAGCAGTATACATAATAGATACCGTCTGTAAGGTCTGTAATCGTCTGTGTAGGAACATCTGCTGAACCGTCATATTTGAATGTAACAGTCTTAGCAGCTGTACCTGTCCATGACATACCATCACAAATTGTGATGATGTTCTGGCTCTTGTCTGTTTCTGTTGAGTTGAGAGCGTTCACAAGGGCAGTGTTGCTTGCATAAGCATCTTCAACTGTTACTGTACCGTTACCAGTATCAACTTTAGCGAGCTTGAAGAATTTGTACTCATAAGTACCAACATAGTCGGCTTTATCACCTGTTGTACCGGCATTAGGGTTGCATGATACTGTAAGTGTTGTAGCAGCACTTGCTGAGAATGGGATCATGAGAGCGATCATCATTACTGCAAGAACAGCTGCAAAGATTTTCTTTGTAGTTTTCATTTTAACTTTCTCCTTTGTGTTTGATTTAATATATGTAATTATATTCTAACCGAATGGTTAAACGGGTTGGGGTGGCTGCATGGCGGACACCGGCTAACAACGGTGTCCGTAGCAGTCAAAGAGGTTTTCTATGAAAGAAACATATGATTAAAAAATCATCTGTTCTAACAAGTTAAATCATATTGGGTTACTTTCTGCGTCTTGCTCTGCGTTTTTTACGACCTTTTCCGTAATAGATTGCGTAACCCGTGAACATTGTCACCGCAAGACCTGCAACCGATACACCGAGAACAAAATAACCGTTCATTCCGTCACCGCTTGCCGAAGGCATTGTAATTGCGCCGTCAACATAATCGTATGTAACATCGTACTTACCCTCAACAGGAAGTGTGAAGTAGGAAAGTGTGTAATTCGGGGTGTAACCCTCTGACGGTTTGTACTCAAACAGACAGTATGTCTGATATGTTGAAGTACCTGATATATAATTGTCGGAACTGTCTGTCCATACAACATTACCGTTTGTTTTTGTAAACTCGCCCTGACCGTCCTTGAAGATTGTCAGATTGTCAAACTCAGCCTTACCGTTGCTGTCTGTATTTTTAGAAGTCATATGAGTTTTCATTGTGGCATCTTCAATGATTGTATTGATATCATCTGCAGTAAAGATACCCTCACGAGATACCTTTATCACAGCAAATTCCGTACCACTTACATTACCGCCTGCCTGATTCGTCTTGTTTACTGTTGCACTTCCGTGTGTGGTTTCATTTTCAAACACGGCTTTTTCAACAGAAGGAGAATTGTTGAAGTAATCTGCAAGCTGAGCATCGGTTTTGCCTTCAATATCTGAGTTCTTAACCTTAATATACTTAGGCCCCTTTACTTCACCGCCTTCAAGTAATTCAATCTCGGCAAGCCAGGTGTTTGTATCCATTTTATAATCGGATGCATTTACACCCTCGGCAAGAGCCTCGGTAATCTTAAATCTGTAAACACCCACACTGATAAGGCTGAGGTCTTTGAATTCAACCTTACCGCTTGCATCAGGTGTTGCCGATTTCTGGGAAACTGATGCTGTGCTGATTGTCTTAACAGTATTGCCGTCAGTATCCTGTTTTGCTGTATCCATTGATTCAAGACCTGTCAATGTATAAACGAACTTACTGCCGCTGTAAGCCTGACCGTCAAGAGTCTTATTTACCGAAACGGCAAAGTTTGTTGGATTAACCTTATTGATAAAGTCAAGCGCATTTCCTGCTTCGGCGAGAGTACCGACAAATGTACCGTTGAAGTTCTGATCGCCTACTTTATATGGGATATAACCTGTAACGGTTTTCTCTGTAATCTTATAGGTTGCACCTACAGGAATATTGAGAAGCTTAATGCTTTCGCCCTTTTTGATTGTGAACGAACCGTCCGAGGATGTACGGTAAACTGTGCTTGAATAATCACTTGCGCCCTTCTCTTTGAGCTGATACTCAAGAGGATAGGTCTTGTAGTCATAGGTTGAACCGTTGCCGTCAAAGTCGAGAGCAATTGCAAATGTAAACTGCTGACTTGTATCGTAATCGGTTGTACCGTCTTCATTAACAACATTCTTTGAAATTTCAAGAGGTGCTGTCACTATCTTGTTGGTATAGTCAAGCTGGAGCTGTGCATAAGCACTGTCATCAGCGGGGTCTACAAGCTTGAATGCCGAGTTCGTAGTTGAACCGCTACTGATTGTTGAACCGTCTCTGTTGTTAACAAGCTCCCAGTTCGTTGTGTATTTAAGCTTACTGCTGTCTGTTGACTCGTTAACCGTCATATTATTGCCGGTCTTGAATGAGTTGTCAAAGTCAGCCATATAATCATCTTTAAGTGTGAAACCGCTGTTTGAAAGAGTTTCACTGCTTGTGCTTTCGTCTGGTTTTGTAAGCTTGTAGCCTTTACCGGAGGTATCGTTGCCGTTCTCTTTGATTGAATAACCAAAAGCTTCATTAGCTTTGAGGTCATCTGAAATTTCAGAAACAACATCGCCTGTATCAAGTACCTTTGTAACCTTGAGGTCATTGTTGGCAGGTGTCATTGTAAAGTTTACGGAGAAGTTAGACTCAGCCTCACCACGCTCCATATAGAATACTACCATATGGTATGTCTTGTTAGGATCAAGCTTAGTACCATTGTTGATTGTCTTTGTAACTGTGCCAAGGTTTGTAGGATGTGACGAAACGTCTGCAGAATACTGCTTGCCGTCACCGTTCCACATTTTACCGTAAAGGTCTGAAAGCGTGAGGTTTTCTGTAAGCTTGCCGTCATTTATATTCTGCCACTTACAGAAGATAGCGTTTATATTGTTGCCAAGATCTGACTTTTTGAATTTGTAAAAACCGTCTGATACTTCATAAGGTTTTACATAATATTTTTCATTATTAAGTGTACCAACACTTGTATCCTGCCAAACATACAAACAGAAGTCATTATAAGCGGAATCTGTTCCAACCCAAAACTCATCACTCGGAACTGTAAGTTTTGTCGATGATGATGAAGATGAGTAGTCGGCAAATACATTGTCGGCAGTTGCTTTCATTGTATTAAAGTTAATTGAACCGCTTGCCTCTTTATGGTCACCGCCGAGGTCGAGAGCAAGCTCTGCATCAGCACCTGTTGAATCCTCACCGATATAAACCCAAAGGTCATCGTCACCGCTGAAGTTAAAGGTTGCAGGTTTGTCGACTGCAAGTAAACCGTCCTTCGGAACTCTGAAGTCTATATCAAGTCTGATACCAAAACCATAGTCAAGGTTAGAGTTAGTACCCTTGCCCGATGATGTATTTGAAGTATTGTTGAACGGGAAAATACCATAACCGTTGCTTTCGCCGCCGAATTTTTTCAGGTCATCGCTGATTCCATAATCTTTACCCGCACCGTAGTTAATTTTTGTCGGTGTGAGGCCGTTCCATGTGAAGTAGATGTTATCGGCTGCATTCTTTGAAGTGAATTCATAAGTAGTAACGCCTGCATCGTCAGTAGTTGTACGGAACGGGAAAGATGACTTATAAACATTGGCAACTCTTGCACCATTATATGTAGCGGTTGAAAGTGCCTCAGCATCAAAGTACGGGGCTTTAACACCGTCAAGAATCTGAAGATTGCCCTTGCTGTCAAGCTTATTATTCATTAGACCCAAAAGAGAGTATGTGTAATACTTCTTATCATTACTTCCCATCTGCCAGTACATACCGTTGGAGTTGTTTACTGCATAGTAATAGTTATCATTATAATTGTTGATGTTTGTAAGTCCTTTTGCGTGAGTCTCAAATGTTCCGTAGTGTTCATTACCCTTATACATATTGCCGAAGTAGAGAGGATACTTCCAGTCCGACTTATAGTTTGAAGCAATGTTGCTTATGTAGCTGTTGAAGTTATCAAACTGATACCAATAGTCATACATATTGCCATTACCCTGACACTGAAGATACCCTTGCTCCTGCTCCATGTCCGACCAGTAGTCAAAGTATGTTGCATCAACGCCTACGATATTAGGATTATTTGAGAATGAATTTTCAATGACAGCATTATAGTTTACATTGCCTATTTCCGAGAATTTTGTCCAGCTTTCACCTCTGGCTGTCTTAACATATGTAGCCGTGTTCTCGTTGTAGTCCGAACCAGCGTATCCCGAATCTGTCGGATATGAAGTTGCGGAAGATGCACCGTTGAGATTAGATTTTGTCGGATGGAATCTTAAAACCGCACCCTCCGGAATTTTACCGCTGAACACCACATGACCGTTTACCGTGGTTTGTGTAAGCTCAACTGTTCCTTCATAGGCATCGTTGTAGTCAAAAGTTGCATAAATCTTTGAAAGCGACTTCCAGTCATCGTTTGACACATAAACTGTTTTATATGTTGCCTTTGACTGTTTGTCGGGAGCTTCAACAGAAAGGTATTTACTTTCTTTGAACGAGCCGTCAGCAGAAAGATAAAATTCTGTGTCGCCCGAAGCACCCGAAAGGTCGAGGGTCTTGATGAACGGGTTAGTCCACTGACTTTTTGAGGCGTCATAAAGAGCATTATCGGCACTGTATGAATCGTTAATGCTGAGGTCGCTTGTTTGTTTTTCGCCCTTGTTGCTGAAGATTACATATTTATAGGATGAATTAACATCCACATAGTAGTAATTGCTGTCCGAAGATGTCTTGTTCATTGCAACACCCGGCCACTCTGCGTTGAAGTCAGTATCGGTTACCCAAGAATATGCATAAGCTTCCTTATAGGTATTGCTGTTATTAAGATAGATACGGCGGAAACCGCTTGCAACAGTCTTTTCGGGAAGAGTAAAATTAACCCCGGAAGAAAGCTCAATTTTTGTTGCACCGAGTGGTGCAACAGTTTCAAAAACTCCCGAAGAATTTTTGCTTACAGTACCCGTTTTGAGAACCGTACCGTCATCCTGAGCAAAACGATATGTAACAGAAGAAAAATCTTTCCATTCCTTATTCTTGGTCAGGTTAATGTAAATCTTCTGTCCCGAAGATGTTGCCGCAAATACATTAAGCGACATACCCGACACGGCACATACCGAAAGCATGATGGTAAGTGCAAGCACAAGAGAAAAGCTTTTCTTCGCGGTTTTGCAAAGCTTTTTACCTAACTTCATAATTTTTTTCTCCTTCATTGCCGATTACTTTGTTTTGGCAGTCAAAGTACAATTAAATAGGTCTGTACAGAACAGTCCGATATATCTGCCAACTAATTATGAAACGCAAATTTTTGAATTTGTTCTTCTTTTTGATTTGCATACAATTATATAATATTTTATTGCGCATTTGTAGAGGCAATATAACCAAATTTTGGGTAATGTTTTTAGCTATTTTGCATATCTACAAATACGATTTAATATTTTTGACCATAATGTGATTTTATCACTTATTTATCACCATTTTTTGCGTTTAAAATAAATTATACCCATTGTACAACCTTAATAGGCAGTTAAAAAGACAATTTCAGCACTAAATTTGTAGATTTTTAATTCTTTTTTAAAAATATCAAAAATTTTTATGCAAGTTCACTCCAAGCTGTGCGTGCAGAAGTATGTATTATTTTGCGATTGTTGTTTTTTAACATAAAATGCCCCAAAACCAGCATTTTGCAGAACTTTTCAGATATATTTTTATAATTAATATCTATATCTCATCAAATTAATCACCGAACACCTTGAAAATTCGGCATAAATAAAGGGCAGAGTATTGCTCTCTGCCCCTCAAAATGTAATTCACTTAAATCGCAATTATACAAACCGCTTTATGCAAACATATTAAAGATCTCTGCCGCAGCACTTCTTGTACTTTTTACCGCTGCCGCACGGACAGGGATCGTTTCTGCCGATTTTCTTGCCCTTACGGATAGTCTTGTTGACAGAATCCGTACCGTCTGCAGAAGTTTCTGTAGGCTGAGCAACCTGCTCACGGTGAAGCGCCTGCTTTACGGCGTCCGACTGTTCAACAGCTTCTTCATCATCGGATGCAGACTGTGCCGCTGCGGCAGCCCTCTGAGCTGCTCTCTTTGCCGCTGCAATTGCATCCTGTCTTTTCTGAATCTCATAAACACGCTTTGGCATAATGAGCATCATCTTGACAGTATCTTCACGAATGCTTTCAATCATCTCATCAAACATATCGAAGCCTTCAACTCTGTACTCAACAACAGGATCGTGCTGACCGTATGAACGAAGTCTGATACCGCTCTTGAGCTGATCCATATTGTCAATGTGATCCATCCAATGTGTATCAACATTCTTGAGGAGGTAAACACGCTCCATCTCACGGATTGTTTCCTCGGGAAGAAGTTCTTCGTTTTCCTTGTAGATTTCAAGAGCATCGTCAACGAGCATCTTCTGAATCTCTTCGGGTTCCATATTTTCAAGATCTTCAAGGCTGAAATCATACTTTGATTCATCTCTTATAAGCCAGCCTGCGTAGTAATCCTTGAGGCTTTGGAAGTTCCAATGTTCTGCAGGACCTTCGGGGAGATACTGCTTGATTGAAGTTGCGATTGTATCCTCAACCATTTTGAGGATTGTTTCGTGGAGATCCTCACCGTTAAGAACCTGATCACGCTGACCGTAGATGATTTCACGCTGTTTGTTCATAACATCGTCGTACTGGAGGACATCCTTACGAATGCCGAAGTTACGAAGCTCAACCTTTTCCTGTGAGCCCTCGATAATACTTGTGAGCATTTTATTCTCAATAGGCATATCTTCGGCAACATTCATACGCTCCATCATCATTTTCATTCTGTCACCGCCGAACAGACGCATAAGGTCATCTTCGGTTGAGAGGAAGAAACGGCTGACACCCGGATCGCCCTGACGGCCTGCACGACCACGGAGCTGGTTATCAATACGGCGTGACTCGTGTCTTTCCGTACCCATAATGTAAAGACCGCCGGCCTCTCTTACCTTTTCAGCCTCGCCCTTAATTTCTTCCTTATACTTGTCATTCAGTTCTCTGAATGTATTTCTTGCATTGATGATTTCTTCATCATCGGTTTCCGCATAACCTGTAGCTTCTTCAATAAGTTCCTCTGTAAAGCCCTGCTTACGCATTGCGGCTTTTGCCATATACTCTGCGTTACCGCCGAGGATGATATCGGTACCACGACCTGCCATGTTGGTTGCGATTGTTACCGCACCGAGTTTACCTGCCTGAGCAACAATTTCAGCCTCTTTTTCATGCTGTTTTGCATTGAGGACATTGTGCTTGATGCCTCTCTTTTTGAGCATTTTTGAAAGAAGCTCCGACTTCTCAATTGAAATTGTACCGACAAGGACAGGCTGTCCCTTTTCGTGAGCCTCAACAATTGCGTCAATAACAGCGTGGAACTTGCCGTTTTCTGTCTTATAAACCGAATCGGGGAGGTCTTTTCTTAAAACAGGCTTGTTTGTAGGAATTTCAACAACATCAAGCTTGTAGATTTCCTGGAATTCTTCCGACTCTGTCTGAGCAGTACCTGTCATACCTGAAAGCTTTTTGTAAAGACGGAAGTAGTTCTGGAATGTGATTGTAGCAAGAGTCTTGCTTTCGCTCTGAACCTTTACGCCCTCTTTAGCCTCAATAGCCTGATGAAGACCTTCGTTAAAACGACGGCCGTACATAAGACGACCTGTAAATTCGTCAACGATGATAACTTCGCCGTCCTTGACAACATAGTCAACATCAAGCTTCATAACTCCGTTAGCCTTGATAGCCTGATTTACATGGTGCTGAATTGTAAGGTTATCGGGATCGGTGAGGTTTTCAATACCGAAAAATTCTTCGGCTTTCTTAACACCGCTCTGTGTGAGGGTTGCCGTTTTCTGCTTTTCATCAACAACATAATCAATGCCGTTTTCCTTGTAATATTCCTCCATATCCTCTTTTGCGTCAAGCTCTGCAAAACGCTGAACTTTAAGAGTTTTTGCAAGAGCGTCAGCCTTTGCATAAAGGTCTGTTGACTTGTCGCCCTTACCCGAAATAATAAGAGGAGTTCTCGCCTCATCAATGAGGATTGAGTCAACCTCATCGACAATTGCAAATGCGTGCGGGCGCTGAACCTTGTTTTCCTTGTAAACTACCATGTTGTCACGGAGGTAGTCAAAACCGAGTTCGTTGTTTGTTC
>OGXB01001115.1_pt1 | contig 15254 bp, 10 predicted proteins | sample 1576161 | NCBI WGS metagenome assembly OGXB01 (sample SAMEA3541474, study PRJEB24748) | human gut metagenome | biome: human gut; feature: human-associated habitat; material: faeces | place: China | collected 2012
AGTAGATCAGCGTACCGATCAGGTCGGCCGGCAGCAGGTCGGGGGTGAACTGTATGCGCGAGAAGGCGGCGTCCACGGCCTTCGCCAGCGTAGTGATGGCCAGCGTCTTGGCCAGTCCCGGCACGCCTTCCAGCAGAATGTGGCCGTTCGACAGCAGGCCGATCAGCAGCGTGTCTACCAGATGGCTCTGGCCGATGATGACCTTGCCCATTTCCGTACGGAGCGTATCCACGAAGACGCTTTCGCGTTCGATGCGCTCGTTGAGTTCCTTGATGTTGATGACTTCGCTCATTGTTTTATATTGTTGAATTTCATTACCTCTTTTCCGCGTCCGGCATATTCGGTCCGGCATACTTTGTCCGGCAAATCCGGTTCCGCATATTCGGCCTGCATGCTCAGCCCGAAAACTCCGGCTCTGCATGCTCTGCCGACAAATCCGGTTCCGCATATTCTGCCCGCAGCCTTTGCGCCTGCACGGCGAAAACCTCGCTGTATTGCCGTCGGATTTAGTTTTTTAACGTTTGCAATGCAAAGATATTATTTTCTTTGAAAAAAACTTATTCAATTCTTATTAACTTTGCCGTCATGGAATCCAAAGAATCACCTATTTTACAAGGTCTGAACCCCGCTCAGCGCGCCGCCGTGGTGAATTACGACGCCCCGTCGCTCATTATCGCGGGTGCGGGTTCGGGCAAAACGCGGGTGCTGACCTCGCGCATCGCCTATATGATCGAGCAGGGCGTGGCTCCCTTCAACATCCTCGCGCTCACCTTTACCAACAAGGCCGCCGAGCAGATGCGCGAACGCATCGCGCAGATGATCCCCGACAACCGCAGCCGCTATATCCGCATGGGAACCTTCCACTCGGTTTTTTCGCGTATCCTGCGCGAGAACGCCGACCGCATCGGTTTCCCCGATTCGTTCACCATCTACGAACCTTCGGACTGCAAGAACCTGCTGAAGACCATCGTCCGCGAGCTGAACCTTCCGGACGAGAAATACAAGCCCAACCTCTTGGCTTCGCGCATATCCTATGCCAAAAACTGTCTGGTGACCCCCGGCGCCTACCTCGCCAATTCGGTCTACGCCGCCGAGGACCGTCAGGCGCAGATTCCCGAATTCGGCAACATCTACAACATCTACTGCCAGCGCTGCAAGCGCAACGGCGCGATGGATTTCGACGACCTGCTGCTGCAGACCAACATCCTGCTGCGCGACGCTCCCGACGTGCTGGCGCGTTATCAGGAGCAGTTCAAATATATTCTGGTGGACGAGTATCAGGACACCAACTACGCCCAGTACGTCATCATCCGCCGCCTTTCGCAGCTGCATTCGAAGGTCTGCGTCGTGGGCGACGACGCGCAGTCGATCTACTCCTTCCGCGGGGCCAAGATCGAGAATATCCTCTCGTTCCAGAAGGATTTTCCCGACGCCATGGTCTTCAAGCTGGAGCAGAACTACCGCTCGACCCGCACCATCGTCGATGCGGCCAACTCGGTAATCGTCCGCAACTCCAAACGCATGGAGAAACACTGCTTCTCGGAGGGCGACAAGGGCGAGCCGATCCGCATTCTCAAGGCCTATACCGACCGCGAGGAGGCCGAAATGGTCGTCTCCGACCTGCGCGACAAGATCCGCCAGACGGGCGACGAGTGGTCCGAGGCGGTGATTCTCTACCGCACCAACAGCCAGTCGGCCGTGCTGGAGGACAACCTCCGCCGCCGGGGCATCCCCTACCGCATCTACAAGGGCAGTTCGTTCTACGATCACAAGGAGGTCAAGGACATGCTGGCCTATATCCGGCTGGTTATCAATCCGCGCGACGACGAGGCGTTCAAACGCATCGTCAACTATCCCGCGCGCGGCATCGGCGACACGACCGTCCAGCGCATCGCCGAGCTGGCCGCCGGGCGCGGCGTCTCGATGTGGGAGGCGGTCGATACGCTGGTCGCCGAACCCGTCGCCGATCCCGTGCAGAAGACCATCGCCCGCAAGGTGTCGGATTTCGTCGCCATGATCCGCGGCCTGTCTCTGGTCCGCAACGAAAAGAGCCTTTACGACTTCGGTCTGGAGATCGCCACCCGTTCGGGCATCATCGCCGCCTACCGCACCGAGAATACCCCTGAGGCGACCTCGGCGCTGGACAATATCGAGGAGCTGCTCAACTCGATGCAGCTCTTCAAGGAGCAGCGCGACGCCGAGATCCGCAGCGGCGAACGGCAGGAGGACGAGGAGGCGACCATCGACGAGTGGCTGCAGAACGTCATGCTGATGACCGACATGGACAAGGACGATCCTGAGGACCGCAACAAGGTGACGCTCATGACCGTCCACTCGGCCAAGGGGCTTGAATACAAATACGTCTATATCGTCGGTTTGGAAGAGAACCTTTTCCCCTCGCAGCGGGCCGCCGAGTCGCCCGACGGCATCGAGGAGGAGCGCCGCCTGTTCTATGTGGCCCTGACGCGCGCCAAGGTCGAGGCGACGATCTCCTATGCCGAGATGCGCTTCAAGTGGGGCAATATGGAGTTCTCGCGTCCGAGCTGTTTCCTGCGCGAGATCGACCCCCGATATGTCCGCGCCGACTTCGACGCCGGCGAGGAGCGTCCGCGCCGCCCGCAGGACGGCGAAGGCCCCTCGGCCATCGACGAACTGCGCCGCCGCTTCGACTACCGCTTCCAGCAGAAACGGCAGGCCGACCGTGCGGGCGGCAATAACGGCGGCCAGCAGGGCGGCTTCGGCGGCCGGGGCAGCGGCGGCAGTTTCGGCGGGCGTTCCGCCGACGGCCAGTCCGGTCCCGCCCGGCGCTTCGCCCGCGCAGCGGCTCCGCAGGGCGCGCGCCCTGCGGGCAGACCCGATCCGGCCCTCGTCCAGACGCCGCGTCCCTCGACCGACGGCATGCGCCGCGTGGGCGTGCGGCAGGCGGTCGACGGCGGCGTGCCCGTAGGGACGTCGATGCCCGTCAGCGGCGACTACACCGTGGGCCAGCGCGTCGAACACCCCAAATTCGGCGTCGGCATCGTCCAACGCATCGAAACCCTCGCCACGGACCATAAACTGGTCGTGGCTTTCGACAGCGTGGGCGAGAAAACCCTGCTGGCCAAATTCGCCAAACTGACCAAACTGTAACTGCGATGGAAACTCCGCTCGTCTCGGTCTGCATGACCACTTACAACCACGCGCCCTACCTGCGTCAGGCCGTCGAGAGCGTGCTCAGCCAGCAGACCTCGTTCGACTTCGAACTGGTGCTGGGCGAGGATTGCAGCACGGACCTAACGGCGGAGATCTGCCGCGAATACGCCGCGAAATACCCCGGCCGCGTGCGGCTGGTGACGGGCGCCCGCAACGTCGGCTGGCGGGCCAACTACCGCCGCACGTTCGACGCCTGCCGCGGGAAATACGTGGCCTACTGCGACGGCGACGACTGGTGGACCGACCCCTGCAAGCTGCAGATGCAGGCCGATCTGATGGAGTCCGATCCCGGCTGCGGCATGTGTTATACGGGCGCCGACGAATATTGGCAGGCGGAAGGGAGCCTGAAACCCGATCCCGACCGGCACTATACCGATTTCGAGCAGATGCTGCTCGGTATTTCGGTCCCCAACTGCACGGCGCTGGCCCGCCGTGAGCTGATCGCGGCCTACTATGCCGAGATCCGCCCTGAGGAGCATCCCGAATGGCTGACCGACGACTGGCCCATGTGGCTGTGGTTCGCCTGCCGTTCCCGAATACGCTTCATAGACCGCGTGACGGCCGTGCACCGGCGCATGGTCGGGAGCGTGAGCCACGGAGATTCCTACAGGGGACGCCTTGCGAGCCGCGATTCGGCGATGGAGACCAGCCTCTGGTTCGACGAACGCTTCACGGCTTCGCGCAACCGCTTCCGCATTCTGCGCCGCCGTCATGTGGTGGGACTCTGGCTGCTCTCGTGGAAAGGGGCGGGAGTCGGCGAATACCTCGCGCGCTGGTGGGCCGATCTGCGGCGGACGCCGCGGCTCGTCTTCTGCCCGGAGGGGGCTATTTTTCTGGTGAAGAAAATTCTTTTTCGACGTAAAAAACAGCATTTATGACGACCAAACAACGTTACGACGGCGTAATCGCATGGTTCTCGGAGCATATGCCCGTGGCCGAGAGTGAACTGCACTACACCGACCCCTACCAGCTGCTGGTGGCGGTGATCCTTTCGGCGCAGTGCACCGACAAACGGGTCAACATGACCACTCCCGCGCTGTTCGAGGCGTTTCCCACGCCCTTCGATATGGCCGCGGCTACGGCCGAGGATATTTACCCCTACATCAAGAGCATCTCCTATCCCAACAACAAGGCCCGCAACCTCGCGGGCATGGCCCGCATGCTCTGTTCGGAGTTCGGCGGCGAGGTTCCGAGCGATCTGCAGCAGATGCAGCGCCTGCCGGGCGTGGGCCGCAAGACGGCCAACGTGCTGGGCGCGGTGTTGTGGCAGAAGGAGGTGATGCCGGTCGATACGCACGTCTTCCGCGTCTCGAACCGCATCGGCCTGACGACCAACTCCAAAACGCCCCTTCAGACCGAGCTGACGCTCGAAAAGAACATTCCGCCGCACCTGTTGCCGGTGGCCCATCACTGGCTCATTCTCCACGGCCGCTACGTCTGCACGGCCCGCGCCCCGAAGTGCGGCGAGTGCGGCATCGCCGTGTGGTGCCGCAAATACGCCGCCGACCATAAGGCCCCGAAGGGCTGAACCACCGACCGAAAACCCTAAAAACTTCAACGATATGACAAAAAACCTCTTCCGTATTCTGTTGTTCCTGCTGCTGCCCCTCGCCGGGCAGGCCAAAGACGCCGATTCGCTGCGCGTACTCTGGGTCGGCAACAGCTATACCTATTACAACGACATGCCGGCCATCGTGCAGCAGATCGCCGCGACGCAGAAGGTGAAGGTCTCCTGCACGCGCTTCCTCAAAGGCGGCGAACGCTTCTCCGGTCACCTGACGAACCAGAAACTGCTGAAGGCGCTGGCTGCCGGCGGCTGGGACTACGTCGTCCTGCAGGAGCAAAGCTCCGCGCCCGCCATGCCGACGCGGCAGGTCGCCCGCGAGGTCTATCCGCAGGCCCGCACGCTCGACAGTCTCGTGCATGCGGGTTCACCCGACGCCCGTGTGATCTTCTACATGACGTGGGGCCACAAGAACGGCAACCGCTTCCCGATTCCGGAATATCCGCCCATCAACCGCTACGAGACCATGCAGGAGCGGCTGATTACGAGCTACCTCGAAATGGCCTATGACAACGACGCGTGGTGCGCCCCCGTGGGCATGGCGTGGCGCCGCGTGCGTGCCGAACGTCCCGACTGCGTGCTCTATGCGCAGGATTGTTTCCACCCCGCGCTGCCGGGCAGCTACCTCGCGGCCAACGTGATCTTCACGACCATCTACGGCAAACCCTACCAGACCGACTGCACGATGGGTCTTCCGCCCGAACAGGCCGAATACCTCCAGCGCATAGCCCAGCAAACGGTCCTCGAAAACCGGACGCTGCTCAATCTCGAATAACCCGGCGGCCAGATTCGACGGCCGAACCCGGATAAGACGACAACGGCGGAGCATTCGGCTCCGCCGTTGTCGTTTATAAGTCGTCCGGTCTCTTTCGCTTCGGTTTTCCGTCTTTCCGGCGGCATCCGTCCTTTTGCGCTTTTCTGTTTCCCTCCGGTTCCCCGTTTTCCCGGCTGCGGCCGGTTTTCCGCTTTTCTCCCGTCTCGGTTCTCCGCTCTTCCGCCTGCCCGTTTTTCCCGCTCTGTTAGCCTGTTCTCTGTTTTCCCGGCTTTTCGTTCTGCGTCCGGCGACTACCGCTCGCTCAGGAGGAGCCAACGCATCGTCTTTTCGTCGATCAGCCCGATCAGCTCTGCGATACGCTGCGACTGGGCCGTCAGCTCGTCCACTCCGAGCGAACCCGACGAAAGCGACTCCTCCAGCGCCGCTTTTTCGGCTTCCAGCGCCGGAATCTCCCGCTCCAGCGTCTCCAGCTCGCGCTTTTCGTTGTACGAGAGTTTGCGCGGCGCCGTCTCCGCCGCCTGCGTCCGCACCGCCTGCGGTTTGGGCCGCGCCTGCGCCTCCTGCGCGTGGCGTGCGGCTTCGTATTCGCGTTTCCACGCCACGTATTCCGAGTAGGTGCCCGTGAAATCCTTGATCTCGCCCCCGCCGCAGAAGACCAGCAGGTGGTCGGCCACCTTGTCTACGAAATAGCGGTCGTGCGACACTACGATCACACACCCCTTGAATGCGCGCAGATACTCCTCCAGAATGCCGAGCGTCACGATGTCCAGATCGTTCGTCGGCTCGTCCAGAATCAGGAAATTGGGGTTGCGCATCAGCACCGTGCAGAGATACAGCCGCCGCCGTTCGCCGCCGCTGAGCCGCGCCACGAAGCTGTACTGTGTTTCGGGCGTGAAGAGGAAGTGCTGCAGGAACTGCGACGCGCTCATGCGCCGTCCGTCGCCCAAGTCGATCTGCTCGGCGATTTCGGTCACCACGTCGATCACCCGCTTCCCCTCGTCGAACTCCAGCCCCTGCTGGCTGTAATAGCCGAAGCGGACCGTCTCGCCGACCTCGATCGTCCCGCTGTCAGGGCGTTCGATCCCCGTCAGCAGTTTGAGGAACGTCGATTTCCCGCAGCCGTTGTCGCCCACGATCCCCAGCTTCTCGTAGCGGGTGAAGTTGTAGTTGAATTTGTCGAGGATCACCAGCTCGCCGAACCGTTTGCCGACCTCCTTGGCTTCGAATATCTTGGTCCCGATCCGCGACGCCTTGACGTCGAGCCGCACTTCGCCGCGGCTGCGCGTCGATTGCAGGCGCGTTTCCAGCTCGTGAAAGGCGTCGATGCGCGACCGGGCCTTCGTCGCCCGCGCCTGCGGCTGGCGGCGCATCCACTCCAGCTCGCGGCGGTAGAGATTCGTTTCGCTCTCCCGCCGGGCCGCCTGCGCCGTCTCGCGCTCCTGTTTCTTCTCCAGATAATAGGAGTAGTTGCCCGCGTAGTGGTATAGCTGCCGGTCCTCGATTTCGAGGATGTCGCTGCACACCTTGTCCAGAAAGTAGCGGTCGTGCGTCACCATCAGCAGCCCCGCGCCGCTTGCCGTGAGATACTCTTCGAGCCACTCGGTCATATCGGTGTCGAGGTGGTTGGTCGGCTCGTCGAGGATCAGCAGGTCCGACTCGCTTATCAGTACATTGGCCAGCGCCACGCGCTTGAGCTGTCCGCCCGAAAGGGTTCCGACCCGCTGTCCGAAGTCGCGGATCTTCAGCCGCGACAGAATCCGCTTGGCCCGCTGTTCGTAATCCCACGCTTCGAGCGCGTCCATGCGGGCCATCGCCTCCTGCAATCCTTCGCCCGACGGCTCTTCGATCGCCCGTTCGTATTCGGCGATGGCCTTCAGCGCCGGATTCTCCGAGAGGAAGCAGGCTTCCAGCACGGTCATCTCCGCCGGATAGACCGGACTCTGTTCGAGGTAGGCGATCCTCAGATCGCGGCGGGGTACGACGCTGCCGCCGTCGTGATCCTCTCGTCCCGCTATGATGTTCAGGAGCGTGGTTTTTCCGGTGCCGTTCTTGGCGACGAGGGCCACGCGCCGCCCGTCCTCGATCGCAAACGATATATTTTCGAAGAGTACCAGATCGCCGAACGATTTGGTCAGGTTCTCCACCTGAAGACAACAAGCCATAATGCGTTTTTTTGTGTATGCAAAGCTACGCAAAAATACCGAACCGACAACCGCCGCCCCGAAACCGGATCGCCGGCCGCCGGCTTTCCGGAGTATGGAAACGTGCTATTTCGGTACGTTCCCGCGGTCGCGGTTGCATATCTCTTCTTTTTTTGTATCTTTGCAAAGATCATTTAGCGAAACAGAGCCGAAATGGAGTTATCGAAAGAGCGTCTCGAACGCCTGCGGGAACTGCTTGCCCCCGCCCATCAGCAGATCGTGATCGTGTCGCACACCAATCCCGACGGCGACGCCGTGGGATCGTCGCTGGCATGGGCCGAGGCGCTGCGGTCGATGGGACATGAGGTGACGTGCGTCGTTCCGAACAAATACCCCTATTTTCTCGACTGGATGCAGGGCATCGAGGAGGTCGTGGTCTTCAAGAACGACACCGAAGGCCGCGCCGCCCGCGCCATCGCCGATGCGGACATCCTCTTCTGTCTCGATTTCAACGCCGTTTCGCGGCTCGAAATCCTCAGCGAGACCATCGGTGCCAATACGACGGCCCGCCGCGTGCTGATCGACCACCACCTTTCGCCCGACGAGGGTTTCGACCTTTCGTTCTCGCATCCCGATTCGTCGAGCACCTGCTTTCTGGTCTACTCCATCGTCGAAGCGCTGTTCGGCGCGCAGGCCGTTACGCGCCGCATGGCCGAAGCGCTCTATGTGGGCATCATGACCGACACGGGCAATTTCGCCTATTCGTTCCTCACGCCTGAACTGTTCCGCGCCGTGGCCGTGCTGGTCGGGACGGGCATCAGCATTCCCGACATTCACAACAACGTCTACAACGCCTATACCGAGGGCCGCGCCCGGCTGTTCGGCTATGCCATCAACCGCAAGATGGAGATTATTCAGGACGGCACGGTGGCCTACATGTCGCTGCTGGAGAACGAGATGCGCCGCTTCCAGTTCCAGCAGGGCGACAGCGAGGGTTTCGTGAATTACGCCCTGACGGTCAAGAAGATGAAGATGTCGGCCATGTTTCTGGCTCACCGCAAGTTCATCCGCGTCAGCTTGCGTTCGCGCGGAGATGTCGACGTCAATCTCTTCGCCCGCAAGTACTTCAGCGGCGGCGGCCATAAGAACGCCGCCGGAGGTAAATCGTTCGTTTCGATGCAGGAGACTATCGCACACTATATCAAGTCGGTAAAGGAATTCGCTGACGAGGGCCATCTCGGCTGATCCGCCGGAGCGGCCGCGCTGCGGCGGTTTCCGGCAGTTCTCTGCGGCCGGATTTCCGGTTGTCAATGGTTCCGGCAGACCGGTTTCCGACGGTCAGTCGTTCTGCGGCGACTTTGCCCGTCCGGTTTCCGGTGGTCTGCCGCCTTGTGGCGGTTTCCGGCTGTCAATCGTTTTGCTGCGGTTTCCGCCTGCTCGATTCCGCCGCCCGGTTTCCGGCTGTCAACTGTCTTGCGGCGGTTTCCGCACCGGATTTTTGGCTGCCGATCGCCTTTGTAGCGACTTTTGCCCGTCCGATTCCGGCTGCATGGCTTCCGGGGCCTGCCGTATCGCTTCTGCCGGGCAGCAGCGACCCCTGCGGTTCCGGTGCGCTCGCGGCAGCCGCCTGCGGTTCCCGGTTTTCGGGCCGTCGTGCACCCGAATTCCGGCCGTGAATTCCGCCGGTTGCCGCAAAAGATTCTGTCTCATTAATTTGGAACGTTATGGACGATTTCCGACTCAAAGTCTTCATTACGGCGGCCCGGACGCTCAGCTTCACCCGGACGGCCGAGCGGCTTTTCATCTCGCAGCCCGCCGTCAGCAAACACATCGGCGAGCTGGAATCCCAATATAAGGTGCAGCTTTTCGTGCGCCGCGGCAGCCGTCTCGAACTGACCGGGGCTGGAGAGACTCTGCTCGCCTGCGCCGAACGGCTGGCCGACGACTACCGCCGCATGCAGTACGAAATGAGTCTCTGCGCCGACGCTCCCGTGGGCGAATTGCGGCTGGGGGCCAGCACGACCATCGCCCAATACCTTCTGCCGCCGATTCTGGCCAGATTCACGACGCGCTTTCCGGGCGTTCGGGTCGCGATGATGTCGGGCAACAGCGATCAGGTCGAGCAGGCGCTCGGCGGGCACGGCATCGACTTGGGAATGGTCGAGAGCCTGAGCCGCCGTCAGGGGCTGCACTATACGGTTTTCGCTCCCGACGAGCTGGTGCTGGTGGCCCGCACGGGCGGTCCCTATTCGCGGACCGAGTCGATAACGGCCGATGAGCTGCGCGAAATTCCGCTCGTGCTGCGCGAGGGCGGATCGGGGACGCTCGAAGTCATCAAGGCGGCGCTGGGGCGCGCGGGCATCCGCATTCCGCAGCTCAACGTGGTCATGCGGCTAGGCTCGACCGAGGGGATCAAGGCTTTCGTCCGCAACAGCGACGCCATGGCCATCGTTTCGGTGATCTCGGTCGTGGACGAGCTGCGCAGCGGCGTGCTGCGGATCATCGACCTCGAAGACCTTCCCCTGCGGCGCGATTTCGCGTTCGTGCACGTCGAAACCGAGCCGTCGGCTCTCGTCCGGCAGTTCATCGAATTCGCAAGGGCCGACTGCTGATCGGACGGACTTTCTGGCGCAGCCTCGACGAGCGTATTTGTTGCAGTTTTAGTGGCGGTTTCAGCGTTGCGGTTCCAATCGTGGTTTTCAGAGGAGGTTCCAGTTTCGGGTTTTGGTTCCGGTTCTGCTCCCTGTCCCGGTTTCCGTTGCAGTTTCCGTGACACTTCCTGCCGCCGTCCCCGCCGCCGTTTCTGCTGTCATTTCTGCCGCGATTCCGCAGCCGCTGTTTCCACCGCGATCCTGCCGCGTTCCGGTCGTGCTCGCGTTGCGGTTCCGGATTCTGTTTTCTCCCTTCTTCCTGCCGCCGCTTCCGGAGACGATCCGCCCGTTTGCTCTTTGGTATAACTTTTTGTTATGGTGTATAATGATTTCTTGTTTCATATTCCGTTAAAAGATGCGACCTTTGCCGGCGGAATAAAGAAAAAGTTATAGTGACCATTAAAAAAATACAAGCATATGTTGGAAAAAGGTAACAGGGCGAACACCCTGCACGGAATTCTGCTGATCGCGCTGTTTTCGTTCGCGGCCTTCTACATCGCCGGCTTTCCCATCGTAAAAAGATTGTCGTTCAGTCCGCTGATCGTGGGCATCGTGCTGGGTATGCTCTACGCCAACAGCCTTCGCAACAAACTGCCCGAAACGTGGGTCCCCGGCATCAAGTTCTGCACCAAGCAGCTGCTGCGCTGGGGCATCGTCCTGTACGGATTCCGCCTGACGCTGACCGAAGTGGCGGCTGTCGGCATTCCGGCCGTCGCCGTCGATCTGGTCATCGTGACGGTCACCATTTTCGGGGGAGTCCTGCTGGGCCGTCTCTTGAAGATAGACCGCGATACGGCGCTGATGACCTCGACGGGCAGCGCCATCTGCGGCGCGGCGGCCGTGCTGGGCGCCGAACCGGTCGTGAAGTGCGAGGGTTACAAGACCGCCATCGCCGTCTCCACGGTCGTGATTTTCGGAACCCTCTCGATGTTCCTCTATCCGCTGATGTACCGGATGGGGCTGCTCGATGGACTTACGGACACGGGCGTGGCCGTCTACACGGGCAGTACGCTGCATGAAGTGGCTCATGTGGCCGGGGCCGGCAATGCGATGGACCCGACCGATGCGCTGGGAATCGCGGGGACGGCCACGATTACCAAGATGATCCGCGTGATGATGCTCGCGCCGGTGCTGGTCGTCATGGGCTTCGTGCTGGGCCGCCGGAAGAGTTCCGGAGCCTGCAGGGAGAAGAGCAAGATCGCCGTGCCGTGGTTCGCCTTCGGATTTATCGGGATCATCTGCCTCAATTCGCTGCTGCAATACCTGTTCGGCGTGGAGAGCGTCCGCGAGATTCCGCTCAACGGCGCGATCGAATACGCCGATACCTTCCTGCTGACGATGGCCATGACGGCGCTGGGTACAGAGACGAGTATCGACAAGTTCCGGCAGGCCGGGGCGAAGCCCTTCGTCTTGGCGGGCCTGCTGTACGTCTGGCTGGTGGCGGGCGGTTATTTCGTCACCAAATATCTGGTCGGAATCTTGTAAACAGGTCTGCCCGGAGCCTCCGTTTTACGGTAATTTCGGCAGCGTGGGGGCTTCGTGCTCCGAATAGCCGAGCACCGTCTCCCGTACGAAGTCCGCGAAGCCGCGGGCTTCGTCGTATGTCAGGGGGCCGGGATAGCTCATCAGGATCAGCTGATGGGGCGTGAAGGGTTTGCGGAACGAAGGGTGGATGTACTCGTAGGGGTTGGCGACGAAGCCCAGCCGTTCGTAGAAGTGACGGCGGCGGATCGAGATGTCGTCCACCGGCGGGTCGATCTCCAGAATGACGCGGCCGACCTTCCGGCAGAATGCCGTGAGCGCCTTCGAACCCATGTTCTGACCGCGCAAGGCGGGCGAAACGGCGAGATGCTCGACGTAGCGGTACGCTCCGGCGTTCCAGTGGAACAGAATGCCGATGAACTCTTCGCCGCGCCAGATGCCGTCGGCTTCGAAGCGCGGATCGCCGAACGCCCGGTCGTACCCTTGCGCGTTCCAGCGTTCGCAGCGGGGGAACGACTCTTCGTAAAGGTCCCACGCTTCGGCCCAGCCTTTGTCCGAACGGGATTCGAAAGGTATGAATTGCAGCTCCTGTGTCATTGTCGTCGTAATTTTGCGCAAGATAGTGCAAATTCCGCGCATTGCCAACTCCTGCGGCTCTCCGCGGCTCTCTGCGGGCGTTCCGGACGGCCGGGACGACGAAAAAGGGACGCCCGGTCCGGACATCCCTTCCGGCGCCTTCCGGCGCGAACTTTTTATTTCCTTTATTCTTCTGTTTTTCCGCCGGTTACCTCGTCCGGAATGCCGTCGCAGCGCACGAAGACCTGTACGTCCGAGCGGTCGTCCTTGGCCGTCCAGACCATCGAGGTCTCGGTGAAGTCGGTCACGATGTAGCGGTGCGCCCAGTCGCCTGCGCCGTAGTCGTAGCTGCCGCGGATGACCGCACCCAGCTCTGCGTCGTTGTCGATGACGAAACGACCCGTCAGCTTGCGGGTGCCGAAGCTGTCGAGGTTCTGGTACATGACGTACTTGGCGTCCTTGCGGATGAATTCGATGTAGACGAAGCTGCCTTCGGCGAGCGGCGCGCCGTTCCATTCGGCCAGCTGCCACGTACCCGCGATGTTGTTGTTGGTCACCTCCAGCGGAGTTACGTACATATCGTCGTCGCAGGCGCCGAGCAGCGCGAGGGCCGACAAAAGGGCCGCAAATCTCAAAAATCTTTTCATATGACTTGTTTTTATCCTGTTTCTTATTCTGTTTCCCCGAACTCGATCCACAACATGCGCTGACTCGGCGGCACGTCCGGTCCCCCGACCGGCAGGGGAGTCCGCCGGAGCGGCTGCGGGGCTTTGGCCGGGTCGAAGCGGACGACCAGATCGCCTTTTGCGCCGGGTGCGAGCGTCGCCGGTTCGCAGGCGAAGCTCAGGCCGGTCGCCGCGAACCCCTCGTCGCAAGCCGGGGTCAGCGGTTTGTCGCCCGCGTTCAGGCACTCGATACGCTCGCTCTGCACCTTGTCCGTGCGGCCGAAGCGGACGGTCCGCTGCTTGAGCCGCAGCGCGCCCATCGCATGGGGATAGTCGTCGTCCGTGCGCACCGAGGCCGTGACTGCGCCCCGGAGGCTGAGGATCGCTGTAGGCTCCTTGTCCGAGAGCTGGGTGTAGACGAAAATCCGCCTGTCGAAAACCCCCGGATGTCCCTTGGGGCGGTAGGTCACCGTCACGGCGCCTTCGCCGCCCGGTGCGACGGGCTTTTTGTCCCAGCTCGCCGCGGCGCAGCCGCAGGTGGTCTGCACGCGGGTGACGACCAGCGGCTTGCCGCCCGTATTCCGCCACCGGAAGGTGTAGACCGGGGGGACGTCGTCCTCGCCGATATGCCCGGCGTCGATCAGCGTGCGTTCGAAACGCATCGCTTCGGCTCCTCCCGCGGCCGTGGCCGGATGGGCCAGACTGTCGAGTTTGGCGCGCGGGACGATGCGGATCTGGGCGCGGAGCGGCGCGGCGGCGAGAGCCGCCCATAACGCTCCGCAGCAGAGAAGCATGCGTGTTATCGTCGCTGTGTTGCGCATCGTTGCGGGTTTAGAGCCAGCCGTTGCCGTTCGCGACCTTGCGCACCGTGATGTTGAAGGTGTGCGTCTCGTTGCCGCTCGACGTGATGCTGGCCTTGGTTGTGCCGCTCTTGAGTCCCTTGACCGTCAGTTTCCGGCCCTCGACGGAGGCCGTTGCGACCGTCGTGTCGGAGATCGAGACCGTATAGGTCATCGTCTCGCCGCCGAGGAAATAGTTGGCCGGGATGGCCGTCACTTCGCCGCCGAGGTTGATGTAGAGGTTGGGGAACGACACCTGCGTGCCGTTGCCGGCAACGGCGTTGAGCAGTTTGGCGGCGTTCACCTGACCGACGCCCATCTCTCCGCGGTAGTTGGATTTGTTGAGCTGCATGGGCTGGTTCAGACCCACGTCGGCGACGTAGCGGTAGTAGAGTTTCATGCCGCTCATGTAGTCGTCGATCGGCGTGGTGGTCTCATAAAGCAGGGCCTTGAATTCGTCGGCCGTGAAGTGGCGGCGCAGTTTTGCCGCGTACGACAGTCCCAGCGCCGCGACGCCCGAAACGTGGGGGCAGGCCATCGAGGTGCCCTCCATGTATCCGTAGCCGCTTTCGCTGACGTTGTAGGGCAGCGTCGAGAGGACGCAACCGATCTCGCCGCGCTTGTGGTCGTCGTCGAAGTATTCGTAATAGTAGTCCTGATCGCCGCCCGGAGCCGCTATGGTGGTGCCCGGACCGTAATTGGTGTAGACGGCGGGGGTGTAGTCGGCGGCCGTTGCGGAGACGGAGATGCAGAAGTCGGCGGCGCCGGGGAATCCGGCCATGGGGGCGGTTTCGTTGCCGCCGGCGAAGATCGCCAGACCGCCCTCGATCGGACCGTTGGGCGAGCCTGCGTTATGTATGAAGTACTCCAGCGCCTCCTTTTCGAGCGGCATGCTTTTCTCCCATTCTTCCTGTGTCTTGAAGCCCGGTTCGCCCCATTCGTAGCTGTTGGCCAGTCCCGAAACGTAGCCCCAGCTGCACTGCAGGATCACGGCGCCGTTGTCGGCGGCGTATTTGATCGCCTTGACCGTGGCCAGCGCGTTGCTGGTCGTACTGCCCGAAAAAATCTGGCACGACATGATCTTCGCGCCGGGGATGCTGCCCCGGCCGCCGGCGATCGAGCTGATGCCGATGCCGTTGTCGTTCTGCGCGGCGATTACGCCCGCCACATGCGTGCCGTGGCCGGTATCGTTGACGTCGTCCCACGAGATGACGCCCGTGTTCTTGACGAAGTTGTAGCCGTAGACGTCGCCCTGATAGCCGTTGCCGTCGTTATCCTCGTGCGAGCGGTAGATTTCGTTCTCGTTGACCCACATGTTGTTCTTCAGATCGGGGTGCTCGATCATCACGCCCTCGTCGAGGACAGCCAC
>OGXB01001132.1_pt1 | contig 15082 bp, 12 predicted proteins | sample 1576161 | NCBI WGS metagenome assembly OGXB01 (sample SAMEA3541474, study PRJEB24748) | human gut metagenome | biome: human gut; feature: human-associated habitat; material: faeces | place: China | collected 2012
GATGCTGCCAATAAGGCTATACTTCATCAGGCAATGATACAACCTGAGTTGCAGCCGAGATGAGGCGGCTGTTGATGGCCTGATGGAGCTTCCGGTAGCTGGCGAGGGCGGACTTGGCATCCACGCGGGGCACGGTGTTGCAGGCAATGCCGAGCTGATCGGCGATTTCGCTGCCCGCCAGTTCGCGGGCCGTGTTGCCGATGATGTAGAGGCGGTCGCCCGGCTTCTTGAAGTCGGAGGTCACGGCCTTCTTCACATCGTCCATGATGCCGAGGACGGAGAAGAGGACGGTCGGCGGAATGGAGATCTTCTTGCCGCCGCCGGTGTAGTCGTTCTTCATGGAGTCCTTGCCGGAAATGCAGGGCACGCCATAGGCCACGCAAAGCTCGGAGAGGGCCTTGCAGGCGCGCACGAGCTGGGCAAGCTTGTATTCGCCGTCCGGGGTCTTTTCGGACTGCACCGGGTCACACCAGCAGAAGTTGTCCACGCCAGCCATGCGGTCGGGGTCGGCGCCCACGGCCACGGCGTTGCGGATGCCTTCATCCATCGCGTTCGCCATCATCCAGTAGGCGTCGTAATCGCTGTACTTGGGGCAAATGCCGTGGCTGATGACCAGACCGGCCTCGGATTCGAGGATGGGCCGGATGACGCCCGCGTCGGACGGGCCGTCGCGCTTCACGCCGGTGAGGGGCTTCACCACGCTGCCGCCCTTCACTTCATGGTCGTACTGGCGGATCAGGTATTCCTTGCTGCAAATGTTCAGGCGGCCGAGCATGGCCTTGAGGAGTTCCGCCTGATCCACGCCGCCGTCTTCGATGCGGGAGTCGGGGTGCACGGGCGCTTCCCATACGGCGTTGAGCTGGTACTGGGGCACGCCGTCGTGCATGAATTCCATGTCCAGATGGGTCACGAGCTTGCCGTTGTAAGTCACATGGAAGACGCCGTCGTCGGTGAATTCGCCGAGCGGGGTAGCTTCCACATCCATGCGCTTGGCAAGGGCGAGGAATTCGTCGAGCGCCGCCGGAGGCACGGCGAGGGTCATGCGCTCCTGCGCTTCGGAAAGCAGGATTTCCCACGGGCGCAGGCCGTCGTATTTGAGGGGCGCGCGGGCCAGATCGATGCGGCAGCCGTTGGTGTCTTCCGCCATTTCGCCGATGGAGGAGGACAGGCCGCCCGCGCCGTTGTCGGTAATGGCGTTGTACAGGCCGAGATCCCGGGCGCGCATGATGAAGTCGTACATCTTGCGCTGGGTGATCGGGTCGCCGATCTGTACGGCGGTGGCGGGAGAGCCTTCGTGCAGCTCTTCCGAAGAGAAGGTCGCGCCGTGGATGCCGTCCTTGCCGATACGACCGCCGGTCATGACGATGATGTCGCCGACCTGCGCTTTCTTCTCATAGCCCTTGCGCGGCTTGCCGTCCGTAGAGGACTTGCTGGCGGGCACTTCGGCGGGGATCAGGCCGATGGTGCCGCAATAGACCAGAGGCTTGCCGAGGTAGCGCTCGTCGAACACTATGGAGCCGTTGACGGTAGGGATGCCGGACTTGTTGCCGCCGTGTTCCACGCCTTCGCGCACGCCTTCGAAGACGCGGCGGGGATGGAGCAGGCGGGGGGGCAAGGCTTCGTCATGGAAGGGGGACGCGAAGCAGAACACGTCGGTGTTGCAGATGAGTTCCGCGCCGAGGCCGGTGCCCATCGGGTCGCGGTTCACCCCCACGATGCCGGTCAGCGCCCCGCCGTAGGGGTCGAGGGCCGAGGGGCTGTTGTGCGTTTCCACCTTGATGCAGGCGTCGTATTCGGGCGTAAAGGCGATGACGCCCGCGTTGTCCTTGAACACGGAACGGCAGAAATCCCTGTCGCCGAGGCTCTCGCGGATCTGCTTGGTCGTGTTCATGATGCAGGTTTTGTAGAGGCTGTTGATTGTTTCGCTGGTTCCGGCTTCCTTGTCGGTGTAGGAAATCTTGGACGCGAAAATCTTGTGCTTGCAGTGTTCCGACCACGTCTGGGCGAGCACTTCGAGCTCGGCGTCGGTGGGATCGGCGGGCAGGCCGAGTTCCTTGCGCTGCGCGGCGACCTCGGGGCTGGAGAACCAGTTCTTGATCTTGGTCATTTCCTCAAGGCTGAGGGCCAACGTGTTCTTCTGGCTCACTTCCATGAGCTGCGCGTCGCTCATCGAGGAGAGCGGCACGATGTTCACTTCGTCGCAGGACGCGCCGGTCACGCGGGCGGCCTTGGGGGCGAAGCCGGGGTCGGCGTCCCACTGGGCGCGGCTCTTGATTTCGAAGCGCTGGATGAGTTCGTTGGCGAGGAGGTCGCGGGCGATGCGGGTGACCTGTTCTTCCGTCAGCGGGCCGTGGAGGCGGTACTGGATGGATGTGTATACGGCGAGGCTGCTGCGGTCTTCGATGCCGAGCACGAGCGCGGCGGTATCGCGGGCGGTACGGCCTTCATTGTCCGTAACGCCGGGGCGGTAACCGACTTCAATGATCCACGATGTGCCTTCTTCGGGCAGGGGCAGGGGAGACAGGGATACGGCCTGCAACACCGGATCGTGCAGCACGCTTTTCGCCATGAGCGTATTCACCTGTTGCGCGTCGAGCCCCTCCAGCGTGAACACTTTGATCGTGCGCACGGACTTGACGGGGATGCCGAGGGCTTCACGGATGCTGGCTGCGGTTTTACGGCCGATCGTGTCGTCAAGATGGGGGAAAAGGCCGGCTTCAATGCGGTAGCGCATGTCTGTCTCCTGAAAAGGCTGTTTGAGTAACCGTGGAAAAAGGTTGCGTGGAAAAAATCAGGCGTCGCGGTTGCGGACGTAGCCGATAAAGCTTGTGAGGATTTCCCCGTACGGCGAGGCCGGAAGTCCGGCGGTGAGGGCGTCGAGGTTTTCCTGTGCCTTACGCAGATAGGTATCGGCGATGCCGCGCGTCTTGTCGTCAAAGCCCTGAGCGCGGACGGTATCAATGACGTGCCGGACGTCTTCGTCGGTAAAGGACTGTTCCGCGAAACGGGCGAAGAAGGCGTCACGCTCGGCCGGAGCCAGTGAGTTGGCATAGAAGAAGATGGGCGGCGTCAGTTTGCCTTCGCGGACATCCCCGCCTTCGGGTTTCCCGGTCAGGCTGGAGGGAGCGAAATCGAGCGCGTCGTCGACGATCTGGAAGGCCATGCCCAGATTGAACCCGTAGTCGGTCGCTCCGGCAACCTGTTCCGGCGTACCGTTGGCCCTGACCGCGCCGATGTTGCAGGACGTCCGGATCATCCACGCCGTCTTGCCCGCAATGATTTGGTTGTAAATCAAGAGATCGGGAGCGTTCTTCCCCTGGTTGGCGATTTCCAGGATTTCGCCGTTGGCAGTCTGGGCAATGGCATCGGACGTGGCGGCGGTAAGCCTCGGATCGCCGAATCCGGCCACGATCTGATTCCCCTTTGCGAGCAGCGCGTCCCCGGCAAGGATGGTTTCGGTGACGCCGAAGACCTTGTGCGTGGCCGTGCTGCCCCGGCGCATCTCCGCATTGTCCATGACGTCGTCATGGAGCAGGGTCGCCACATGGAACATCTCCATCGCCGCGGCAAGGGAATAGATGTCGTTATCGGCATAGCCGAGCAGACGGGCCACGAGTACGGTCAGCAAGGGCCGCAGCCGTTTCCCTCCGTTCCCCATGGCGTATTGGGCGATGGGCATGATGGAGACGGGGAGTTCGGCGGCCGCCTCGGCCAGCGCCGCGTTGATGCGGGGTTGTTCCTGTTCGATAAAGGTACGGAGTGTGATCATGGGCAGATGAGGATAAAGTTAGTGGCTGAGGATGCGGTCCCGTCACGAATCCGTTCTACATAGCTGTTAGCCGGTTGATGTGCAAGTAGCTTTACAGCTTCCACGGCTTTTCCTACAAGGGAACTTCGTTTCGTCCACCTCTTGCAGCGAGGAGCGCATGGAGTTCAACAGCAAGCTTTTTTTCAGTGCACTCGGGCTGGCCTTCATTCTGGAAGCCCTTCCTTATACACTCTTTCCCGAACGAATGCGGCAGGTTTTGCAAACCCTTGGTGAGGAGGGCGCTTCCGGTCTGCGCCGGATGGGGCTCTTTTCCCTTGCGGCGGGGCTCATCGTACTCTGGCTCACGCTTGGGTAGCCCTTTGGGGGCGATCCTCCGCGTTGTTCCGGCAAACCGGAGGCGCCTTATGGAACCGGAGTACGTTTCCTTTGCCTGTTCCCTTGGAACGGAAAAGCCCCTGAAGCGGGATTGCATTCAGGGGCTTTCGTTACGCTGAGGCCGTTCTTACATGAAGAACAGATAGGTGATGAGGGCGAAGCAGGGGAACAGGATACCCACGGACCACAGCATGTAACCGAAGAAGCTGGGCATCTTCACACCCTGATCTTCGGCGATGGAGCGGACCATGAAGTTCGGGGCATTCCCGATGTAGGTCACGGCACCCATGAACACGGCACCGGCGGAGATGGCGGAAAGGGTTTCGGTCCAGTCGGTCATCAGATGCACGGCATCGCCGCCGGCGGTGTTGAAGAACACCAGATAGGTCGGGGCGTTGTCGAGGAACGAAGAGAGGATGCCCGTCAGCCAGAAGAACATGGCGTTCACGGGCTGGCCTTCGTGGAAGACCATGTTGATGACCCCGGCGAGGGCGCCGTCGGTACCGGCGCGCAGAATGGCGATAGCCGGAATCATGCTGATGAAGATGCCGATGAACAGCTTGGCGACTTCAAGGATAGGTTCCCACGTGAAGTTGTTCAGCTTGCGGCATTCCTTCGTGGTCAGAGCCAGGGAGGCGCCGGCGAGGGCGAGCAGGATAACGTCGCGGGCGGCGTTTTGAAGCTCAATGTGCGTGCCGTAGATTTCGAAGCCGGATTCGGGCTTCCAAATGCCGGACATGAGTACCGAGATGACGACGCCGATCAGAAGCAAGAGGTTGACCTTGCCGTCGAGGCCGAGCTTTTCATTGGACTGGGTGGCAGGTTTGGGCTTGCCTTCCTTGCTGAACAGGAACGTATCCAGAAGGAAGAAGATGCCGAGCAGGATGACGGAAAGCAGCACGGTTTTGCAGAACAGATGCACGGTCGTCCAGAAGAAGGACACGCCCTTGAGGAAGCCGAGGAACAGCGGCGGGTCGCCGAGGGGGGTCAGGGAGCCGCCGATGTTGGCGACAAGGAAAATGAAGAAGACGACGATGTGCATACGGTACTTGCGGTGCTCATTGGCCCGGAGCAGGGGCCGGATGAGCAGCATGGCCGCGCCGGTGGTTCCCATCCAGCTGGCGAGGATGGTCCCGAGGGCGAGCAGCCCGGCGTTCACCACAGGCGTGCCCACGAGCTGACCTTTGAGGCGGACGCCACCCGCGATTGTGAACAGTGCGAACAGCAGGATGATGAACGGGACGTATTCCATGAAGAGGACATGGACGAACTGATAGACAGCCAGTTGGAGTCCGAAGACCATGGCGCAGGGCACGAGGAAGGCGAGGCCCCAGAAGAGGGCCACCTTGCCGAAATGGTGATGCCAGAAATGCGGCACGGCAAGGGGGCCGATGGCGATGGACAGCAACATGCAAACAAAGGGAACAACCCACAGGATGGACAATTCCGCTCCGTTGAGGTCGTGACCGCCGGAAGCCTGGGCAGACAGGGGTACCAGCGCCGTCAGCGCCAGCGCCATAAACATGGCAAACAGTCGTTTCATCTCGGGTCAGCTCCTTGGGAAAACTTTTTTTATCAGACGTTCCTTTAGTATGAAAATGCAAGAAGATCAAGATGCACACCTACAAAGAGCTTCTTGTTTCATAGGAAAGGATTCGTTTTCAATGCGCTTCGGAGGCTTTGTTTTCTTTTTTCCGTAAATCCGCGAATGTGACGGGAAGGTCTCTTTTTTCCTGTGGGGCATAGGCATTTTGGAAAATTTTCGCAGCTTCGCGGATCTCTTCGGCACTGCCGAAGCCATAACTCGCCGTTGGTTTTGGCGTGTCCGTGGTGTAGAGGTCAAGGCGATGCATCTGCCAGTCGCTGTGCCCGTGAAGGCGTTTGATGTCGACAATCATCCCGGCGGTACCATTGATGATCCATGAGCCTTGCCGTTCGTCGATGAGCAGATAACCAGCCCCGGTGTTCCACCATGTGGGGTGCATACCGAGCTTGCGGATAAGGCGGCGCGTTTTCCAGTAGGGGAGGGTACGGCTGACGAGGTTAAGGCCACGGAAGAAAAAAAAGATGGCGAGAACGGGTGTAATGCCGATGGCCACGAGGCCGGGCAATGGCGACCAGAGGTAGAGATGCCATGCCCCCACGGCGAAAAGGACCGCCAAGCTCCATCGGAAGAGCCCGCGAAGCAGGGGGAGTGGGCCAAGGATAGTGTGAATCGTGACTGGCGGCATGACGGCTCCGGAAAAGTCCGCGGGACGTTTCGGCTGGGTAAGGCAACGGATGTGTATAACCCTGTACCTAGCGCAACTGGTGACGTGCGGCAACCGTTTTTCGTGCTTTCTTCACGGAAGGAAATCATTGTTTACAGATGCGGTACCGGTGCGCTAGCATAACCGCCTGTTCTCCTCTAACCGTTCGGGTATCGTATGTCTTGTGCATTTTCTTCTGGTCCCTCTTTTCAAAGATCTCAGCTCGTGTGCTCCAAGCGTTCTCTTGCATTGCTGGCTGCGGATTGTCTGGCACTTTTCGGGACCATGTTTTTGATAGGCGTTATTCGGGTTCTCTTGGGGGGGGAAATCTCGCTTTCACAGCATGTTCCGTTGGCATTGTTTCTATTGGTGGTTCCCGTAGTTAACGCTTTTGAAGGATTGTACAGCGGGGTTCCTCCTGCATTGCCGGAAGAAATGCGTCTGCTCGGGATATCGACGTCCATCGCCTACTTCAGTATTGCTATTTTTCTTTTTCTCGGCCGTGGCGATCTCCCCTCGCGTACCGTTTATGTCTGGGCTTGGTTTTTGAGCCTCGGGACGGTTCCTTTGGTCCGTTGCGCATTGCGTTCCCGTTTCTCCCGGGAGGCATGGTGGAGAGTGCCCACAGTGGTGTTTGGCGCGGGAGAGCTTGTTCCTCGCGTAACGGAGTATCTTAATAAGCATACTGAGGCGGGGTTGTTTTTAAAAGCCCATTTTGTCAGCCAGAAATGTACGGAAGCAGAAAAGGAACAGAAGAATACGCCTCAGGATACCTATAGCGGGCTTGAACCGTTGTATAGCCGCTCAGACTTGGATACTTTTGTCCGCCTTTACCCGAGAACATGCGCTATCGTCGTCATGGAAAAAGATGCTCCGCTTGCATGTCGGCAAGAACTGATTGATTTAGCAAGCCTGCTGTTTAGTTCGGTCATTATCATCCCTGAAGATTTTTCGGAAGGGGAAATTCCTTTCTGGGTACGCCCCGTGGAGATCGGGGACGTCCTTTGCTTCAAGGTGCGGCAGAACCTGCTCGATCCCAAGCGATTGGCCCTGAAGCGTGCTATGGATTTGTTCCTCTCGGTCGTGGGTGGCATCGCCATTTTTCCTGTTCTTGTGCTTATCGCCCTTGCCATCAAACTTGAATCGCGCGGCCCGGTTTTTTTTAGGCAGAATCGCATAGGGAGAGGAGGGCAGGCCATCCATATTCTAAAGTTCCGCACGATGGTGCGTAATGCAGAGGAAGTTCTCCAAACGTATTTGCAGGAAAACCCTGATCTGCGTGAAGAGTGGGAAGCGGATCAGAAGCTGCGCAACGATCCCCGCATTACAAAGGTCGGGGCTTGGTTGCGCAAGACAAGCCTGGATGAATTGCCTCAGCTCTGGAATGTTGTATGGGGAGAAATGAGCCTGGTAGGGCCGCGTCCCATCGTAGACGATGAGATCGTGAAATACGGTTCGGCTTTTGCCTCCTATACACGTGTGCGGCCCGGTATGACCGGACTTTGGCAGGTTTCCGGGCGAAACGATCTTTCATACAAACAACGGGTTCACCTTGATCGTTTTTATATCTGCAACTGGTCAACATGGCTCGATATTTTGATTTTAGCGAAGACGTTTCCCGTTGTCCTCGGGCGCAAAGGGGCTTATTGATATTCCCAAAATACACGCAAATTTTCATCTGGTTAGGTAAAAAGGTCCGGAACGTTTTCCGGGCCTTTTTTGTTTTGAGGAAAGAGACGAGCGGGGTGGAGGATTCAGAAAACGCTGTGAGGAAGGCAGGGGGGCTTTCCCATACATCCAGAGAATGTTCCTGAGCATTATGAATGGGCGGAGGAAAACTGTGGTGGGGCAGTATCGTGGTCTCTGTTTTTTCGCGAGATCGAGGAGGAAGGGCGGAAGATTTTGCGGCCTTGCCCGGATAAAAAACGAGGCCATGAATTGCTTCATGGCCTCGAAAGCATACTTTGGAAGATGCTTAGTTGGCGGGCTTGTCGGCAGCGGGAGCCTCAGCGGGCTTTTCAGCAGGAGTTGCGGGAACCGTGGCAGCGGGAGCGGCAGGTTTTGGGGTGTCCTCCAGACGGACGTCAAGAATGGTGGATTCCTGCGCTTTGTGGGAGCTGGACACGTAGTTGTAGCTCAAGGACGTGACGATAAACAGTACCGCCATGAAAGCGGTCATCTTGGCCAACAGACCGCCCGCACCGGAGCTGCCGAATACGGAGGCGTTGCCGCCGCCGAAAATGACGCCCATTCCTTCCTTGCCCGCTTGGAGCAGGACAAGGATAACGAGGGTTACACATACGATGACATGCAAGGAAAGAATCAGGGTCTGCACGGTGGGAACTCCTCAGCAGGCTGGACAATGCCTGCGCTGAACCGGCTGTGCCAGTAAATGTATGGGCCGATGCGTTGGCCGAAGATACGCCGACTTCCTGTCGGACGGGAACACGGTGTTCCGCTCAAGAACAGGATTGGTATTGGCGTTCCGAGGATCGGAAGGCGGAATCCTGCGCGCCTGCCGTTCTTCTAGGCCAGATCGGCACGGACGATGTCGGCAAAACTTTGCGCCTGTAAAGAAGCGCCACCTACCAGAAGACCATCAACGTTGTCAAGAGACAGAATGGCCTTGGCGTTGTCCGGCTTCACGCTTCCGCCATATAAAATCTGGATGCCGATGCCGTTGGAACCCAGCAGGCTGCTCAAAAGTTCGCGTACCAGCGTGTGCACCATGCGGATGTCTTCGTCGGAAGCGGTCTGGCCCGTACCGATGGCCCACACGGGTTCGTAAGCCACGGCGAGGCGGGAATAGTCCGCATTGGGGCCGAGCCCGGCAAGCCCTCTTTCGAGCTGGAGCCAGAGGATGCTGTTGAGTTTCCCGGCCTTGCGTTCGGCGAGGGTTTCACCGATACAAAGGATGACGGAAAAGCCTTGTTCCAGCGCGAACGCCGTCTTCTTGCCTACGAAGTCCGGGCTCTCCCCAAGCACATGGCGGCGTTCGGAATGGCCCGTGAGCACCCATGTGCAACCGGCTTCGCGGAGCATGGCCGGGGAAATCTCGCCGGTGAAAGCCCCGGATTCGGCGGGGTACATATTTTGCGCGCCGACGAAGATGCCGGGGGCCCCGTCGAGCCCTTCCCTCGTGGCTTCCAGAGCGGTGAACGGCGCAAACACGACGACATCCCTATCGTCCGGCGCGCCGCCAAGGATAGAGGCGAGTTCGTGCGCGGTGGCTTTGGCTTCCGTGCGGGTTTTGTTCATCTTCCAGTTGGCGGCGATAATGGTGCGCATAGAATTCTCCCACGAGCGTAATTTATGGATTCGTCCGAGTCTGTCCCATATCCAAAGTATAAATGAGCGCGTCTTCTCCGGTATCTTGATAATACCCGCGCCGCTTGCCCGCCTGCCGGAACCCGAAAGATTCATACAGATGGATGGCGGGCGCGTTGCTGATCCGCACTTCAAGCACTCCTTGTAGTATGCCTGTTTCTTTGGCATCCTGCAAGGCTGTAGCCATGAGCAGGCGGCCGTATCCGTGGCGGCGCCTGTCTTCCCGTACCGCAATATTGAGGATTTCAACTTCGTCCGGCGTGTGGTATACCGCGATGTACCCTGCAAGCTCCCTTGGAGAGAGCGGCGAGGCTGTTTCCCGGATGCCGAATGCATGAAAGGTTTTTCCCGCGAAAGCCTCGGCAAAGGCCTGTTCCGTCCACGGAAGAGCGAAACAGCGGCTCTCCAAAGAGGAGAGGGCGGGGGCATCTTCAGTCGCCAGCCGGACGCAACGGACGGCCCGTTTAGGAGAATCATGCATCATACGATCGTTCCCGAACCATGTGAAAATGATGAACCGTTGATTGAATATGTGGACGAACGTGATCGCCCCCTGCTGATTGCCCCTTCCTCAGACGCCTTCCCTTTGCGTAAAAAGGCGGTCTGTGCCGTCCTGTGCGACAGGCGGGGCAGGGCGTTCGTACGGAGGCGGATGTCCGAAGAGGGCATGGAAACGTGGGACATTTCCGCTGAAACATTCGTCCGTTCCGGCGAAGCGAGGGAAGAAGCCGTAGAGCGCGCCGTACGGGAGACGTTGGGCCTGTCCAATGTACCCTCGGGGGTGGCGGTTTCCGCGGCCTTTAAGCCTGCCGGGGAAACTGTCTCACTCACACTGTTCATTGCCGAACTTCCGGGAGGCTTGCCTCCGGTCTCATTGCCGGAGGGGCATTTTCTGGACCGTGAAGAGCTTGAGGGAATGACGGAAACGTTTCCCGATTTGTTCAGCCCGGCATTGCTCTGGGCAATCCAGACAGGCTGCCTTTGGAAGCACCGGGGACCCCGCGTCAGCACTCGATCAATAAATCCCTGTACTTTTCGGGATCGTCCAGTGTGATGCCCGCGCCGCGCAGTACCGTGGTCAGCGGATCGGAATCCACATACACGGGAATGCGTGTAGCCCTGGTGATGCGGTCGGCAAAGCCTCTCAGCAAGGCTCCTCCCCCTGTCAGCAACATGCCTTGGCGCATGATGTCGGCCCCCAATTCGGGCGGAGTGACTTCCAGTATCCCCATGACCGCGCTGACAAGCTTTTCGGTGATGGGTTGAAATGCCTCACGAGTATCCGTATCGGAAAGGGCAATAGTCCGGGGGCTCGCGGTTGCGAGATCCTTGCCCGAGACTTCGAATGACAGCGGTACGGGAAGGGGCGCGACGGAGCCGAGGGCGATTTTGATACGCTCAGCCATGTTTTCGCCCACGACAATCTGGTATTTTTCCCGGACAAAACGCTGAACTGCCGCGGTCAAGGCGTCACCCGCAAGCTTGAGCGAAGTGGAGCAGGCCATACTACCGAGCGTGATGACCGCGATGTCGGTCGTCCCGCCGCCGATGTCCACAACCATGCTGCCCACGGGGTCGAGCACGGGCAAACCCGCTCCTACTGCCGCGGCGACGGGCTCTTCAATGAGCTTCACGTTGCGGGCTCCGGCCTTTGTAGCCGCTTCGGCCACGGCACGGCGCTCCACATCCGTGATGTTTGTCGGCACACAGATGACCACATCCGGTTTTATCGGCCAGCTGCCGATGACTTTTTTCAGAAATGTGGCGATGAGCGCCTGCGCCGCGTCAAAATCAGCGATGACGCCGTCTCGGAGAGGACGAATGGTGGAAATGCGCTGCGGGGTCTTCCCGATATAGTCTTTGGCTTCCTTGCCCACGGCAATGACGCGCTCGTTGATGGTGTCCACTGCGACAACGGAAGGCTCATTGATGACGATGCCTTGGGACTGGACAAAGACCAGCGTGTTCGCAGTTCCCAGATCGACCGCTATGTGCTTGCGGAGCATGGGATCAGTCTTCCTCGCTCATGGGTGCCGATGGCGCCGTGTCCGGATCATAGGCCATCGCGCCGTCGCGGTGTACTTTTGCGCGCGGCAACAGGCTTTTGAGGCGGTGGCGAAGATACAGCATCTCAAGGTACTGCGCCAGATAGGTTACGGCGATCTTGGTAAACGTCCGCAAATTCTGGGAAAGGGAACGGGGATTCAGCCCGGCGAAACACAGAACGCCGCAGGTGACTTTATTGAGATGCACGGGGAGGCACATGACGGATTGGAAGTTGGGCACTCCCGGCAGCTTGCCGAAGAGCGGCGTACTGGGAGAACCATCGGCCCCTTCCGCATGTACGGGCACTTCGTTGCGGAAAACCCAGCTGACGAGGCCGCCGCTCGTGAGAGGCAGTTCGGGCATACCGTCTTCCGTAATGAGCAGAGGCGTGTTTTCGCCTTCCACCGTATACGTGGAGCCGCCTTCCTGCGCGGTAGCGAACGCGACGTATTCAAACTCCGTGCTCTCGGCCATCAGGCGGAGGAAGGCCCCGAGGTAATCACGCCAATGCGGGTTCTGCGCACTGAGCTCGGAAAGCTGCTCCAGCCGGGTGAAATAGCGGCGCAGGTCTTCGGCGTCGCAAGCCAGCCCGGCGGAATGGACTTGCCGGGCGAGGTGCCGGGCGAAACGGTGGAGGAGAAGCTGGTCTTCTTCGGTGTAGGCCCGTGGGCGCACGCTGTCCACGCTCAGGGCTCCTCCCTCGGGAATATGGCAGCCCATGAATGCGGAAATGGCGCCTTCGTCGTTTTCATCATAATAACCGAGGAAGGTGTGCCGCATATCGAGGTTGTTCACGATGACGGGCTGCTTATGCCGTAAAATCCATCCGACAAGCCCCTTCCCCGGCGCAATGGTGACTTCCTGCACGCTGGGCTCATTGTCCGTGGAGGAAAGCGCGACCGTATAGTTGCCGGATTGATCCGGCAGGAAAAGGACGGCACTGTGCGCGTCGAAGGTGGTTCTTACGAGAGCCAGGAGCGTGTTGTCATTATCGTGAAGCGTTGCCATGAAAATCTCTTTCAGGGATAGAGTGTCGATATGAAAGCGCTAAAGGAGCCGCTTCCGTTTCGTTCGGAAGCCAAGTCCTCATACAAACACGTCCTTCAACATATCAGGGGGAGGATGCCCATGCAACCGTCTTTTACAGTAGAATGTACCGTCCCCGTTTTTAGAAAGACATTATAGTCTATCTATGGGTAAAAATAAACTCTTTTGGGAGACCACGAACGAGTGTGGCTCAATGGGGTTTGTCGCTGTCCATAAAAGTGAGGGCAATCCGCCGATCGCGTGACGGAGTGCAAGACATTTGAAAGGGATAAAAGAGGGGCGGTATAAGGAGCAAAAACCGGCGAGGGTGGGCCTCTTGAGTTCAACCGCACCTTTCCTCCAAGGAGGCTGTTCCATAATCCTCACTCAGCGAGCAATGACTTGATACGTTGCACCCGCCAGCCCTTGTTTTTCTGCCTATACCTTTTTTCCCTTCTTGGGGTGAGGATACATATTATCCTATAACCTAGCTTTCAACGGACAAGCCCCAAAGCACCGGCGTAGAAGAAACATGAGGTTTCAATCCGTAGTGTTCTCGGAAGCATTCCAATTGACGGAAAACACTTTTCAAGCTTATAAAGAAACATTCTGAATACGGTTAACAGATGGGAGAACGCCTTTTGAAAACAGCAGTCTTATCCGCGACACTTGGTATTGCTCTGATCGCTTTTTCCGGTATGAGCCTCGCTTCCGACGACTTTGCCGGAGGGTGCAAACGTAAGGAGCAGGCCATTGAGACAAAGATGGAATACGCCAGAAAACACGGGAATCAGGAGCAGCTCCGTGGACTGGAAGAAGCTCTCAGTCAGGTCCGCCGGTGGTGTTCGGACGGCACGCTGCGCTCCAAGGCAGAACTCAATATCTTGGAAAAGCAAGATAAAGTAAAGGAGCGGCAAGCGGATGTCGACAAGGCTGTCACGGAAGGCAAGGGAGAAAAGAAAATCGCCAAGCTGCAGCGCAAGTTGGGCGAAGCCAAAGAGGATCTGGCGCAGGCCGTTGCGAAGCGTGACGCATTGGCTCAGTAATACTCCCCTATAGAAGCTGCCATGTGGCCAGTGTTGAAGAATCCACGGCCTCATTTCTGGATATGAAGTAGCGCGCTCTCCGCACTGACAGAAAACCACGCGAGAGAGCCGTACAGTATGCCCCGTAGAAGCTTTCTATGGGGGAATTGCCTTTCAGGGAGTGAACCCCTCGGGCCATCTTCAAGCGTCTTAGAAGCGTTTTAAAAAAATTTGGATTCTAACCGGAGCGAAAACACGGTAGAAACGGGGAGTGTGGGGCAAAAAAATCAGAAAAAAAATAAAAAGTCGTTGACAGAGGCGGCGTGGAGGTGCATAAACCGTTTTCGCCGCTGCGGGACGGAATGTCTCGCTGAGCCGGGCAGGGCCGAGAGGCCGGGACGGCGGGGCGAACAAGTTTTTTGAAAAAAGCAGAAGAAAGCGGTTGACAGCGAGAAGGGGTCGGGATAAGTTCCCGCTTCTGCGCCGGGGAGAAATCCTCGCGGCGCGCTCCGAAAAAAAACTTCGGGGTTCGAAAAAAAAGTTGTTGACAAGCTGGACCGGGCGGGGTAAGTTCCCGCTTCGCCGCTGACGGAAACGCAGCGGCTGAGGCAACGGCCTCTGGTTCTTTGACAAGTGAAGAGCGAGTTGGGAATAAGAAACTTTGAGTTTTAGCCCATAGAGATATGGGCAAGCTAGTTGTTTTCAATCAACTGGAGAGTTTGATTCTGGCTCAGATTGAACGCTGGCGGCGTGCTTAACACATGCAAGTCGAACGTGAAAGTCCTTCGGGGCGAGTAAAGTGGCGCACGGGTGAGTAACGCGTGGATAATCTACCCTTAAGATGGGGATAACGGCTGGAAACGGTCGCTAATACCGAATACGCTCCCGATTTTATCATTGGGGGGAAAGATGGCCTCTGCTTGCAAGCTATCGCTTAAGGATGAGTCCGCGTCCCATTAGCTAGTTGGCGGGGTAACGGCCCACCAAGGCAACGATGGGTAGCCGGTCTGAGAGGATGACCGGCCACACTGGAACTGGAACACGGTCCAGACTCCTACGGGAGGCAGCAGTGGGGAATATTGCGCAATGGGCGAAAGCCTGACGCAGCGACGCCGCGTGAGGGATGAAGGTTCTCGGATCGTAAACCTCTGTCAGGGGGGAAGAAACCCCCTCGTGTGAATAATGCGAGGGCTTGACGGTACCCCCAAAGGAAGCACCGGCTAACTCCGTGCCAGCAGCCGCGGTAATACGGAGGGTGCAAGCGT
>OGXB01001143.1_pt1 | contig 14944 bp, 7 predicted proteins | sample 1576161 | NCBI WGS metagenome assembly OGXB01 (sample SAMEA3541474, study PRJEB24748) | human gut metagenome | biome: human gut; feature: human-associated habitat; material: faeces | place: China | collected 2012
AACACAAAGCGCTTGAGTGAAAGCTTCTGAACTGATACAGGAAAGGATGGAACATGAGCTGAGTGTATTCCTGTAGGGAAATTTTGCAGTCAGGATCATGTTCATGAAGGAGAAATAAACACATGAAAATCATCGTAACAGGCGGCGCCGGATTTATCGGCGGCAACTTCATCCACCATATGGTAAATAAATACCCGGAGTATCAGATCATCAATCTGGATCTTCTGACCTATGCGGGCAACTTAGAGACACTGAAACCGGTTGAAAACAAACCAAATTACAAATTTGTACACGGCGATATCGCAGACCGCGACTTCGTGTTTAAACTCTTCGAGGAAGAAAAGCCGGACATCGTAGTAAACTTTGCAGCAGAGAGCCATGTAGACCGAAGCATCCGCAACCCGGAAGTTTTTGTAAAGACAAACGTGCTTGGTACTCTGGTCATGCTCAATGCGGCAAAGGCAGCCTGGGAGCTTGAGGACGGCACATTCAAGGCAGACAAGAAATTTTTACATGTATCCACGGATGAAGTTTACGGTTCTCTGGAGAACGAGGGGGAATATTTCTACGAGACGACACCTTATGATCCTCACAGCCCGTATTCTGCAAGCAAGGCATCTTCGGATATGCTGGTAAAAGCCTATATGGATACTTACAAATTCCCGGCAAATATCACAAACTGCAGCAACAACTACGGACCGTATCAGTTCCCGGAGAAGCTGATCCCACTGATCATCAACAATGCATTAAACGGCAGAAAGCTTCCGGTCTATGGCGACGGCAAAAATGTGCGTGACTGGCTGTATGTGGAAGACCATGCAAAGGGCATTGATATGGTTCAGGAACAGGGTCGTCTGTTTGAGACATACAACATCGGCGGACACAACGAAAAACAGAACATCGAGATCATCCATATCATTCTCGATACGTTAAACGAGATGCTTCCGGACGAAGACCCGAGAAAAGCACATATCAATGAAGAGCTGATCACTTATGTGGAAGACCGCAAGGGCCATGACCGCAGATATGCGATCGCACCGGACAAGATCAAAGCTGAGATTGGCTGGTATCCGGAGACGATGTTTGCAGAAGGCATCAAGAAAACAATCAAATGGTATTTTGAACACGAAGACTGGATGGCAAATGTGACAAGCGGTGACTATCAGAAATATTACGAAGAAGATTAGGACAAAAAGGGGATTATTGGGGACTCTTATGATAGCTGCCATTTTGGGGACTGGCTGCAATACGGAGCAGTCGGTTCCGGAGCTGTATGTAGACGATAACATCCGGGAAACACCGGTTACCGCCTTTACAGAGAATATTGAGGTTTCAAAGGCAATAGAGGAGCGCTGCAAAGCAGTGCTGAATCAAGACGGAAATACGAATATAGCGGTTTACAGCGACTCTGCGGATTATTATGCAGCGGAGGGATTATCATACCGGGAGCTTCTTTTGAAGCGCCTGGCTTCAGGAAATGCGGATGACTTATACACGATACATGCAGAAGATGTCCTGGAGTTTGATGAGAAAGGTTACATATATGATATGTCCTCTCTGGAGTTCACCGGTAACCTGTCCCATGATGCGCTGTCGCAGAGTACCTATAACGGAAAGGTATTTTCGATTCCATTATCTTATACTGGTTTCGGCTTTATATGGAATGTTGATATGCTGAAACAGTATGGTTTGAAGCTGCCGGAGAATCTGGATGAATTTCTCGATGTATGCGAAACACTGAAAGAAAATGGAATTCTTCCCTATGGAGCAAACAAGGATTTTGCCTTGACAGTTCCGGTTATGTGCGCCGGCCTTTATGATGTTTACCAGAGTGACGATTGTAATCAAAAGCTGGAAGCATTGTCAAATGGTACGGTGGCAATCAGTGAATATATGGAAAAAGGCTTTGACTTTCTTCAGATGATGATTGATAAAGGATATATGAATCCGGAGCAGGCACTTGACACGCTTCCAAAAAAAGAGGAGGAAAAGTCGTTTTTTGCCAATGGAAACTGCGCTTTTATTTGCGCAATCTACAGCGGAAAAGCGTTAGAAGGCTATCCGTTTGAAATCGCAATGACACCTATACCTGTGCTTAAAAATGGCTCTATCTGTGTTGTGGGGGCTGATCAGAGAATGGCAATCAATCCAAAGTCAAAACATTTAGACTCGGCTATTGCCATTGTAGAAGCGCTGGGGCAGGCTGAAACACTTGATTCCCTGGCCAAAAGCCAGGGAAGAATATCCTCTTCAAAAAATGCCACAGCGCCTGATATACCTCAGACAAATTCATTTATTGCCTGTATAGCAGAAGGCAGACAGATTCCTAATCAGGATTTCAGCCTGAATTTCAATGTGTGGGAAAATGTGCGGGACTTAAGCCAGCAGCTCTGCAGAGGGAAGAGTGCCGCACAAGTGGCGGCAGAATACGATTCCATACAGATGGAGGAAATTTCAAAATACGGGAATTAACGATAAAAACGAGTGTACATTGAATGATAAAGCGCTATATCCGCCTACTGGTAAAAATCCATGAGACCCTGATATGCATAAGTGCCAATCATTTTCAGTCTTTTGTAATATCATAATAGCTGACACATGTCTGATAAGCCGGGTTTTCGTATACACCGTGGATTGCATTATTTACAGCATAGTATTGAAGCGTGTTATAAGCAAAAATCATATAACATTGGTCCAGAATTTCCTCCTGCATCTCAATATAAAGTTTTTCCGCCTCGTTTTTATTGGTCGCTGTCAGCCTGACGGCGTCGCGATTCTTTTCACCAAATATATCATCATCCAGATAACAGAAGTTGTAGCCCACTGAATCCCCGCTGCTCATCAGCAGCGGAGAGAACCAGCCAGCCGGATCCGCGTAATCCGGCCACCATTTCATTAGTAATATATCCTGGCAGTCATCCGGATTGGGACTCTTTGCAAGAGCTAACTGGGCATCCCAGTCCATGTTGAGAAGTTTCAGGGTAACACCTATTTGGGCAAGGTTTTCTTTATACAGTTGAAGAATCTCACGATATACGGCATCATTTACTATGAAGGTAACCGTAACAGTAGCATCCATTAATCCTGATTTTTCAAGGTACTCCGCTGATTTTTTCAGGTCGTAGTGATACTGCGTTAAATTATCTTGATGGCCCCAAAGGCCTTTCGGTATCATACCGCAGGATTGAGCCGCATTTCCCTGTAAAATATCATGAACCGCTTCTTCATATGGGAAAGCATATGCCAGCGCTTTTCGAAAATCTGCATTAGAACAGGGGGAGCTTTTTGTGTTCAGCATCAGGATTACATTGGTGAACGAATCAGCGGGCAGGATGGTGACTCCATCGTTCTCGCTTAATGCTGCAAGATCCTCTGCTGATAATTCAGAAGTAAGATGGGCCTCGCCGGCCTCAAGAAGTCTGCGCCGTGTACCTGAGTCGGAAATCTCCTGGATATAGACGTTCTTATACTGATTATCCTCCCAGCCGCCGCGATAGCCTTCATAGGAGGAGAGGGTAACCGCTCTTGCTGAAACCGTAGCAATGGTATAAGGTCCGCTTCCTCCGTCATTTCCTGCATTAAACCATTCGGTATCCTTATCAGCCGCATTCGGGCTCATAATATAAGCGCCATAGCCTGCTGACGCAATGAGGGGGATTGAGGCACCGTAGCGGAGATGAAAGGTCACTTCATATTCCCCGGTCACCTCGATGGAATCCACACTGTCCCAGATATAAGCAGCGCCTTTATTAAGGGCAATGGTCCGGTCAATGGATTTCTTGACGGCCTCCGCATTCATTTTTTCTCCATCATGAAATTGGACATCGTTGCGCAGTTTGAAAACCCATTCAGTGGCATCGGCATTGGATGACCACTCAACAGCAAGTTTAGGTATGACTTCTCCGGTCTTATCATCGTAATGCGTCAGGGTTTCATATACATTATACAGTATCCTGATACCATTCGACTGCTCTGCACTTGGGTCTAACGTCACGTATGGTTCTGAATAGCAGGCATGGTATAAGACGTCTGCGTCCCTGCTTTCTGTTTTCCTGATTTTTCCGCATCCGCAGAGCCAGGCCGCGGCCAGAATTGATACTGACAGAATGGTCAATGCCCTTTTCATAATCATCAGCGTTTCCTTTCCATCCTATTGGTAAGTCCTGCGTTTCTCAGCTCCTTAAACAGCTTTTTCATGTCAACCGGTTTGGCTATATGGCCATTCATTCCAGTATCCAGGCAGGCTCGGATATCTTCAGCGAAGGCATCTGCGGTCATGGCAATAATAGGAATATTCCGTATATACATGTCGGGAAATGCACGTATAGCTGCAGAAGCTTCATAGCCATTCATGACGGGCATCTGAATATCCATCAGAACTGCATCAAAAGTACCTGGTTCTGCATGCTTTAAAATGTCAATACAAACCTGTCCATTAACTGCTCTGACCGCTGTGATGCCTCTATATTTCAGCAGCTCCTGGATAATTTCCCAATTCAGATCATTATCCTCTGCGACCAGGAGATGTAATCCCTGTAATTCATCAGTGCTGCTTTCAGCCGTTTTTTCATTCTTTTCAGTGAAGTGCAGGTACTCGTTTATCTTTTCATAGATGGTTGATTTAAACATGGGCTTATTAATGAAACCATTTATTCCGGCTGCCTTGGCAGCATCTTCCATCTCAACCCAATCATACGCACTGATAAGAATGATTGGAGAGTCCTCGCCAACCTTAGCGCGAATCGTTCCGGCAATTTCAATTCCATTCATATCCGGCATTTTAAGGCTCACAATCATAATGGGGTAATCTTCACCAGCATTGTGCTTTGCCTCTGCCATTTCGATCGCCGTATGTCCATTGTCTGCCGTATCGACCGCCACTCCCATGGATACCAGCATATTTTCTGCTGCATCAAGGGATGTTTTATCGTTGTCCGCCAGTAATAGATGAAGAGGCGGAAGCATTAAATCATCTGTAATTTCAGTGGCTGGAAGCGGCAGGGCGACTATGAATCTGGTACCTTTTCCAGGCTCACTCTCACAATTAATGGTGCCATTCATGAGCTCAACCATCTGCTTGGTAATCGCAAGCCCCAGGCCTGAGCCATGTACTTTATCAATACGGGAATCTACTGCACGGGTGAAGGTCTGGTACATATCCCTCATAAAATCGCTGGACATACCGATACCGGTGTCCTGCACGGTATAAGTTAAAACCACGTTACCCTTGTCACCTGGCTGCAGGGCCTCTTCAAATTCCACGATAATTTTACCGCCTGGATTTGTGTATTTTACGGCATTTGTAAGGAGGTTAATGAATATCTGGTTCATCCGGAGCTCATCTGCATATAGATATTCATATTTTAAATTGCGCACATGCACGTCAAATTGCAGTTCCTTTTCCTGGATTTGCGATTTTATTATATTAATAAGGTTTGCGCAGCATTCAGGAAGGGAGAACACAACCGGGTGTAATGCCATTTTTCCTGATTCAACCTGTGAAATATCCAATACATCGTTGACCAGAGTAAGAAGATGTTTTCCGGACAAGGTTATCTTGTCCAGACAGTACTGTACCTGTGCAGGATTATGAATCTGTTTCTTAGCTATTTCTGTCATCCCGATAATGGCATTCATGGGAGTCCGGATATCATGCGACATGGAAGAAAGGAATTTTGTCTTTGCCATATTGGCATTTTGGGTTTCCTCGATACTCCTTCTAAGCCGTTTGTTTATATGCAGGACATAGCTTCCGTCAAGCAGCAGGAGGAAGATAAATCCCATAACTATATATAAAGACATCTGCCAGTCATAGTCATAGCCCATGGCAGACAGTTTCTCGGATTGGATATAGCCCACAAATGTACAGTTTGGCGTGTTTTCTATCTGTGCGCTGACGTAATAGGCCGGTTTTCCATCCTGATCCATCAACTCAACGAGATAGTGGTCCTTTTTCTGAAAGGAACTCTGGTATTCACCTATGTCAACGTAAGACAGGTCGTTGTGTTGTTTGATGAAGGTCCAGAATGTATCACCTCCCATGGAGTCGGATTGAATGATATACTGTCCGTTGATATCCAGCAGAGAAACCTCTGCTTCACGGTATGCTCCTGGGAAAATCCATTGGGCATGCAGAATCTCCACAGGAATTGTTTTGACGAGTATGGCCTTTGCACGGCCGCCATGTTCGTCCCTGATAGTCAGAAGGCTGCAGAAACTGACACTATTGACCCCGTCCATGGGATTGATATATGCCGATGATATGTAAATGGTTCCTTCCCCCCTTGTGCCGTTTACCATTTTAGGGAGGATGTAGGAAAATGCATCTGTTAGCTGAGAATAGTCAACTTTGTTCACACTCTGTTCTAAGCCTGCGGATAACCCGGACAATGTATCATAATACAATATATGTACAGAGACATAATCGTTTATATTAACTTCCTTCAGATATTCAATGGCTTCATCCATCGAATATTCATGATTTTCCAAATAGGAGGCCCAGCTGTCACACTCATTTTGCAGACTGCTCATATAACCATAGGATAGCTGGGCTGTGGATTCCATTGCTGCGGTAAAAGATTCTTTTGCTGTTGCGGCCTTGTCACGCTGTACGTCCTGTACATAGCTTATTGAAAGAATCAATATAAAAGCAACGATAGCAATGTTTCCGAGAGCAAGCGCGATGTATCTGCCTTTTCCCTGTTTGATTTTCATGCGCACTCCTCCTCTATCAATATAAGCAAGCCTATACCATATTCCAAATGTTCCGCTTGTTTTAAGGAATACTCCCATTGTACATGATTGAGAGACAGCAGAGAAGTGCATGCGCACTGCGGCATTAAGCTTTACTTTATATACTTGCCAATGACACTGAATAATGTCTCCATATCAATTGGCTTGGACAGATGTTCATTCATACCGGCGTCCAGTGAACACGCCACGTCTTCCTGAAATGCATTCGCGCTCATTGCCAGAATAGGGATAGATTTTGCGTCTCCATTTTCACAAGACCGAATCTGACGGGCAGCATCATACCCGTTCATGACAGGCATCTGAATATCCATTAAAATGATACTGTAGGTTCCCTCCGGTGAGTCGGCAAAGGTATCAAATGCCTCCTGGCCGTTCTTCACCAAATCCACTTCAAATCCAAAGGAGCGCAGAAAGGTTTCTGCGATTTCCCCATTTATAAGATTATCCTCCGCTACCATAACACGATGCCCCTGATAACAGGAGCAGGATTTTACCGGAGTATCCGTCTCTTTTTCTTCGTCCAACAGATCCATTGTGAGAGTAAATGAGAATTCCGACCCTGCATTTTCTATACTATCGACTTTCAGCGAGCCTCCCAGCATCGCCACCAGGCTCTTACAGATGGTCAGCCCCAGGCCGCTCCCTGAATTCCCGTATAAATGGTCATGAGAACCCTGGTCAAAGGCCTCGAAAATCCGTTCCTGATCTTCTTTGCTGATTCCTTTCCCATTATCCCGTACTTGGAACGTATACAGGGATTCCCGTTCTGCAATTACAGTTTCCTCTATATTCAGCAGAACCACCCCTGAACTGTCGGTGAATTTAAGGGCATTTCCAATCAGATTTGCCAGTATTTCATGGAGCTTTACCTTATCGGTATTCACATATTTATGATGCAGTTTTCCAGTCTGGGTTAGGCCGATTCCTCTTTCCTTAGCCATCGTACCAAATTCTTCAATGACATCGGACAGCAAAAGCTGCAGATTCACCGGTCCCATATTAACGTCCATTTTCCCGCTTTCAATTTTGGACAGGTCCAGCACTTCACTGACCAGCTGCTGCAGATGGAGAGAGGAGCGTTTCAGTTTGTTCAGGCTGTCCAGCAGTTTTTCTTTATCATGGCGGTAGAGCATCGCACTGTCAATCATACCCACTATTCCATTGAGGGGTGTACGGATTTCATGGCTCATTTTGGAGAGAAAATAGGATTTGGCTTTGCTGGATTTCGTGGCAATCTCCAGCTTCGTCTCTGCCTGACGCAGAAGCTCCCGTTCCGTATTGTCTAAAAATGTAAACTGAACCACCCTGACGCTTTTGTCTTCCATGATGTAATCCACAGCGCCTTCAATGGACATATATCTGTCTTTAAAATTGAGAATATGCGAAAAGCGCTTGTGTTCATTTTCCGCTGCGGCTTGCATCATTTCACCGATACTGCTTAAATCCGGAACACCTTTTTCGGCTTCCCGGCTAAATAACTGCGTTTCAAGGCCTGCCGCGTCTGTACCGAGAAGCTGCAAGGCCTCTTTGTTGACAGCAATTATTTTGTTATGTTTGACATCTGCCTGGATGACGCCGCACACGGCCATATTGTATGAGGTTTCGTAAAGCAGATCATAACGGTCTCTTTCCTCCTTAAGCTGTTCAAGCGTCCTTTTTTCCTCAGTTGTGTCAATAAAAGTACTTTGTATCAGCAGCTTTCCTTCTGGGGATGTAATAAGCTTGGAGGCACCGGTTACCCAGCGGATTTCCCCATCACTACGGACGATGCGGTGGTCAAAGCTGACGCAGTCACCCTCCTTTTTTAGGGTTTGCAGCATTCCCACAATTCTTTCCCTATCCTCTTTATATGTTATGTCCAGCATCGTAGGCCCGCCCTGGCCCTTAAATTCTTCCAGGGATGAATAGCCCAGTATGCGGAGCGATTCAGGATTGATACCAATAAAGTCCATTGCATCTTCGTCGTATGCATACTGCGCAATCCCGCAGAGCATGTTCTGATAGAGGGTGTTATAATAATCCCGTTCTCTTTGCAGACGCTGCTCATAGTCTTTCAATTTGGAGATATCCATGATGATGCCCTGGAGTTCAGTCAGGCCGTTTACCTGAAACACTGTGGCTTGGATGGAATACCACCTGGCAGACAGAGCATCTCTGCCTCCGCGGTACTCGTATTTTAAAATACCATTTCCAGCTGCCGCCGACTCAATCTGCTGTTCCATCTGTGTCCAGTCTTCAGAAAGTATCATTTTGCTGAGACGGTTGTGAAATCTATACCTTACATCCTCAGGACTGCAGCCGGTCATGGCATAAAAGCTGTCATTGGCATAATCAATGATCAGTTCTCCGTCATAATGCATCCGCACTACACCGCCCGGCACACTGTCCGTCAGGCGCTTTAACTCAAACTTCGCTGCCTCCAGGCGCCTGGTGATGTCAAACATAGTCACCAGCAGTCCGCCGACCTGCTCCGGCTTTTCATAATAAGGGCGGATTCGGACTAACCATATGGAGTTGCGGGCATCCGTCACTTCCCGTTCTATAATTGTCCCTGTTTCAGCCACTTTTTTAATATCTGAATTAAAGCTCTCATAGGAATCAATGAAATTGATATGATACACCGGGCGCCCTAAATCTGAGTTCAGGAGATTGGTGTTTTGCAGCATGATGGGGGTAATCTTACGGATTTTCATATCCCGGTCCACATAAAGTGCGCCAACCTCTGCATTTACCAACAGATTGTCAAAGTCTGAGTATGCCGTAGTCAGCTCTGTAATTTTACTCTGGTGCTCCGCGTTGATTGTGTAGAGTTCTTCATTGATTGACTGCATCTCTTCATTGGTGCTTTGCAGCTCTTCATTGGATGCCATCAGTTCCTCATTTGTTGCCTGTAACTCCTCGTTGCGGGATTCTGACTCCTCCATGGCCAGAGACAGTCTCCAGTTGCTTTCCCCCAGCTCATATTCAAGCTGGGCAATCCTGCTGTTTGTTAATTCGCTGATATCCAGGCTTTTATCGGCTGAGTCCGGCATGGCTGTCCGGCCAATTCCTATCTGGAACAAAAAGTATTCGTCATTATCCAGGTTAAAATAATTGACCTTAATATTCAGGCTTTCATCCGGATAGTCCGCCACTCCTGTCACATTTTTTTCAACACATGAACAGCTGCTTTCCTTCATTTGCTCCATAATATGGTTCAGAAGAATCGTCAGGCTGGGGGCAAAACACGAACTGATGGAATTATCAAACTGTCCGTCCTGCAAGCGAAGATACCGGCCTCCGCTTTTAATAATTTGTACAATTTTTCCGTAACCGTCCACCAGGACTGACGGTCCTGCAAAATCAAAAAAAAGCCGTTCGAAGATATTTGTAGGCCGGACTTTTGGGCGCAGATTTCCAGCAGGTTCTTGCATTGCCTTCTGAGGGTGAGACAGGTTATCCCATAGATAAAAACCATTATTTTCTGTATGGAACTCTTTATTTTTGCGGAATATTTTCCATTTCCTGTCCAGGACATCAAACGCTCCTTCCAAATCGCCCAGTGATTCGCTGTTGCCCAGGAACAGGCACCCATCGTCATTGAGAAGATGGTGAAAATTTCCAATGGTACGCTGCTGAACTTCTGGTTTTACGTAGATGAACATATTCCTGCATACAATTAAATCAAGTTTGGAAAAAGGGGCATCTCTAAATATATTGTGTTTGGCAAAAACAATCATCTTACGGATCATGTCCTTGATGATGTAGCCGTCCTCTTTCTTATCAAAATATTTTTCTATCATGAGTTCATTAATGCTGGCCAGGCTGCCTTCGGTATAGAAGCCTCTTTGAGCCGCAGCAATGGCATCCGGGTCTGTATCGGAGGCAAAAATTTTAACATCCGCATTGTAATTCAGCCGCTCCATATATTCGCAGAGTAAAATTGCAATGGAATACGCTTCCTCACCAGTGGAACAGGCAATACTCCATATACGGATTGATTTTTTTTCCCGAAGCAGCGGGGCCAGTACATGCTCGCCTAGACTTTTAAAAGCGGCTTCATCCCGAAAGAAAGAAGTCACTCCAATCAGAAGATCACTGCACAAAAGCCCCTTTTCCTCCTCTGATGCAAGCAGATGGTCCATGTAATCTTCAATACAGGTATATTTATTGATTGCAATGCGGCGTTCAATCCGTCGGTAAATTGTATTGGATTTATAGGCGGAAAAATCAATATCAGAATACTTTGATATGGCATCAATGATTTGATTGTAATATCCTGCCAGTTCCTGATTCTCAACCCCGTCATCATAGTGAAGGTATTGGTTATTGGGATTTTTTAAATAGTCCCGTATTGCCAGTCCGATTTTGGATACATTTTCTGTCAGATCTACCAGGCCCGTGGCAATGGCGCTCTGCGGCATCGAAGCGTACTGTGCCTCCAGGGGTTTCTGTACAATAATAGTACCGCCGTTTTCCTTGACAGAGCCGATACCAATGGTACCGTCCGATCCGCTGCCTGAGAGAATCACGGCAATGGTGTGTATGTTTTTATCCGAAGCAAGGGAATTAAGCATTTGATTGATGGGCGCATAGCGCTGTACACGGTCATGCACCGGACTGAGATGGAGGTGTCCGCTCTCTACCTCCAGTATCATGCCAGGAATGTTTAAATAGACCTCATTAGGCCGGAGCTCCATGTTCTCTTCTGCCAGACGTACCGGCATTTTAACTGATTTCTGTAGAATTTTATCCATCATACTCACGGAATCAGGAGACAAGTGCTGTACAACGATGAAAGAGGCACCTGTATCCAGCGGCATATTCCGGAAAAGCTCCTGTAAAGCCTCCACACCTCCGGCAGAAGCCCCTATTCCAACACAATATTTTAGCTGGCATTTTACAGCACCATGGTTCATCTTATCCATTGCATTGATATCCCCCTTTACAATCGTATCATTTATTCTTACTATCATTTTAATTGAATATTGTCAGTCCGCTTATTCACTTTGCTCCACAGGTTGTAAATGCATACTCAAACAGATACATGAGGTTTCTTACCGTAAAAAAATGCTAATAACCATGTCCATGCAGCCAGTTTTCAGGTAAACAAAAATATACCTTACGCTTCAGATGAAGGTAAGGAAAAGAATACTATACTGCCGGGTACTTTTAGCTGACATAAGAATCTTGGTACCTTAACCATATATTCAATAATTATATCACCGCAGTCTTTAAATATCAACAACACCTTCGTTTTTTTAGTCTTTGAGATGCAATATTTTACTTGCTATTGGAGGATGACAGTTCCGTTCCAGAAACAATTATCATCAATAAAAGGTTCCATCATATCTTCCGCACAGCAGTGCAGAATATTACAGGGATTATTACGAGTAATGGAGTATGAATTTACAGAGCCGGAAATTTACGGAATTGACTATATAGATGATAAAGATAGGATATAATGGCGGCAGCTGCTTCAGATGAAAAGGGAGCTGCTTCCGCCATGGACAGTTCCAGTTTAAAAATCGCGTGGGATGGCTGTTATTTCCACAACGCGCTACCATCATAGACAGCCATCGCAGAATCATAGTAGCCTAAGTTCTTACATTTTTCAGTTACATAATCGTAGATATACCGAAATGCTTTAGCTGTCCCGTTTGAGAAATCTTCCTGCCTTCCTGCGTAAAGCTGATTCAGTGCAGTGACACATTGCTCATACAGTTCATAGTCTTCAGCAGTTTTTTCTGTTTCGCGCAAGGCAGGAATACTTCTGCCTATCCCCAGATTTTGCCGTAAAAGTATATAGATAGCATTGAGTGAACCATCCCCGGTATGCTTAACTATAAGATTCAGAAGGAATGAAGGAGTAAGCATATATCGGTGGTCTTCATTCCAGCAGCGCTTAATTTCACTCATTGCCTCCTCAATTTCTTTCTGTGAGATATGTTCGGCAGCATAGGCGGAAACACCCTCAATCGTCAAGGCCAGCAAATCCAAAGTATCCAGATACCGGCGGACATGACATGCGATTAAGTGGGGAGGTATTTCGATTTTCTTTAGGGCCTGTATATCCATCATTACGAAGATCCCTTTACTACGGACTGCTTTTACAACACCCCACTCCTGCAAAATCTGTATTGCTTTAAGAGTAGTATCCACACTCACATTATAAAGTTTCTGCAATTCATTATGAGTTGGGAGCTTGTCTCCTGGCTGGTAACGTCCCATGGTGATAAGACCCAAAAGATCCATATAAACAGCTGAATATCTTACTTCTTCTCTTAGTAAGAGCTTTTCCAGCTGCTTTCTGCCAAGTACAGCCGCGGAGTCCACAGGAACATCGAAGGCAGGTTCGCTTCCATATGTGAGCCCGTACATTCCGGACAGGTCATCGAAATGGACACTATCAGTATCCCCTCTGTTTTCAATAACCCTCATCAGCTCCTGCATTTGTTCATAAAACCTGGTCCGGATTTCTAAATTGTCTTGCAGAGGTCTTAACTCCGCAAGCCCCAGACTATCCATTACACGCAGGCTTAAATCATTTTCATTTCGTCTGATAAAAAACCTCTGAAACTGTTTGGCTAACCGCCAGAACTCTGCGGAGTTATTAATATCCATATTTTCCACGATTTTCCGGGGAATTATAAAGTCTTCTTGTCTGCAGAGAGCAATTCCATTTTCAATCAATGGATACCCCAATAAAACTCCTGTTTTTAGAACCTCATCGGTAATTGAGGTATCTACTCTCTTCAATGCAAGATTTATCATTGGACGCCTGGTTTGCTGATGGAAACTTACAACGGGACGCTTTCTTTGGTGTGTCTCAATCAATCCATTTTCCTTCAGCATGGATAACACGCGGCGGATGGTTTTAGCCGATGTTCCAAATTCCCTGCATAAATTATCCCGTGACGGAAGTTTTGTGCCAGCGGGTAACACTCCGGATTCAATCCGGTCCTTTAATATTTCATATATTCTTTCATACATCAAGCCATCGTATATCAAGCCCATTTTCGTCTCTCCTAATAATACTAAAAGTTTAATATATGGTTGGGCAATCGGTGTGAATGACGCACAGTGTTCAAAAGCTTGAAACCTTTACCGCCTGATCCAGATGCGATAACCCCATAGAAACTCTATTATAAACACAAAGACAGATTACTTCCTGGTTTTTACCCCGTATTATATGACAATTATAGGACAAGATTCTGGTATTTGCAATTAAAACGGTATTTATGGTTTCGGGATTGGGGGAACTGGAGGAAAGCGCTAAGACAGCATGGTATCTGAGAGGGGAACATGTTCAGGAATGCTGAGAAATCATTATGGAGCAATTAATTGAGCCGTTCAATAGAATGAGAAATGAATTGATAGGGGGCAGATGACAAAAATGTGAAATTCTCCAATGAAAAGGCAAGGAGGAGAGGGCGGGAATCTTCCGAATATTCCCGCCCTGGGAGCTCGTTTTTATTCTCAAAGAAAACTTAGACCTGCCTGTGGTGCTGCGCCCTCTATGAAACACAGGCCAGCGTGGGATTACATTCCTGTTCCAGTATCTCAACCAGCATGTCCACATCCCTTTGCTGGGTTGCCCAATCCGTTACGAACCGCACCATGGTGTGAGTGTCATCATATTTTTCCCATAAGGTAATCTCTGCCTTCCGGGCCAGTTGGGCCGCGGCTTCATTTTCCATTACAATAAATACCTGATTTGTGGGTGAATCGAGGAACAGGCGGTATCCGCATTTTGTCAGGGTATCCCTGATTTGGTCGGCGGCCGCTATAGCGGAAGCACCGATTTTCATGTAAAGGTCATCTTCAAAAAGGGTGTCAAACTGTATGCCCAGCATTCTGCCTTTGGCGAGAAGGGCGCCGTTCTGCTTAATGACGGTGAAGAAATGGGGGATCAGGTTCTGCTGCGTTATCACAACCGCTTCTCCAAACAAGGCCCCGCATTTGGTTCCGCCGATATAGAACACATCGCAGAGCCTGGCTATATCCTTGAGGGATACCTCATTACAGGGGCAGGATAGAGCATAGGCCAGCCGCGCGCCGTCCAGGAACAGCGGAAGACCGTTTTTGCGGCACACGCTGCTGATCTCCTGGAGTTCACTGAGCGAATACAGCGTACCATATTCCGTTGGCTGTGAGATGTAAACCATGCCGGGCATGACCATATGTCCTCGGCAAGATTTTGTATCGTAAC
>OGXB01001153.1_pt1 | contig 14850 bp, 10 predicted proteins | sample 1576161 | NCBI WGS metagenome assembly OGXB01 (sample SAMEA3541474, study PRJEB24748) | human gut metagenome | biome: human gut; feature: human-associated habitat; material: faeces | place: China | collected 2012
GCGAGAATTCGGCCAAGCTCAGCGTCGTCTTCCCCGATTTCAAGCTCTTCAACCGCAGCGTGCCCGTGGACGGACGACTGCTGTCCAATACCATCGACTGCCAGCGCTCGGTGCGCCTGCGCGGACGGAAGATGTCGTTCAGCCTCGATTTCATTGCGCTCAACTTCTCCTCGCCGCTGAGGACGGTCTACCGTTACCGGCTGGAGAATTTCGACGACAAATGGATCACCACCGGTCTGGACGAAGGGGCCGGGGTGCAGCATGTCTCCTACACCAATCTGCCGCCGAACCGTTACCGCTTCGTCGTGAGCGCCTCGACCGGCGGCGAGCAGTTCGGCGAGGAGGCCGTGGTCGAGATCCTCGTGCTGCCGCCGTGGTGGATGGCTCGCGCCATGGTTGTGGCCTACGGCGTGCTGGCTCTGCTGGCCGTGGCGGGCGGCGGCCTGTGGCTGCGCCGCAGGATCGGCCGCGCGCACCGCGAGCAGATCGCCTCGATCACCCGCAAGAACAAGCTCGACCTGCTCGAGGCCAAGGTCAGCCTCTTCACGGAGGTGGCCAACGAAATACGTACGCCCGTCGCGCTGATTGCCGCACCCGTCGAGGAGATCGCCAAGCGCGCCGGGGATTTGCCCGGGCTCCGCGACGACGTGGACATCATCCGCAAGAACTGCGAGCGGCTGCGGACGCTGGTCGACCAGATCCTGAACCTGAAAAGCGCGGAGGAGGGCGAGCATGCCGCCTCCTGCGTTCCGGAGCGCGTCGACGTACGGGAAGTATTGCGGACGGTGGTCGCGGCGGTGGGGGATGCCGTCCCGCGGCGGGGTGTCGCGGTGCACCTCGGGCTGCCCGGCGAAGCCGTTACGGCCGAGATGTGCTGCGACCACTTCTCGAAGATCGTGGGCCAGATACTCGGTAATGCCTACCAGTTCGCCGAGAGCCGCATCGACGTGACGCTCGAAGGCCCCGGCGGGGAGGTGCCCGGCGATGTGTTCCGGGTGCGTGTCCGCGACGACGGCGCGGGGATAGACCGGGCGGAGAAGGCACGGATATTCGAACCTTTCTATACGTCCGACAAGTGTGTCTCTGGCAGCGGGCTGGGGCTGGGGCTCGCCGTGGCGAAGAGCCTGGCGACCCGGATGGGCGCCGTGCTCGGGGTCGAAAGTGCCGTGGGACAGTGGACGGAGTTTACGGTGACGGTTCCGCTCGGTGCACCCCGTCCCGTCCCCGGGTCGGATGGCGATTCCGGAGTGCCTGCCGGGCAGCCGGCCGTGGCGGCCGTGCAGCCCGAGGTGCAGAAGCGGCTGCCCGACATCCTGCTGGCCGAGGATAATGCCGATTTCGCGGACTTTTTCGTGCGGCATCTCTCCGGCAGCTATACGATCCATTGTGCGACGGACGGGCGGCAGGCGCTCGACCTGCTCCGAAGCCGGAGCATCGCGGCCGTCGTGAGCGACGTGGCGATGAAAGGGATGGACGGCGTGGCGCTCTGCGCGGCGATCCGCAACGACCCGGCGCTGGATCACCTCCCCGTGGTACTGGTTTCGGTGGACTCCTCTTCGGCGGCGAAGGTGCGTGCGCTGGAGGCGGGTGCCGACGCCTACCTCGAAAAGCCGTTGTCGGTGGACTACCTCGACTGCCAGATACGGGCGCTTATCGGCATCCGCGGCCGGCTGCGCCTGAAATTCTCGAAGATGCCCTACCTGGTCATGGACGGGGATGCGGCGAGCCCTTCGGGCAACCGTTTCATGGCGCAGGTGAATCAGTATGTCATGGATAACATCTCCAATTCGAACCTTTCGGTCGAGGACATCGCCGCAGCCGTGAATGTCAGCCGTACGCTCTTTTTCTCGCGCATCAAGTCGCTGACGGGCACTACGCCCAACGAGTTCCTGCGTTCCACGCGCCTCAGGGTGGCCGCCGAGCTGCTTTCCAAACCCAACGACCTGCGCGTCACGGAGATATGCTATATGGTGGGCTTCACTTCGACCTCCTATTTCGCCAAGTGCTTCCATGCGCAGTTCGGGATGCTGCCCACCGAATTCATGGAGAAATACCGCCGGGAGTGATCCTGATGTTACGGTTGTTTGCGCGGGGCGCAGTGCGTACGACCGGGGCAGGCGCCTGCCGCCTGCAAGGGTTCGGGGCGTGAAACGGCAATCCCGGCCTGCATCTATTCAAATGCGGGCCGGGATTGTTCACGTTCTCCATTTACCGCCTCATCCCGTAGCCGATGCGCAGCAGTACGAGCAGGAGCAGCGTCACGGCCAGTTCGGCCGCCGGTACCGCGAGCCAGATCCCCGCGACGCCCGCCAGCCGCGGCAGCACGAGGAAGCAGAAAGCCATCAGCACGATGCCCCGAAGCACGGTGAGCCCCGTCGCAAGCCGTCCGCGCTCGATGCTCTGGTAGTAGCCGATCGTGACGACGTTGATTCCGAAAAAGGGATACCCGGCGGCGAAGAGCGGCAGGCCGCGCACGGCGATTGCATAGGCCGGGGCGTCGGGCGTCAGGAACAGCCCCACGATCCACGGGCTGAACAGCCATGTGAACCCGAATACCGCCAGCCCGCAGGCGAACGCCGAGCCGAGTGCCATCCTGAACGCATCCCTGCCGCGCCGCATCAACCCTGCGCCGTAGTTGTAGCTGATGATCGGCTGTGCCGACTGGATGATGCCGTTGTAGACCATGAAGATGATCGGGAAGATATAGCAGGCGATGCTGTACGCCGCCACGCCGTCCTTGCCGATGTAGCGGATGAACGTATAGTTGCCCACGATCATCAGGCACGAGATCGCCAGTTCGCTCAGCAGCGCCGGGAACCCGATGTAGGTCATGTAGCCCAGGTTACGGGCCGTGAGGCGCAGGCTCTTGTAGCTGGTTTTGAGCTTCACGAAATGCAGCGTGCGGCTGCTGCGCAGCATGTACCGCAGCATCACGCCCGAGCCTACGATATAGCCGATGCCCGTTGCGATGGCCGCGCCTGCGAGCCCCCACCCGAATTCGAAGATGAAGAGGTAGTCGAGTACGATGTTTATGCAGGCCGCCATGATGTTGCACGCCATGGCGAACCGGGGCGCGCCGTCGAGCCGCACGATGAACATCAGGATGTTGAAGACGGCCAGCGGCGCGAGGAAGAGCGTGAACCACACGAGGTATTCGCGCGCGGGAACCATCAGCTCGGGCGGCGTGCCCAACAGCAGCAGCAACGGTTTGTGGCAATGGATCAGCAGGGCGCTGAGCAGCGCGATCAGCAGGGCCGGTATGACCAGCGACTGCGTGATGTTGATCTGGGCCACGCGGCGTTTGCCCTGTGCCAGGTTCACCGACGCCACCACCGAGCCGCCCATGCCGAACATCAGCCCGAGCCCCGTGCCGAGCGTGAAGAGCGGGGCGGTGAGGTTGACTGCCGCCAGTGCGTCGCTGCCGATGCCGCGGCCTACGAATATCCCGTCGGTGATGACGAACACCGCCGAGAAGACCATCCCCATGACCGTGGGGAAAAGAAAGCGGCGGAAGAGTTTGCCGACCGCCGTGCCTTTGTAATCGATACTGTCGCGTAACATAGTTGCACCTCTTTTTTTTGAGGTGGTGCAAAAGTAAGGCATTCTGCGCCGGGAAAAGTTATCTTATGGTAATTTCCGTGTCATTTGACCCCGGCGCGGATGCGGCTCAGGCTTTGGGGCGTGAGAAAGAGGTAGGCCGCGAGGTCTTTCAGGGCGATGCGCTGCATCAGCTGGGGATATTTGCGCAACATGAGGCCGTACTGTTCGCGTTTGTCGCGCCAGGCATAGTCGGCGAAATAGTCCTCGTGGCGGCGCAACTGCTCCTCGGCCATGCGCCGTCCCCAGTCGGCCAGCTCGACATTCCCGGCGAAGAGGGCGTCCATGCGGGCACGCGGGATGCGTACCAGGGTCGTGGGCTCCATCGTTTCGATCGTCTGGCGCGACAGCCCGCCGGGCTGTGTGCCGAGTGTCGCCGTTGCAGGGTCGCCTTCGAACGAGAAGGAGACGATGACGCATTTGTCCTCGCGCATGACATACGTGCGCACCGAACCCTCGGCCACGAAGCAGACGTCCGGGTCACGCTGCCCCTCCTCGATGATGACCTCCTTGCGGGCGTGTTGCGTCAGCGTGGCGGATTGCATGAGCAGGCCCGTGCCCTCGTCCGAGAGTGCGTAGCGTTCGGTCAATATCCGTGCGAAATCCATGCGGCAAAGGTACGCTTTTTTCGGCAATTGCGAAAAAGCCGCCTGTTCAGTCGCTGGCGGAAGATTTTTTTGCCGGTTTGTCATGTCGGAATTACAGGGTTTGTGACAATTTATGACATTTTTTCATTTTCATGCGGCTGGCACAGGATTTGACCTTTTACGGGTGAAACCGCTCCGGAAGGGGCAGCGAAAGAAAACAAAGTTAAACCAAAATAAAACAAGGAGGACAAGATTATGACACCTGCAAGAACGAATCAGAACTGGCTGCCGAGCATTTTCAACGAATTTCTGGATAACAACTGGCTCGCCGAGCGCCGCAACGCCACGGCTCCTGCCGTCAACATCATCGAAGACGAAGACCAGTACAAAGTGGAGGTCGCCGCTCCGGGCATGACCCGTGAGGATTTCAAAGTCCACATCAACGAGGACAACGAGCTGATCATCTCCCTGGAGAAGAAATCCGAGGAGAAGGAGGAAGACAAGAAACGCAAGGGTACCTACCTGCGGCGCGAATTTTCCTATACGCAGTTCCAGCAGAGCCTGCTGCTGCCCGACAACATCGAGCGCGAGAAAATTTCGGCCAAGGTCGAAAACGGCGTGATGACCATCGACATCCCCAAGAAGAAGGTCGAGGAACTCGCCGCCGCCACGCGCCAGATCGAAGTGAAATAGAGGCATGCGTAGCCCAGGTGAAATACTCCTGGGAGCAGAAACCCCGGATACGAATTCGTATCCGGGGTGTTTTTTCTGTCAGCCCGTATCTGTGGACAGACAGGGATCAGGCTGTTTTCAGAATGCCAGTATGCACCGGATCAAGTTGCTGTCATTGCCCTTATTGCTGCTGGCCACAATGCCGGACTTGAAATTTATGATTTTTGCCGTACGTCCGTCTTCTTCCGAAGCCGTCCAGTAGGTAATGTTGCTTAATTGGCTTGCAGACCCGATTGTCGCCAATCTTTCGTTGATCGCGAGGCTGTTGGCTGTGTCGGGTTCGTCCTCGTACCCGAGATCGTCGATATTCCCGTCGAAGACTCCCGTGCAAAGTAATGAGAGTTCTTTTACCGAGGGGGCGTACCAGTCGCTTGAATTTTCGGGCGCTTTGGTCTTGTCGCGATATTCCTGGACATAGGTTACGATTTCGACCTCCCACCATTCGTTGGCTTCGTCTGCATTGAATGCCTCGATGGCCTTGGTATTGTTATATCCCAGCATTTTATTGAGGTTGTCGTCCATTTTATAACCGGCGAGCAGGGAGGTATAGCCTGTGAGGTTGTTTCCGAGCCATGCGCTGACCGTCGCATCGTAATCGGAGTAATATGCCTGCCACGGACTGTCGGTTTCGTGCAGGGCTACAACCAATCCATGAGTACATCCGGGATGTTCCTGTCTCAGGATCGCATCGTCTTTCGTGGGATCGCCGACCCAGAATATAATTCCGATCGGGTCTTTCCCCGTTTCCAGGGCGGAGGAATAAGAGCCGTCGGAGTAGTAGTAATCGCCGATAGCAGGTGTGGAGGGACGGGCGGTTACCGTTATTTCGCACGTTGCCGTTTTTTCACCCGCTTTTGCTGTAATGACGGTTTTCCCCGCAGCAACGGCTGAAACCGTACCGTCGTTTACTGTGGCGACATCTGTTTTAGAGGAAGTCCAGGTGATGATTTTATCGTCCGTATTGTCCGGAAGCACGGTCGCTTTCAGGGTTACGGTTTCTCCGACCTGCATTTCATGGGTTTCCTTGTCCAACGTAACCGACTCTACGGGAATTCCCGTTACTGTTATCAGGCAGGTCGCCGATTTTTGACCGGCTTCGGCTGTGACGGTGGCTTTGCCGATGGCGATGGCTGTTACCTTACCCGTATTGTCTACCGAAACGCAGGTAATGTCCGACGAACTCCATGTTACTGTTTTATCCTCGGCATTTTCCGGTTTTACCGTTGCGGTAAGCGTTTCGGACTCGCCTTTATGCAGGCTGAGAGAGGACGTGTTCAAGGTTACGCCCGTAACGGCTACCGGATTTTTGGGATCATCGTTGTCCGAACAACCGACCAAAGTAATGGCTGACGTGATGGCCAGCATGAATAGTGTGGTTAATTTCATAATAGGATTGAATTTAAAAGTGACGATAGCAAAAATACGAAAAAAAGCTTAGCGGCACATGTAATGCGTCTATTTATTTCTATTGTAGAGCCAAATATGTTATTGCGGCCGGGATTTGGAAGTTCGATAATTTATTTTGTTTGATTTATATGACGTTGGTTATTAGCCATGTTACATCCGTTTTATAGCCCAAATGGCCCGGGGGAGGACAATTTTCGCGTAAATCCGCTATCTTTGGGGTGCATACGCGACAGCAGACTAAACCAACGTACATGAAAGTAGGATTGTTCATACCCTGTTATATCAACGCCGTCTACCCCGGGGTGGGGCGTGCGTCGTACGAATTGCTCGGGCGGCTGGGCTGCGAGGTGGATTATCCCCTCGGACAGACCTGCTGCGGGCAGCCGATGGCCAATGCCGGGTTCGAGAAGGACGCCCGGGCGCTGGCCGCGCACATGGATGCGCTTTTTGCGCAGTACGACTACGTGGTCGGGCCTTCGGCCAGCTGCGTGGTTTTCGTGCGCGAGGGCTATCCGCGGTTGTTGGACAATTACCGCGAGCATGCCTGCGTCGATTCGCGTATCTGGGAGATCTGCGAGTTCATCCACGACGTGGTGAAGCCCGCGAAGCTGGATGCACGTTTCCCGCACCGGGTGAGCGTGCACAACTCCTGCCACGGGGTGCGCAAAATGGGGCTGTCATCGCCCAGCGAGCTGAACGTGCCCTATATGTCGAAGCTGCGCGACCTGCTCTCGCTGGTCGGGGGCATCGACATCGCCGAGCCGTCGCGCCGCGACGAATGCTGTGGTTTCGGCGGCATGTTCTCCGTCGAGGAGAACGCCGTGTCGGTCTGCATGGGGCGCGACAAGGTGCGCGACCACATGGCTACGGGTGCCGAATACATTACGGGCGCCGACTCTTCGTGCCTGATGCACATGCAGGGGGTTATCGACCACGACAAACTCCCGATCCGCACCATCCATGCCGTTGAAATCCTCAATTCGAAGTTATGAGCACCCACTCCAAAGCCGCCGCGAAATTCATCGCCGACGCCGAACGCACGGCGTGGCACGACAAGGCGCTTTACGCCGTACGCGAAAAGCGCGACAAGATGGCACGCACGGTGCCCGAATGGGAAGACCTGCGGCGCATGTCGTCCGAGATCAAGCGCCATACGCTGAGCCATCTGGGGCATTACCTCGAAGAGTTCGAACGCAACGCCACGGCCAACGGCATGGCGGTGCACTGGGCCGCCGATGCCGACGAGATGAACGCCACGGTGTGGCGCCTGGTGCAGGAGCACGGCGGGCGGAACCTCATCAAGAGCAAGTCGATGCTCTCCGAGGAGTGCGGGCTTACGCCCTACCTGCGCGAGCGGGGCGTCGATGCCGTCGAGAGCGACCTGGGCGAGCGGATCATGCAGTTGCTGGAGCTGCCGCCCAGCCACATCGTGCTGCCCGCCATCGGCGTACGCCGTGAGGAGGTCGGCGAGCTTTTCGAACGCGAGTTCGGCACCGAGCACGGCAACAGCGATCCCACCTACCTGACGCACGAGGCTCGCCGCCAGTTGCGGCCCAAATTCCTCGGTGCCGACATCGCCATGACGGGCGTCAACTTCGCTGTGGCTTCCACGGGGACGCTGGCCGTCTGTACCAACGAGGGGAATGCCGACATGGGAACGTCGTTCCCCGACCTGCATATCGCCATCATGGGGCTGGAGAAGGTAATCCCCGACATGCGGGCGCTGGCGGTCTTCACGCGCCTCTTGGCGCGTTCGGGGACGGGGCAGCCCGTCACCTCCTACACGTCGCTCTACCGCAAGCCTGCACCGGGCAAACGGATACACGTCGTGATTGTGGACAACGGCCGCTCGGAGTGGCTGGCCGATGCCGCGCACCGCAACATGCTCAAATGCCTGCGTTGCGGCGCCTGCATGAATACCTGCCCCGTCTACCGGCGCTCGGGCGGCTATTCTTACTCCTATTTCATCCCCGGGCCGCTGGGCATCAACCTGTCGATGCTGCGTTCGCCGAAGCTCCACCACGGCAATGTCTCGGCCTGCTCGCTGTGCTACTCCTGCTCGGACGTATGCCCGGCGATGATCGACCTCGGGGAACAGATTTACGCATGGCGGCAGGAGTTGGCGCCCATGCATCTGGCCGACCCGGTAAAGAAACTGACGGTCAAAGGCATGGACTTCATCATGGGAGGGCGACGACGATTCTACGGCGGCATCGCGCTGGCCCGCGTCGCGGAACATCTCCCGCACGCCGTGCTCAACAACCGGTTCAATCCGTGGAGCGCCCCGGGCCGCGACATGCCGCCGTTCGCCCCCAAGACGTTCAATGCCCTGTGGAAGCGGGGCGAGGTAAAATCCGGAAAAACGAGTAAAGATGAATAACAGCAAGGAAAACATACTGAAACGGATCGCCGCGGCGGGAATGCCCGAATACGCATACCCCGACTTCGGCTACGAACCCCAGCATTTCGACGACCCTGCGGCGATGTTCGCCCAGCGGCTCCGGGCGGCCGGGGGCGAGGCCGTATGGCTGGACGGGGCAACGACGCTCGATGAGGTCGTACGCCGCTGCTACCCCGATGCGAAGAGTGTCGCTTCGGCACTGCCCGAAGTGACGCTCGCCACGGTGAATCCCGACCGGGTCGAAGACCCGCGCGAGTTGGTCGACATAGACTTGGGGGTCGTTTCGGGGGCGTTCGGCGTCGCCGAGAACGGTGCCGTGTGGATCCCGCAGGACATCCGCCACAAGGCGCTCTATTTCGGCGCCACGGCGCTGATGGTCGTCATCCCGCGCGATGCGCTGGTCGATACGATGCACGAAGCCGTCGTGCGCCCCGAAGTCGGGGACTTCGCCTACGGGTGTTTCATGTCGGGCCCTTCGAAGACTGCCGACATCGAACAGGCGCTGGTGTTCGGCGCTCACGGGCCGATGTCCGTCACCGTCGTGCTGCGCTGACCGCCTGCCCCGGGAGCGGGGAGTACGCCGTGTGCCATGTGCCGGTCGGGATTTCCCGTACCTTTTTCTGCCGCGGCAGCCGGCCGTTTTCGCAGGCTTGTTTTTCCGGTGCGGATTTTTTACCTTTGTCGTATGACGACCGAACTTTGCGCCTACAGCGTCGAGGCGTGCGAGGCTGCCCGCCGTGCGGGTGTCACGCGCGTGGAATTGTGTGCCTCCCCTTACGAGGGCGGCACGACCCCTTCGGCTGCCGCCATCCGTATGGCGCGCCGTATCGGAGGGTTGCAGCTCAGCGTGATGGTGCGTCCCCGCGGCGGGGATTTCCTCTATTCCGATACCGAATTCCGCCAAATGCTCGAAGAGGTGCGCTTCGCCCGCGAATGCGGCGCCGACGGCGTGGTTTTCGGCGTGCTCACCCCCGACGGGCGGGTCGACGTGCAGCGTACGGCTGCCCTGGTCGCCGAGGCGGGGCCGATGCAGACCACCTTCCACCGGGCGTTCGACATGGCGTGCGACCTGGAGGAGGCGCTCGAAGCGACGGTGGCTGCCGGATGCCGCCGGATCCTGACCTCGGGGGGCCGCAATACGGCCGTCGAAGGCATCGACACGCTGCGGGCGTTGGTGGCGCAGGCCGCCGGACGCATCGAACTGATGGCCGGCAGCGGCGTCAACCCCTCGAATGTGCGGCAGCTGGCGGCCACGGGCGTCGATGCCGTACATTTCAGCGCCCGCAGCGTGCGTCCGGGCGGCATGGTTTTCCGCAACCCGCATGTTTCGATGGGCGGCTGCGGCGATGTTTCCGAATACGATCTTCTTTGTGCCGACGAACGGCTCATCCGACAAATACTTACCCTGCTCGAACCATGAAACGCATCATCTTCCTTTTGCTGGGGGCGTGTCTCTGTGCCTGCGGCCGTTACGGCTGCGGTGTCCCCGCCGGATACGAACCGCTGCTGGATGCTGCGCTGGCCGACTGCCTGCGCGCCGACAGCCTGCGGCATTTGCTGCGGCAAACCCCGCGCGAGCAGCGCGAAGGGATGGCCTTTCTGATCGCCCACATGCCCCGGGGCGACCGCGACACGATGCGCCTCGACCTGCTGCGCGAGAATGTGGAATATGCCTACCGTGCCCGCCGGGACTATCCTTGGACACGTGCGCTGCCCGATTCCGTCTTCCTGAACGAGGTGCTGCCCTATGCCGCCGTGGACGAGGTGCGCGACAGCTGGCGGGCGGATTTCTACCCGCGCTTCGCCCGGCGCGTGGCGCTTTGCCGCGACATCCGCGCTGCGATCGACTCCGTGAACCGGAATATCGCGGCCGACGTCGGGGTGGAGTACAACACCGCCCGCGAAAAGACCAACCAGAGCCCTGCCGAGTCGATGCGGCAGCATATGGCCTCCTGTACGGGGCTTTCGGTGCTGCTGGTCGACGCCCTGCGCGCGGCGGGAATCCCGGCGCGTTTCGCCGGGACTCCCGCGTGGCACGACGACCGCGGCAACCACAGCTGGGTCGAGGTATGGATCGGCGGCCGCTGGTATTTCACGGAATATTACCCCTCGGGGCTCGACCATGCCTGGTTCCTTTCGGATGCCGGGCGGGCGCTCGATGACCGTACGCACGGCATCTTCGCCGTGTCGTTCCGGCCGACCGGCGACTGGTTTCCGATGGTGTGGAACGAGCGTTCGCGCGACGTGCACGGGGTCGACGTCTCGCAGCGTTACCGCGATCTCTATGCATCCTACGAGCAGGCCCTCGTGGCGCAGGGAAGGCATACGACGGTGACTTTCGTGATGTACGACAGTGCGGCGCACGAAGGGCGCTCGGACGCCCGCGTGGCGGCCAATGTCGATGTATTCTGCGGTGCCGAGCAGATGGGCGGAGGCCGCACGGCCGGGCCGAGGCAGGACATGAACGATGCGTTGAGGTTCCTGCTGGAAAAAGGCAAGTCCTATACGTTCCGTTACGAGAACGCCCGCGGCGAAACGACGGAGGTCACGGCCGAGGTGGGCGATGCCCCGCTGACCGTTACGGGATACATGCGATAGCCCCCCCCCTCCCTGTCCGGGAATTCCGCCTTTCACCGCCGATGGTGCCGGGCGGCTGTCGGCCCGCTCCCCGAAAATGGAAATCACCCTTGTCGGAGCTATCTCCGGCAGGGGTGAAATCGTAGCAACCGGGCTTGCCGGCCGGCACTTTCCGTCAGGGCTGTTTTTCCGTATCCGTGCCGGGCACTTCCGCCCGGAAGCCGATGCCGATCCGGTCGGTCGGCAGGCTCGGGATCTTCACGAGTCCGGTGTGCGGGGCGTGTCCGAGTTCCATATGCAGGATGGGGTAGGGCCGGCCCGAGGGGTCGGCCGCGTCGCGCCCGGCGGTGCGGAATCCCATCCGTTCGTAGAAACCCGCGGCCTGCGGGTTCTGCTCGTTGACGTCGACCCGCCGCACGCCGCAGTGCCGTGTGACGTAGTTCACGAGTTGCCGGCCAAATCCCTTGCCCCGCGCCCCGGGGGCGACGAACAGCATTTCGAGCATATCGCCGGCGACGCCTGCGAAGGCGGTGAACCCGCCGAACTTTCCTGCCCCGCCGGATTTTCCTGCCCCGCCGGATTTTCTGCGGCAGCCTCCGGTCTTCTCTGCCCCGGCGTATGCGCCGCCGCCGCTCCCGCATGCATCGCCCGATCGATTGGTTCCGGCCTCGGATTCCCTTATGACATAAAGGGTTGTACCCGGCAGTGCTTCGTTGCGAACCATCTGCCGGAAGAAGGGGATGTCCTCCTCGCTGAGGAAATCGTGCGTCGCCCGCACGGAGGCCTCCCAGAGGGCGGTCAGTGCGTCCAGCTCTGCGGGCGAGGGCTGCGGGAGGTGTTCGATCATGCGGTGGTAAGGGTTACAATAAGGTCACGGGCGGTTTCTGCCGCACGAAATTCCGGGCCAGGGCGGCTGCAAAGGGCGTGCGGAATGTGCGGGCACCGAAGGCGCACCCTTTCACGCAGGCGCAGCAGCGGATGCAGCGTGCCGGGTCGGTGTGCAGCTCGTCGCCGCGTGCGATGGCCTGCGTGGGGCACAGTGCGACGCAGCGGCCGCATTGCGTGCAGCGTGCGGCATCTCCCTCGGGCAGCAGGACGACGGGGTGGCGTTTCTGCCGGCGGCGGTATCCCAGTACGAACCGGATGAAGCGCAGCTTCGGGAGGAGCGGCGTACGCGGTTCGCGCAGTTTCGCGGGGTCGATGGGGACAAGGGCGCCCGTTGCGGGGGCCTTGGCTGCATCCATGCTGCCGGTTTGGGTTGCCCGGGTGGTTGCTGCGGTGTCGGATGCCGTTTCCGGGTTCTTGCCGGGGGAAGGCTCTGTTTTTGCTAATTTTTCGCGCACCTGAGCCCCGAATGCCGTGGCGGCAGCCAGATCCCGTGCGTCGGGGCGTCCCTGTGCGATCGGGGTTTCGGGTGTGCTGTACGAATGCTCGCCGACGAATGCCCCTGCCGCTACGGGCACGAATCCCCGTCCCGCGACGAACGAGGCGAGTTCTGCGACGGCCGTGTCGAACGAGCGGTTGCCGTAGACGGCCAGAACGACGGCCGGGGTGCCTTCGCCGCGGATCTCCCGCAGGCGTTCCAGGGCTGCGGGTGCCACGTGCCCTCCGTAAACCGGCACGGCGAATATGGCGACGGCTTCGCCCGGCAGCGGGGCGGGGTGCCCGGCGGGATGGGTCAGGTCGATGGCCGTGACTGTCGGTTCCCCGTGCATGCTTTTCGTTTCGCCCCCGTTCCCGGCGGCAGGTTCCGGTGCCGCCGCCGCTGCGGGGCCCGCTCCCGGGACTTGCCCGGAAGAGGGTGCCTGCGCTGCGTCCGCGTTGTGTCCGGCGGACTCTTCTGTGGCTGTCCCTTCCGTTTCTGTCATCCCCTGCGCCACGGCCGCGGCGATTTTCCGCGATGTCCCGGTAGGCGAGAAAAAGAGGGTGTAAATGCTTGTCGTTTTCATGTTCCCGGCAGATTTTTTTTCGATGTAAAGATAGCGTTTTTCCGGTTGAATTTTTATATTTGCCATGAAACCTGTAAAATTGAGAAGAGATGACTACGAAGATTTTTGCATGTGCGGCGCTGCTGCTCGCATCATGCGGCGGTACGCAGACGGCCGGGGAGCAGGCGCGGGCCCCCGAAACGAAGACCGAAGTGAAACACGGTGCCCAGATCGCACTCCTGAAGCCCGACCCGAAATCGGGCATGACGATCAACGAGGCGTTGCAGAACCGCCGCTCCTCGCGTGAATATGCCCCCGAAGCCCTTTCGCTCGAGGAGTTGTCGGGCGTAATGTGGGCGGCCGGCGGCATCAACCGCCCGCAGGACGGACGGCTCACGGCACCTTCGGCACTGGCGTTGTATCCTATCCGCATTTATGCGTTTTTCCCCGAGGGCGTTTACAGCTACGATGCCAAGGGGCAGAAACTGGTGCGCGTGACGGAGGGCGACCACCGGAACCTTGCCGGGGCACAGCCGTTCGTGTTTACGGCGCCGCTCAACCTGGTTTATGTGGCCGATATGTCGGTCTATGAAGGTAAGAATATCCCCGCCGGGCATGTCCGCTACCTTTGCGGGCAGGATGCCGCAGGCTATGCCGAGAACGTCAACCTCTACGCCGCAGGCCATGGCCTGAAGTCGATCACGCGCGGCAGCGCCCCCGAGGCCGAGCTGCTCGAGGCCCTCGGCCTCGACCCGGGACGTTACTTCCTTGCGCTGGCGCAGACGGTGGGCAAATAGCGGTGTGCCCCCGGAATGGAAAAGGGACGGCTTTTAGGCCGTCCCTTTTTTATTTGTCCGCAGGTGCGGCTATGGCCGGTCGGATGGCGCGCCCCGGCTTTGTGCCCGTCCCGGCTTTGTGCCCGTCCCGGCTTTGGTTCGGTCACGGCCTTTCGCCCGAACTGTTGCGGGGCTGTTGCCGGGGCTCGTCCGGTCTTCCGTTTCCAGCTTGTCACCGTCCCGTCTTGGGTTCGGTCACGGCCTTTCGCACGGGCTGTCTTGGGCGCGTTCCCCGTGTTGTCCTGAAGGCCGTTTCCGGCTGTTCCGTCCTTAGTCTGCCGAAAGCGTTTCCTTTGCCGCATTCCGGCCGTCGGGTTCCTCCAGCGGGACGATATAGAATCCGCGTCCCGGTGTCCACTCCACGCAGAAAAGTTTTTCCGCATCGGGGTACCCCGCCTGCCGGAGGTGGCGCAGGAGCCACCGCTTGCCCTTGCCGCTGCGCTCGAGTGCGTCTTCCATGACCTTGCCCCCGTTGACGAGCAGGTACGATTCTGGCGGTTCGTTGCGGCGCGATATGGTTATCCGCCCGTTGGTTTCGAAACGCACGTCATCGACGTCGAACATCGAGAAGATGCCGTTTTCGCGCAGCATGGTGCGGAACTGTTCCATTTCGAGCCCGTTGCGGCGGAATTCGCGCATCACCAGCCGGCGGTCGCGGACGAGCATCACCGAGTCGCCCTTGATCGCCCTGCGGATGCGGTGGAAGCGCATCAGGTAGCGCAGCGAGACGTTGGCCGCCGTCCACACCGCGAAGGCGAATACCAGATACCATACCGGGGTGTCGG
>OGXB01001164.1_pt1 | contig 14722 bp, 17 predicted proteins | sample 1576161 | NCBI WGS metagenome assembly OGXB01 (sample SAMEA3541474, study PRJEB24748) | human gut metagenome | biome: human gut; feature: human-associated habitat; material: faeces | place: China | collected 2012
CCGTCGAGCGTCTGACGGAGCCGAAAAACGCCATAAAAAGACCTGGCCGAAGGCGCTGCAAGGCTCGTTGAAAATCCGCTGGCGACCATTCAATTGCGGCAGCCCACCCATAAAAAAGTGCTGGCGCTGAACTCCTGCTCCCTATGCCCTGAAAGCGGTACCCTCCAATCCTCTCTGGCTTGCTGCCGGATGCTCATACTCCTTCCCTCTTCATTACGAACATCCGCATCTATCCCCCACAGCACAAAGGACACCAAGCACGTGTCCGGCCTGCCCCTCTCAACGTATTTGCCAACCCTATCCTCATGTTATTCGTCAAGCCAACGACTGCCTTCCTGAATCATGCTCAAGAAATCCGCTTGCGGCCGGATTGCCCCAACAGGAAACACGGATGTCTTTTAACCGACGAGCGGCAAATCTCACACGGGGAGGCATAGAGATGAAATCCATCCAGACCAAATTTATTGTCTTGATTCTTGGCTGCATTCTCCTCTCCTCAAGCATGATCGGAGGAGCGGGCATTCTGAACGCCAAGCATGTGGTGGATGAGGATTCGGTAAAAATCATGAACCTCATGTGCAAAGAAAAAAACAAGAAATCAATGCGCTGTCTCGAGAATCCAGCAATCGGTCAAGACGCTGGCCGTATGCTCCATAGAGCAGCTTGAGAGTGTGGAGCGCCTCAAAACCCGATAGTGAGTACATCAATGCCTATACGCAAAAACTGGAAGCGGTCGCGGTGAACGCCCCCAGCAACACCGAAGGGGCAAGGCGGTCTACGTCCGCTTCAATCCCGAATTTACGCCGCCGACATCGGGCTTGTTTTGAAGCAAAACGACGCTTGACGGCAGTTTCCGGCAGTACCTTCCCACCGACTTCTCCAGATTCAGCCCGGAGGATACCGAACATGTAGGCTGGTACTACACCCCGATCAGAAATGGGAAAGCCACATGGATGCATCCCTATCTCAACAAAAACATCAACGTGCAGATGATCTCCTTTGTCATTCCCCTTTATATGAATAATCAGAAGGAAATCGACGGATACAACCGAAACGCCCAGGTGGACAACCCCGCAATCAAGGATGGGCAAAGCACAGATCGACACGCAACTTGTAGTTTCGCCCAGCGCAAAGGCAACGTGGAACCCCTCTGCTGGAAACTCGCCGCCTGGTGGTTCGGAGACAAGGAGGACGGCATCGAGATAAAAAAACAACGAGTCCAATGGCGAAGGAAAGGCGGTGGAAAAGGTCAAGCACCAAGAAAAATATGAACGTCACGTTAAATGGGAATTAGCTATGGAAATAGAGTTATATTTCACGTAATACAGCTAACAAGTGCCCTACATATACAAAGACAAAAAACTCTCCAAGCAAGAAACAGGCAAATTCTAGCCATACATCTGGCGGGATGCGCTGTTAGCGACTTGGAGAAATGATATTGCTTGTCAGAAAAACCATATACGAAATCATTAGCACCATCAAAAACAGTTACAATAAAGACGCTTTGGCTTCGCTCGAGGCGCTTTTTCTTTTCTGAAACAAGAAGTAGGTTGCATCCAATACCTGAACAACATAGCGTTTTTAATCATCACTTATCACAAGGAGTTTCTACTTTGGACATCCCACGCATCTTCAACATTACCGAAAGTGCTCACCGTATCCATAACCCCTTCACATCAGAAAAACTCGCCACTCTCGGTGCTGCGTTACGTCTGGAACGGGGAACCCGCGTACTCGATCTCGGCAGTGGTTCGGGCGAAATGTTGTGCACATGGGCACGTGATTACGGAATCACCGGTGTTGGCATCGACATGAGTCAGCTATTCTCCGAGCAAGCGAAACTCCGTGCTGAAGAACTCGAAGTCTCAGATAGAGTCAAATTCATCCACGGAGATGCTGTCGGCTACGTCACCGAGGAAAAGGTCGGCGTGGCGGCCTGTATCGGTGCCACATGGATCGGTGGGGGGGTCGCCGGAACCATCGAGCTTCTGGCCAAAAGCCTTTGCACCGGAGGTGTCATCCTCATCGGTGAGCCCTACTGGCGGCAATTGCCTCCAACGGAAAATGTTGCCAAAGCTTGCCATGCCAATGCCGTCATCGACTTTCTCATACTTCCAGAACTTCTCGCATCTTTCGGCGACCTCAACTATGACGTTGTGGAAATGGTTCTGGCTGACCAGGAAGGCTGGGATAGATACGAGGCAGCCAAATGGCTCACTATGCGACGATGGCTCGAAGCGAACCCTGACGACGACTTTGCAAAAGAAGTTCGAACCCAGCTGACCTTGGAACCAAAACGTTATGCCACGTATACGCGTGAATACCTTGGATGGGGCGTATTCGCCTTGATGGCGCGATGACCTTCACATCCAAATAAGAACTTTTGTTCTACAATGCGCTTTTCTCTGATCCCGTTCAGGACGACGATGGTTATGCCCGCGGATACCGTATGGAAAAAGTATCAGGTGTTTTCTCCAGCAGCGGAGGTATTCCTCTAATGGTACAGGAACGCTTCAGCGAAATACGGCAACTATAATAAAAACAAACACAAAATCTCCGTGGCGTAATGCCCGGCTGATGGTACGTTTACAGTTCCATCAAAACGGAGATTTCTTTTTTCAAGGGAAGTTTTCAGCTCAAAAGCCGAGGCTCCCCCCCCCCGCAGTTACATGGCCGCCCACTGCGGTGCTCCTTTCGCTATATTCTTCATGCTCATGACATTTCTGAGCGGCGAATCGCCGAAAAGACGTTTATACTCCCTGATAAACTGCGTCGCGCTTTCGTACCCGACAGCCATGGCGGCCTGCGTCACGTCATAGCCTTCGGACAGCATGAGGCGCTGGGCTTCACCAAGGCGCAGCCGCTTCTGGTACTGCAAGGGGCTCAGCGTCGTTATCCTTTTGAAGTATTTATGGAATGTTGATGGCGCCATATGCGAACGGTTAGCGAGGTCCTCCACGAGCAGCGGTTCTTTATAGAATTCCTTCAGCCAGGCAATGGCCTTGGTAATCTGGTGCCCCTGGGAACCAAGAGTATTGAGTGAACGCAGGGTATTGCCGAATGCCCCCGCCAGCAGGCGGTAATGGATTTCCCGCATCAGCATATCCCGCATCACCAAAATCTGTTCCGGCTTTTCCGTCAATTCGGCCAGCCGCACAAAGGCATCCAGCAAGTCCGGATCGACTTCCTGCGTACCCGCGCCCCTGTAGACCGTGGAGTCTGACGGCGAAGGTATCTGCGACGCCAGACTGGCGATCAGGCCGGTATCCAGCTTCAACGACATGGACAGGTAGGGTGTTTCTTTACTGGCTTCCATGACGCAGCTGGAGACCGGCATGTCCACACCACACACAAAACAGATGTTCTCACCATAATGGTGCTCTTCCGCCCCTATCTTTACCAGCTTCTTTCCTTGAACCACCACAATGATAACCGGCTCGTAAAAATGCGGCTTAGGATCGGCGTTGCTCACCTGGCGGTGGAACTCGAAACCTTTGATGGGCGTTATATAGCTCTCGGAACGAGAAGCGGTATTCCGAAGGATGATGTCCCGGAGAATGGCCCAGCTGTTGCCCGTGTTGACTCGTATCGCCCTTGTCATGATGGCACCTTGCCTTCGTTTGAGAGTAACCCTGTTTATCGCAAAACCGTTCATGTGGAGAATTGGGCAACTACCCAAGTGTTTTCCAGCTTGTGCAGCCCGTGCCCACCTTTTTTTCTTCATGTATTTCCTCGTCTTTCATCCCTATAATGCCATCCCGTATCCCGTCAATGTTCTCAATGTCACACATCGACTTCCATATCATGCCGTCAGACATAGAACAATAGGCAGAAATTGTGGAGAAATTCCCTATTTTCCGGCGGACCGGGCGGATAGAGTCCAAATCACAGGAACTCTCAAAGAAGGGCTGCCATGCTAACGGTGGATTATCCTATGCAAACCGTAAGACAAGGCCGCACTGAAACAGATGTGCATACGGCCTGCCAGCCATGCTCAAAGACGAGAAGAACGGATAACGCGAATAGCTCTCCATAACCAAACGATACAACAAGGAATCTGCCATGCAAACAGTACCGTTCAAAAACAAAAGAGGAGATGTGCCGGTGAGTCTTCATATGCTTTCGGACACCGGCGCAAACGGAAAGGATACGGTCGACATCCACGCGCATACGTCTGGAAGCCGTGCGGAATACGCTGCCGGAAAGCGTATCGCAATTGTCTGCGCCGCCTTCCTCCTTGCCCTGTCGCTTGCATCGGCGTTTCCGACCGGCGGCATGGCGGCGGGTCAGGAGCAGAAGCCCATCACCCTGAAAACCATGGGCAGCCTGCTGTTCGGCGGTACGGTAATCGAGAGGGAGAACGGGGATACCTTTCACGGGGATCACGGTTATGCTCAGTTTTACATCCCGCAAAAGGCCCGTAACTATCCGCTGATTCTGTGGCACGGCATGGGGCAGTCCGGCAGAAGCTGGGAATCCACGCCGGACGGACGCGAAGGGTTTCAGGCCCTCCTGACGCGGCGCGACTGGCCGCTGTATATCATTGATCAGCCTCGCCGCGGCAGGGCCGGGTACACTGCGTCCGCCAGAGACGACGCGAGCGCCCACCCTACCTCGGCCAGCGAGCGCGGCGTCTGGAATGCCTTCCGCAACGGCATCTGGGTTCCAGGACAGAAGGCATCCCTGTATCCGGGCGTGCGTTTCCCGTCCGCCCCAGCCGCCATTGACCAGTTCTTCCGCCAGCAGACCTTCAATACGGGGCAGGAACCGCGCACAACAGAATATCTGACGTACATGGGCAACACAGCCGCCGCCCTGCTGCGGCAAACTGGCCCGGCGGTACTGGTCACTCATTCCAACAGCGGAAAATACGGCTGGTTCACAGCCATGGCCTCGGACGCCGTCAAGGCCATCGTCGCCTATGAACCAGGCCAGTTCGTTTTTCCCGAAGGCGAAACGGCGAGGGATATACCCTTCAAAAATGCGCTGGCCAACGAGATGCTCCAACCTATTAAAATTTCATCAGAATCGTTTCGGAAACTGACCCAAATGCCCATACTAATCATCTATGGCGACAACATCGCCACAGAGCCCAGCGATATTTTCAACGTGGATGTCTGGCGCATAGCCAGCACTCGTGCCAGACATTTTGTAGACGCCATCAACCGCAATGGTGGCGATGCCACACTGGCCTTCCTTCCGGAGATAGGCATCAAGGGCAACACCCACGCGCCCTTTGCCGACCTGAACAATCTGGAAATCGCCGATCACCTCGAGCAATGGCTGCACGCCAAGGGGCTGGACGGTCGAGGCGTTCCCCACAGGGGCCCGGCTCCCCAAACAACGGCATTGACCATTCCCCTGCAACAGGACCGATAACCGCCGCTACAAAAACGGTGGCCCCGAATACCACAAGGAGATTGTCATGAAACGGCTTCTGCTTTCCGTATGTATTCCGGCACTCACTTTCTTCGGATTCTCCCTCAAGGCACACGCGGCAGAGACGCACAGCGCCCCGGCCTTCATGAACGCCGAGGGCGAGGGCATCTTCCCCAAAGGAAAGACCAACGACGCCTATGCCCAGTATTTCAACGGCACCAGCTATCTCCAGGCATTGTCCACCGAAGGCGTGGCCATCGCCAACGTGACCTTTGAACCCGGCTGCCGCAACTTCTGGCACATCCACCACAAAGGCGGGCAGATTCTCCTCGTGACCGGAGGACGCGGCTGGTACCAGCAGTGGGAAAAGCCCGCGCGGGCGCTCAAGCCCGGCGACGTGGTGAACATTCCGGCCGGGGTCAAACACTGGCACGGCGCGGCCAAGGACAGCTGGTTTTCCCATCTTGCCGTGGCCGTTCCGGCGGAAGGGGCTTCCAACGAATGGCTGGAACAAGTATCTGACGAAGAATACCAGCAACTCAAGTAAAGGAGCGCATCATGTCACACGTGGGATATGAAATTAAAAAACTGGGCTTCGGCCTGATGCGTCTGCCCAAAAGGGGCGACAACATAGATGTGGAACAGGTCAAAGTCATGGTGGACCGCTTTCTTGCTGACGGTTTTACCTATTTCGACACGGCCTGGGCTTATCCCGGCAGCGAGGACGCCATCCGGCAGGCTCTGGTGGAGCGGCACCCCCGTGAAGCCTTTCAGTTGGCCACGAAAAACGCGGCATGGATCAAGTGCAAAAGCCGGGAAGAGGCTATCGGACAGTTTGAAACGTCGCTGCGGCAGACGGGCGCGGGCTATTTTGACTTCTACCTGCTGCACAACCTTGGAGAAAGCCGCACCCGCTTCTTTGACGTTTTCAACATGTGGGACTTCGTTCAGGAGAAAAAGCGGCAGGGGCTCATCAGGCATGTGGGATTCTCCTTCCACTCCACGCCGGAGGAACTGGAGCAGATTCTGTCCGCGCACCCGGAAATGGAATTCGTGCAATTGCAAATAAACTATGGAGACTGGGAAAATCCCGCTGTTCAGTCCAGAGCCTGCTACGAAGTGGCGAGAAGGCATGAAAAACCCGTCATCATCATGGAACCGGTCAAGGGGGGTATGCTCGCCACCCCGCCGGAGCCGGTGGTGAAGATTTTCCGTAAGGCAAATCCGCAGGCCTCCAACGCTTCCTGGGCCATCCGTTTCGCGGCGAGCCTCGAAGGGGTCATCACAGTACTGTCCGGCATGAGCAATCTGGAACAGATGGAGGACAACCTCTCATACATGCGGAACTTTGCTCCTCTGTCCGCAGAAGAGCATACCACAATACAGGAAGCGCAGAAGGCGTTGAACAGTATTCCGCTCATTCCCTGCACCACCTGCAACTACTGCGCAAAAGTCTGTCCCAACGACATAGGGATCTCGGGATCGTTCATCGCGATGAACTACCTGACGCTGTATAAAGACAAACGCGCGGCCCGTGTCCAAGAACAATGGCTGGTCGGGGGACATGGCAGGCAGAGCGCTGACAAATGCGTCCAGTGCGGCGTATGCGAGGCGGTTTGTCCGCAACACATCGCCATCAGGGATGAACTGGTCAGAGTCCATGCCGCTCTGGGGGACGGGCAGCTCGCACCGGGCAGCTAATCAGACTTGATAAAGCCATTGACCCGATAATCCCCTACGCCGAAAGATGGAGCCTCCCTTCGGCCCCATACCAAAGAATACGTGAAAACACTATGAATTACGTAAAACTCGGCAAACAGGTCTGGATGTCTCTCCGCTGTGCCTCGGCTGCATGAGCTTTGGCGATCCCGAAGACTGAATACACAAATGGGCGCGGGACAAAGAACACAGCAAACCCATCATCCAGAGATCTCTGGATCTGGGCATCAATTTCTTTGATACGGCCAATGTCTACAGCCTCGGCAGAAGCGAGGAAATTCTGGGACGCGCCATCAAGGATTTTGCCCGGAGGGACGAGGTTGTCATCGCCACCAAGGAGCATGGCGTCATGAGGAGTGGCCCCAACGGCGGCGGACTGTCGCGCAAGGCCCGCTACATCGGGGTTTCGGCAATGTGGGTCCGGCAGTTCCAGAAAGCCCAGCATATCGCGGAAAGGCATGGCTGGACAACGTTCGTCTCCATGCAGACCCCATACAACCTGATATACCGCGAAGAAGAGCGGGAAATGGTGCCCTTGTGCAAGGATATGTGCGTCGGCCTGACTCCCATACAGTCCGCATGAAACCGATACCATCGCGCAAAACAAGTATGGGGCGAACAAGGAAGCGGACAAGCTGATCGTGGATCGGCTTTCAGAACTGACCGAAAAGCGCGGCCTCACCAGAACACAGCTAGCTCTGGCCCGGTGCTGCACAAAGAACCGGTGGTTTCCCCCGTTATCGGTTCCTACAGGATGTCGCATCTCGAGGACGCGGCGAATGCGGTACCCGTCCGGCTTTCACCCGAAGAAATGACCTTTCTGAAAGAGCTGTATATGCCACACCCCATTCAGGGGCATCATTAAGGAAACACCGGAGGAGTGTCATGAACCGACGAACGTTCATCAAAGCTTCACTAACCGCCACAGCCGCAGTGGCCGGAAGCGTCCTTTTGGACGGGCCGCTATCATCCGCCTCGGCGGTAACCGTACCAAACACGACAGAGGATGCAAAAATGAAAATATTGGTACTGACCGGCAGCCCACGGAAAAACGGGAACTCCAACACCCTCGCCGAACATTTCATCAACGGAGCCAAAGAGGCCGGGCACGAAGTAACCCGCTTTGACGCCGCATCCAGCAAGGTGCATCCATGCATTGCCTGCAACAAATGCGGCATGAACGGGCCCTGCATGTTCAAAGACGATTTTGAAGTGGTGCGCGAACACATCATTCCCGCCGATCTGGTGGCGTTTGCAACCCCCATGTATTACTTCGGGATTTCGGCTCAACTGAAAACGGTCATTGATCGTTTCTATGCCATCAACGGAGAAATACACATCCCCAAGAAAGCTGTGCTGATGATGACCTACGCAAACAATTCTCCCAGAAACGAAAGCCCGATCCTCACGTATTATGAAGTACTGCTGGAATACCTCGGCTGGAAGGATGCGGGACGGATCATCGTTCCCGGCGTCTGGCCTACGGGTGCAATTAATCAGACACCATTTCCTGCTCAGGCCTTCGCTCTAGGCAAGAGCGTCTAAATACCGCGTGCTCAACAAGCAACCACAGTGCGAAGTCCCGTAAAGTGTAAAAGACTTCCGACTGTTCGCTATCCTTACCTTTTCTATAATTCATGCGCATGAGTTGCCGGGACTGCTGAAAAGCTCAGCAGTCCTTTTTCTATTTCTTTCTTATGTTCTTACGGGGTCATCTTTGGGTATCATATCAAGGAATATTCTTCTCTTCCTTCCCCACCTACAAGAACCAGACATTCACCAATCCCGACCCAGATGAGCCGGTAAGCGACGCTTCCCTCCTGCAGGACAAGCCGCAGCCCGTCATGTTCGCCCCTCAGGGGAAGGACGAGCATCGCGGCATCTTTCTGGTGAATCTCCACTCCCCCCTAAATTCCGGCACGGCGGGCATCAACGCCAAGTACAACGAACTGGCGTCATGGTTCACAGCCGGGTGCAGGCGCATCCGAACCGACCGAGGAGCGCTACATTTCCTGCATATATTATTACTATTACCGCAAAGTTATCACCGCCGATTTTCACCTCCCCGGCACGGCGCTGTTCGCTATCTGGGCCATGCACACGACATCGCTGTCCAGCCCCATCCCCAAGGTGACGTACTCGGCCCGGCGCAATATCGCCATGCTTCCGATGTCCGACGGCTCGACCTGGCCCGGTCTCTATCGAACCCGACCTATGCCGAATCGCGCGCCGCGTCAGTTATAGAGCGTACATTTTAGAATGTAGTGGATTTGAAACACTAAAAAAGGGCTTACTGGATTTCAACAATCCCTTGAAATTTATGGCTGAGAGGGGAGAGATTCCGTTTTAATTGCGCTAAGGCATTAAACTTTATACCCGTCTGGTTGTGTTTATTGCACAGACCGTATCCATAAAACGGCTGCGCAAACTCAAAAAAACTCCTACCGAACATGATGAAGAGGGATACTCGAAAGATGTCGGATATCCCTCAAAAGATTTTTCTTTGTTGTCAGAAAGAACACAGAGATTGGTTTACTCCATAACAAATGGTTGCACAGCGCGTATCATTCTGTAATCGCATGGAGGGAGGAAGCCCTATCCATTACATGATCAAAGTGTATAGCCTTGCTGAACCCGTTAATACGAAGGAATACGTCAAATGCGGAAAATACCGTCCTTTTGTTGTCGTACACAAAAGAGTGACTGTTCAACAAGCATTACATCAGGATGTAAGCCTCTTCCACACTATCGGCGTAATAGCCGGCATTGAAGCCGATAGGCGGACTCCACCGCGCCATATCCCTAATACCGAAAGCCCCATAGCAGCTTTTGAGCAGTATGACATGCAAACCAAGGGCATCGGCAGTTATAAGATAATCCCGGCTCATTTGAGCAGAGCCTCATAGAGCGCATCCTATTCCGTCATACTGGAAAAAAGAGCGGTCATCACATGAGTGCGTGGCTTACTATTCCTTTTGTTTCAATGCATTCCCTCATAGCTTCATCAAGAATGGGCTGAATCTGACGTCCCTTCTCATGGGCCATTTGATGCAACTTGGCAAGGGCATCCAAGGAGAGCTACGTTGCAAATTTGAACTTTTATCCTGTTGTTGTAGTCGATTGCATTATTTCGCTTCTCTTTTTTAAACCATGCAGATTATCTTGATCTGTCAATAAATATCATGAACCTTTTCAAACTCCATATTCAATATCAAAGAATCAGACACAAAAATTCCTACACATTTATATAGTGATGAACCCCGAACACATCGGATGCTCCTCACGTCCTGTTTAATCCAATCTTCATAGATAACTTCAAGTACGGCAATAGCAATCTATAAAGCCAGTTCACACCCTACTCTTGTTCCATCCTTTCCATATTTACATTCTCTATCTTATAACTATGTCCTTTACCTTCAAAAATTAAATCCCCTAGCGCTTCATCTAGTGCAACTCCGTTGAAAACCATGATTTTCAACATTCATCAACACTAAAGTTCCGTAAGTTGGCCTCCGCAGATATTAAACGCTTGGCCCGTAATGTATTCGGATTCCGGGGAAACGAGAAAGGCCACAAGGTGTCCCACGTCTTCCGGAGCTCCCATCCTACCAAAGGGGATGGTTTCGACCATGCGCGCTACTCGCGCTTCCAAAGAGATACCCTGCTCCGCAGCTTCCCGTTCAAAACGGGCCTTGTTGAGCTCCGTATATATTTGCCCGGGGCAGATGGCGTTCGCCCTGATGCCTTCTGCGGCGTACTCCACGGCAAAGCACTTGGTAAGCATGATAAGAGCTGCCTTACTTACTGAATAGGCACTGTATCCCGGCGACGGGCGTTTGCCTGCTCGGGACGCGATATTGACGATGGAACTTCCCCGCTGCATCATGGGTAAAAGTTTGCGGATCATTTTGAACGGGCCGCCGAGATTGATATCCAGCACTTTCGACCAGGTCCCCTCGTCCATCTCTCCCAAACGGGCACCGGCGGGCATTATCCCCGCATTGTTGACCAGTGCGTGAACCGTCGGGGTGAATCTCCTTACCTGTTCCACGGCCTTTTCCACATCCTGATCGGATGTGATATCAATGGGCACAGGTAAAACGCGTACCCCATAGTTCTCCTGCAGCTTGGCACTACTTTCACCAAGAGGCGTTGAGGGGAGATCCATGATGACGACATCCATACCGCATGAAGCAAGCGCTTCCGCAATACCAAAACCGATTCCCGCAGGGTGAGCGGCCCCTGTCACAACAGCTGTCTGTTGGGTAGATTCCCAATATGTCTGTACGGCTACTTCCATCGGCTTATTCCCCTTTATTCAGCAGCCTGTTTACACGTGGCTACTGTTTTAATCTGCATGAAAAATGGAATACCCAAGACGGAGATAAGAACAGTGCACTCTCCTATCACAGTCACTCCTTTGCGGGAGGTAGGTGAACGGCACGGCCTTCCGCCGCCAACACGGCCTCTCGCAGGGCTTCGCTCAGGGTAGGATGCCCGTGTATTGTCGCCAGTACTTCATCCGAAGTCGCCTCCATACCGACGGCTAGACAGGCTTCAGAAATTAAATCCGTAGCACGGGGACCATATATATGGACTCCAAGTATTTCCCTATGCGTTTTTCCCACCAGAACTTTAATCACCCCGTTTCCGCCGTTCATGATCAAAGCCCGCCCATTGGCTGCAAGCGGAAACACTCCCACATCATACGCTTTACCTACTCTCTGGGCCGCCTCCTCCGTCAGACCTGTACAAGCCAATTCCGGGCAGGAATATACACAGGAAGGATTGGTTACGGCCTTGAATTCTGCCGAATGGCCAAGCGCATTTTCCGCCGCTACCTCTCCCTGCATGGAAGCGACATGAGCCAAGAGTATCTGACCGGTACAATCCCCGACCGCATACACGCCGCTCCTGTTCGTCTCCATATGCATATTGACAAGGATCTGTCCGCGTTCGGTGTCTATGCCGCACGCATCTAAACCGAGAGCTTCCGTATTCGCCTTACGGCCTACACAAAACAGCACGTTTTCACCAATAAGGATCTGTTCACCATTGTCAGCTTCTATATATACTGCGGCTTGTGCCCCCCTGTTTTCAATACGTATAATCTTAGCCCTGGTATGTATCCTCAGGCCTTTCCGTGCGAAATCCGCACGCAGCATCCCAACAAGCTCACCGTCCATCATCGGCAAAATCTCATTTGCCATTTCAACTATATGAACATGGCTACCCAGCATACTGTATAGCGTTGCCATCTCCACACCGATGACGCCTCCCCCAATGATGATCAAAGAGGCGGGAATGGTGTCCAAACCCAACGCTCCCGTACTGTCGATGCATTGCGGGCAATCAATCCCCGGGATGGGCGGTACGGCTGGGACTGACCCCGAGGCGATAATAATCCGATCAAACGTGAGCATCTGCTCGCCATTCTTAACGTTCACAATAAGTTTTTTTGAATCCAAGAACTGGGCCGTCCCTATAATGACCTTGACGCCATTGGCCCGGAGCAAACCTTGAACCCCACCAATAAGCTTCCTCACTACAGCCGCTTTCCGCCGCGCATGATCATGGGGATGTGGGCAAGTTCCTCATAGGGCCACGGGCGGCACTTGCGCATGATGCCGTGGCCGTGCTCGCCCTTGCCCATCGGGGAACCGTGGTCGGAGACGAGGATGACCAGCGTGTCGTCTTCCATGCCGAGCGTGCGGATGTTGTTCATGAGATGCCCGAACCATTTGTCCACCATCGTCACCTTTTCGGCGTACAGGGCGCGGATGTGTTCCAGTTCGCGGTCGGTGTACAGGCCGTCGACATGGCCCTGAATGGGCAGGAACATGTCCTTGCCTTCGTAGTCGGGGTCATAGGGGCACTTCAGATCCGGATCGTACACGGAGGGAGCATCCCACGGTTCGTGCGGATCAAAGCAGTCGATCCACATGAAGAAGGACTTGTTGCGGTCGACGCGCTCCAGGTTCCGCACAGCTTCCTTCATGATCTGGGCGGCGTGCTGATCGCCGTCGGATTTCCAGTACTGGCGCTCCTTGAGATGGCATTCAACCTGGTTCATGAGCGGGCGCATGACGTTTTCCCCAAGGATCTCGTCGGCTTTTTCCATTACATGATCTTCATAGTAGTCCTCGGCCTTGAGGCCGCCGCCGAGTTCGTCCTGCGCGTAATACTGGTGATCGGTCTCATGCCCGTGCAGGAAAAACACCTTGTCGAAGCCCCGCGAGTACCCGAACTTGGGCAGGCGGAACGGCCCGGAGTCGTGGATCAGGTAGCTGTCGATGGGCTGCCCCCAGCACAGATCCGCAATGGTGGTGTCGCTGACGTCGAGCTGCGACCAGCCCTTCACCGGCAGGGTGTAGCGCCCTGTGAGCATGGCCCGGCGGCAGGGCACGGTGGGCAGGCCTTCCGTATAGGCGTTTTCGAAGACCACGCCTTCGGTGGCGAAGCGGTCGATGTTCGGGGTCTTGACCCGCGTATTGCCGTAGCAGCCCAGATAGTTGAACTGGAGCGTATCCAACATCACGACGATGACATTCTTCTTTTCGCGCATGATAACACCTTTTGTTTTTTCGGGTTGAAAGTAAGGGGGCGGGCGATCACTTCGCCATCAGCCCCTTGATGACTTCGGCGTTGCGGACGGATTCCTTCTCCACGAACGCGCGGCAGTCCTTGCTGTCCAGATAGCCGGGAACGAGGTTCAGCTTGTGGAGGCGCTCCACGAACTCGGGAGACTGCATGGCCTTGCGCATGGCGTCGGAAAGTGTGGCCTTGACGTCGGCGGGCAGGCCCTTGGGGGCGAGAAGGGGCATCCACTGGCTGTAATAGGCTTCGACGCCGGATTCCCTCACCGTGGGCAGGTTGGGCAGCAGCGGATCACGGGTGGCATCCATGAGGGCCAACCCCTTGACGTCATACTGATCCAGCGATCCGGCGGTGGAGGTGTAGACCTGCACGCGGTTCCCCGCGATGGCCTGGAAGGCGTCGGCGTCGCCGGAGAAGGGGACGTGGCGGACCTGCGCCCCGGCCTTCTTGAAGAGGTCCATCATGGCGAAGTAGGGTACGCTGCCCACGCCGGACGACGCGAAGAAGAACGTGTTGGGGTTGGCCTTCATATCCCTGAGCATGTCGTCAAGCGTGTTCCAGGGCGCGGTCTTGGCGACCATGACGATGTACGGAGCCTTGAGGATACGGCCCACGAAGTCGAACGAATCCAGAGTATACGGAACCTTGCGCATGTGGGGGTGCATGGCCAGCGGCGCGCTCGGGGTTACGCCGAGGGTATAGCCGTCGGGCTTGGCCCCGGTGACGGCGCTTATCCCGGCGACGCCGGATGCGCCTACGATGTTCTGCACGACCATGACCTGCTTGAGTTCCTTGCTCATGCCATCCGCAAGCATACGGGCCACGAGGTCGGTTTCGCCTCCGGCCGCGAAGGGCACGACGATGGTGATCGGGCGGTTCGGGAACGCATCGGCGGCCACGGCGGAGCCGGTCATGAGGCATACGGCGGCGAGGGCGAGCAGCAGCTTTCTGAACATGGGACACTCCTGGGGATAGAGGTTTTTACTTTCTCCGGCCGGCCCAAAGCGGGCGCAGCATCGGGGCGAGC
>OGXB01001195.1_pt1 | contig 14261 bp, 10 predicted proteins | sample 1576161 | NCBI WGS metagenome assembly OGXB01 (sample SAMEA3541474, study PRJEB24748) | human gut metagenome | biome: human gut; feature: human-associated habitat; material: faeces | place: China | collected 2012
GGCGAGTTCGACGTGCTGGTGGGCATCAACCTTTTGCGCGAGGGCCTGGACCTGCCGGAGGTATCGCTCGTCGCCATCTTGGATGCCGACAAGGAAGGTTTCCTGCGCAACCACCGCTCGCTCATCCAGACCATCGGGCGTGCGGCGCGAAACGTTTCGGGTCAAGTGATCATGTATGCCGACAAGATGACGGATTCCATGGCGCTGGCCATCGACGAGACGAAGCGCCGCCGCGCCATCCAGATGAAGTATAACGAGGAGCACGGCATCGAGCCGCAGACCATCCGCAAGGCCATCAACGACATCATGAGCTACGTCACCGACGAGATGGGCGGCACCACGGCCGAGCAGGTGAACAAGGAGCTTGCCGAGCTGTCGCGCGAAGAGGTGCTGCGCATCATCCAGTCGATGGAGGACGACATGGCCTCGGCATCCCAAAGCATGGACTTCGAGGAAGCCGCCCGCCTGCGCGACCAGGTGGTCAAGCTGCGCGTCCAGGTGGAGGGCGGCAGCGAGGACGACGTGTTGAAGGATCTCAAGAAGAACGCCCGCAAAGGCAGCGCGTACGGCAATCGAAAGAACGCCGCATACGGCAGCGCCCGAAGGTCGTGAGGTTGCCCGAGAGGCCGCTCGTCGCGTGAAGCGCGCCGCTCGACGCGATCGCTTCGGGTGGAAAAGCCGCTGGCCGAACACGTCTTTGAGTTCTCAGGGCGCGATAGCATGCCCGCATGCGCGCCACGGTACCATACGGGGCAGGCTGTGCAGGCGAATCGAAGGAGAAAGCATGGACATGGGCTTGAAGGACAAGGTGGTGCTGATCACCGGCGGTGGCGGCGGTATCGCTCGGGGTATCGAGCGCGCATTCGCCACCGAGGGTGCGAAGTTCATCCTCACCGACCTGTTCCCCGGCGGTCTGGAAGCGGCAAAGGAGGAGCTTGAGCGCGATTTCGGCTCCGAAGTGTTTACGATTCTCGCGAACGGATCGGTGGAAGAGGAGGTGCGTGCGGCGGTCGAAGCGGGCGCCGAGCACTTCGGCGGGCTCATCGACGTCCTGATCAACAACGCGCAGGCGTCGGCGTCGGGATTGACGCTGGTCCAGCATTCGGAGGAGGACTTCGACCTGGCGGTTCGATCCGGCCTGTACGCGACGTTCTTCTACATGAAGCATGCCTACCCTTACCTGAAGGAGACGGCGGGATCCGTCATCAACTTCGCTTCCGGCGCGGGCATCGGCGGCAATCCAGGACAGAGCTCCTACGCTGCGGCGAAAGAGGGCATCCGAGGCATGAGCCGCGTGGCCGCATCGGAGTGGGGTCCCGACAACATCAACGTGAACATCGTATGCCCCATCGTCATGACGAAGGCGCTCGAGGAATGGCGCGAGCGCGAGCCCGAGATGTACGAGAAGAACGTGAAGGCGATCCCGCTCGGACGCTTCGGCGACGCGGAGAAGGACGTAGGACGCGTGTGCGTGTTCCTGGCCAGTCCCGATGCCTCGTTCGTAACGGGCGACACCATCATGGTGCAGGGCGGCTCCGGCATGAAGCCGTAAAGCTGCACCAAACGCCAACCCTCCCTAACTCGGCGAAAACGGGGGCTGCTCGACAGTGTCGGACAGCCCCCGTTTCGATGTCTCGAGCAAAAGAGAGCCGCTAGCCCTCTTCCGAGACTGCTCCGATCTCCGCGTTCGCCTCGGCCGCGCTGTCGCGCAGGACGTGCGGCTCGTCATGATCGAGGGCGCGCACGCTCTTGAACAGGTACACGGTCAGTCCCAGCGCAATGCATACGAGGCCGTCCGCCACGAAAAACGCTGCTACGCCCATAGCTTCGGCGGCCACGCCGCCGATGGCGATGCCCACGGGGGAGGCCAGTCCCATGGCGGCCATGGCCAGGCCCAGCGCGCGGCCCGTCTTCTCCTCGGGCACGTTGCGCTGGATGAGCGTGATCAGCGGTCCGTTGAACCAGGAGCATGCCAGTGCCATGACGGCGCACAACGCTACGAACGCCCAGAACATGGTGGGGGCGAGGAATCCGCACGCCGTGGTGGTGACACCCACGATGAGGGAGGCCACCGCGATGAGTCCGGCCAGGCGCTTGCCGCCGCCCCAGGCCATGAGCACGATGGACCCCGCGATCATCCCTACGCCGAACGCGGCTTCCACGACGGACGCCATGTAGCCGTCACCGCCGAAGTGGTCGTACGTCATAAGCGGGAAGATGGCGCCCAGCGGGGCGAACGCCATCATGCCGATGGTGATGCCGGCGATGAGGATGACGAGCCCGCGGGTTGCCGACAGCGCTTTCCAGCCGTCGCGAAGGTTCGCCAGCACGTGCTGGTTCTCGGCGGTCTCATCGGCGACGGTGGGGATCTTCGCCAGCGCAAGCCCCGCCACGGCCACGAGTGCTCCGGCGAAGTCGAGGAACATCACGGAGTGGAACCCGATGGTGGTGTACAGGAAGATGCCGAACGCGGGGGCGCCGATGGACGCGACGGACATGAGCAGCTGGTCGAGCGTGTTGATGCGCAGCAGGTGCTTCTCGGGCACGAGCAGCGGCATGGCGGCCATCATGGCGGGGCCGTGGAAGGCCTGTCCGATGCTGCGCACGATGACGAGGATCATGAGCAGCGGAAACGATACCTGCCCGAACAGGATGACGATGCCCAGCCCCAGCGACACGATGCCCACCGAGAGGTCGGCCACGATCATGACCGTCTTGCGGTTGTGCTTGTCGGCGATGACGCCGCCGAAGGGCGACAGCAGTCCTTGCGGCAGATACGCGCAGATGGCGGCCGCGGCCAGCATGATGGCGCTGCCCGTAGTCTCGGTGATGTACCACACCACGGCGTATCCCGCGGCGTAGCTGGTGATCATGGAAGCGGCTTGTCCGCCCCAGATGGTGGCGATGATCGCAAGCCAGCGCTTCGGCAGCTCGCGACCGGCTGCGCTCAGGGGCGCGGTCGATGCAGTCATGGATAGCTCCTATAGAACGAGATGGTCGGATGAACGTCAGTGTGAGGTAGCGAACGCGGTTGCGCTACCAATTCTAGATGGAAGAAGGCCGCCGAAGCGGCAACTATGCGTTGCGCGAACGCGCGGCGCGGGGATGAATCGCAAATCGACTGAGCGATTTAGCGGAAAAGGCGACCAGCCATCGAGCATGCTCCTCATGATTTCGAGCGAAAAGTGACGGCCAGTGTATCACGAACCGATGAACGTGCCAAGGGCGGGTTTTACTTCGCGGGCGGCAGCAGAAGGTTGAGGTCGACGGCGGTGCCGATGCCGGCCACGGAACCGCCGTTGGTGTACTGCCAGATGGCGAAGTCGAACTGCGCGTGCGGCTCGGCAGCGTCGTACTCGGCGAACCAGACGGGACGCCCGCCCAGATCTGCGCGGTCGTAGCGCGCCATATCGCCGCTGTTGCCGTAGATCATCGTCTCGTAGCCGCCCTGCTCGAGGCGTTCGCAGAACGCCCGCGCGCACGCGGTGAGCGTTTCGCGGTCCATGTTGTTCGCACGACCCGCGCCGTCGGCGACGGGCTCGTGGTCGTACGCCACGGGCAGCGCCAGGTAACGGCCGGCCAGCAGCCGCAGCACGAACTCGGCTTCTTCGCGCGCCTCTTCGACGCTGACGGCTTGCGAGAAGAAGTACGCGCCCACATCGAGGCCCGCGCTCGTCGCATTGTCGATATTCTCGGCGTATCGGGTATCGGCGTACAGCGCGCCCTCGGTGTAGCCGCGGTTGCCCACGCGCACGAAGGCGAAGTCCACGCCGTCTGCCTGCATCACGTCCATGATGATCAGGTTCAGATCATTCTGCTGCTGCAGGAAGGTGGCATAGACGTTGGTGGTCAGGTAGGCCGAGATGAGGATGTTGATGCTGGAATCGCCAAAGCTGGTCAGCCGGACGATGTTGGTGCCCTTGTTGGTGTAAGGGCTGTGATTCAGGCGTACACCGTCGCACCATACATTTTCTGTTAATATATTATCAACATGAATATCAAAGGTTTGTTTTTTTGCCTTCACTTGTGGCTGCATAATGTTAACAATGCCTTCAGTAACTTCTTGCAAAGAAATCTGCTCGGTTGTTAACGTCAATTTACCACTTTCAATTTTAGACATATCTAAAACATCATTAATCAGCCCTAATAGATGTTTGCTGGACAATGTGATTTTTCTCAGACAACTCTGTACCTGTTCCCGGTCATCCATGTGGGCTGTTGCAATGGCGGTCATGCCTACTATTGCATTCATGGGGGTACGGATATCATGGCTCATATTGGCTAAAAATTCACTTTTGGCCTTGCTGGACTCAAGTGCTGTCTGACGGGCCTTTTCCAGTTCATGCAGCTGAGAACGGGTCATGGAGTAATACCGAAGAAAAATCAATGTCAAAATGAATAGAACAGAAGCGCAGGACAGCAACGTCATGACCATACGCTGACTGCTCAGACTGTTTATGGTATCGTCCAATATACCATAAGGCATTACCGCTACCAAATACCATTCAGAATAAGGCAATGGTATGCCATAAATTTGCCGTTCTTCCCCATTTACTTCAAATGTGGCAGCATACTTTTTATGATCTTTCAGAGCAATACCAAATTCATCAATAGAATTTTCTTCAGATGAATCGTTTTCTGCAAGAGCAAGATGCTTTTGCAGCTCTTCAAAAAAAGGCCACAGTTCGGTGTTGGGATTTTGTATTACAAAACTGCCGTCCGGCCTGATAATATGGTAATACATCAGCTGCCCTTTATCCTCCAGGGAAAGAAAATCAGTGATGTATTCCAGCGGCACCGCTGCTATCAGGCCAGTGCTCATATCGCCATTCTGCATAGGATAAGCAGCATCAACACCAAATAATACCACTTCATTTTCATCTGAATCAACACCTACGGCAACTCGCTGTTCACTCTGTAATAATGCTTCTACAAAAGGTTCTGGGTTGAGCGGCTGTATTGGGTGTCCGTAAAGAGTTTCGAAATTTCCCTCAGCAGAACAAAGCGCTAAATAGTCAAAATCCCTGACCTGTGCCCTGTAAATGAGTTCCTCATATAGTGCCTCTTTGTCGTTGTTATCTGTTGAAACCACAGAGACAATGCCGCTGACCTGATCAAAACGCAATTTAATTACTGTTTCAAAGTGTCGGGACATTTGTTCATTCATTCCGGACATATAGATCTCTCCAACTTTGTAAACGGCCTTTCTGCTCTTTTGACTCATATAAATTCCCAGAATGCTGAAAATAACAATACTAAAGATAAGGAGCCCAATGAAGCTGTATATCAGAAATTGTATCGTAGTATCATTTTTTTGTCTGCCTGCCATTGACGTTATTCCTCCCTAATGTGTAATCTCTTTCATGCCAATTTTACGGTTTTATTATAAAGGTTATCTTTATCAACGTGCAATACCCATATTGGTAAGGAGTGCAAATAGGTTGCAGCTTTTCATGCTGACAAGTGTGGGAACTTCATGATATAATCCAGACAGAGGAGATACGATATGAAACCACAGGAAACAAAATTTACATTTGTATATAACGAAATTAAACAGCGCATTTTGGAGGGCCAGATACTTCCTGGAAATTCTTTATTATCTTCAAGGATGTATTGCGAGCAGTTTCATGTAAGCAGATACACGATTAACCATGTTTTTGAAGCATTGCGGGAAGAAGGGCTGATTGAGATTCAGCCCCGCCTTGCTCCAATCGTTGTTTCAGGAAAAGATACGCCTGATTCATTGAATACTGTTTTTGAAATTTTGAAGCAAAAGCAGACTATATTGCAGGTATATCAGACCTTTACGCTAATACTGCCATCCCTTTTTGTTTTTGCCCTGCAGGGCTGCGATGTGGAGATTATGCCGCACTATAAACAGGCTATGAAGGTACTGCGTTTGGGGCGCCTTACCGGCGGATGGCGTATTCCTTCTAATTTAGGATATGATATATTAAGAATAGGAGGAAATCCCTTATTCGGCGAACTTTATTCTGCATTTGGCCTTTACAATAAGTTCTCATTTTTCATAGAGGAATGCCCCTGTTTCAGGAAACACTTTTTACAGAAGCCTGCACCTGCGAACAGCGTTATTATAGACATATTAAAGGGCAAAGATCCGTCTGCAAAGCACCGCCAGTTATTAAATATGTATCAGGCTCTTACAGACTCCATTGAAAGCACACTAAAAAATTTAAGGGACACGACGCCTGAATGTCCTGTGCAAACGGGGGTGCCCTTTGCGTGGAATCCCATGCGCGGCCAGGATTATTATTACTCGAAGATTGTTGACGACCTGAATTTGAAAATCGGCCTTGGAGAATATTCGATTGGCATGTATCTTCCATATGAAAAGCAGCTGGCCGGACAGTATAATGTCTCTTTATCCACTGTCAGAAAGGCATTGTCAGAACTGGAACAGAGAGGGTTCGTAAAAACATTAAATGGCAAAGGCACTATTGTTATAGAACCGGATGATACTAAAATTCACCGGCTGGCTCTTAATTCCGGATATGTAGAAAAGGCATTGCGCTACCTTCATGCCCTGCAGCTCATGGCCCTGCTGATTCGTCCGGCGGCTTTGGAGGCAGCTTTGCGGTTCACCAGAGATGAGCTGGACGAGTTGGCGGACAGATTTACATCTCCCGGTTCCGCTTATCTGGCAGATATGTTGGAAGCCATACTAAAACATACCACACTGGAACCTTTATATGTTATATTATCTGAAACCAATCATCTTCTTGAATGGGGGCATCATTTTGCTTATTATCCGTCCAAGAGGCGTACACTTTCGCATCTCAATAAACAAGTTATCGCTGCGTTCCGGCAATTAAACCAGGGTAACGCGGATTCCTTTGCAGATGGTATAGCGGATTGCTACTGTTATATCTTGGTTTGTATGAAGAAGCATATGACAGAAAAATATAAGTTTTCTAACGCGTCTAATATTCGGATTCCTGAAAAATACTAACATTTTATATTCACATATGAAAAGCAGCTGATTCATTATGAACCAGCCTCTTTTTTTATTAAAAAGGCGGGAAGGTATATTTGAGCGGAAATCAAATAGTAAATTCCCTTCCGGCACATTGGCGGTAAATTGGTCTTTAAGCAAAAGAAAGTTGATGATATAGTAAAACCATAAAGTTGATTCGCGGTAAGGCTTAGTAAGAAACACACAATGGACAGCGGATAATTCATGAATTATAAAACAAAAAAACAAGGCGCCATCATATGAATCTGATCACTTCTTATGAATGGTAATTAGGAGGTTTATCAATGGCTCAAATACTACCGTCAATTTTTGGAGCAGATATTCTGCGGTTAAAGGATGAGATTGAATTTCTGGAACGTGAAAACACGGCTATCCTGCATGTGGATATGATGGACGGCAACTTCGTCTCTAACATTGCCTTCGGGCCAAACCAGATAGGGGCTATGAAAAAGGCATCTAAAATGATGTTTGATGTGCACATGATGATTGACCATCCAAAGGACCATCTGGATGATGTGATTGCCACGGGAGCCGAGATGATATCGGTCCACTATGAGTCCACGCCTCACATCCATAACATGATCCAGCGCATCAAAAAAGCAGGAAGAAAGGCCGGAGTCGTACTCAACCCGGGCACACCGGAGTCAGTGCTTGAATACTTGCTGGATGATATTGACTATGTTCTTATCATGACCATCAATCCGGGGACACCTGGCCAGACATTCATAGAAAAGAGCCTTGAAAAGATTGCCAACCTGAAAAAAATGATTGGCAGCCGTCCCATCCAGATTGAGGTGGACGGAGGCGTCAATGATGTTATAGCAAAGCAGGTGGCCGGTGCAGGAGCCGAGCTGATTGTAGTCGGCGGATATCTCTTTGGAGGCAATCCCGGCGAGCGCTACAGCATACTGCGGGAAGCAGTGAAATAGAAGCTGCGGCAGGGCTATGGAACGATAAGCATGACACCACAAGAATAGAGAGGATGGTATAAAGATGAAAAAATTTGAGGGAAAAGTGGTATTGGTGACAGGAGCAGGACATGGAATCGGAAAGCAGATCGCAGTACAGTTTGCAGAGCAGGGAGCTAATACCGTAATTGTTGATTATAATGTGGAATTCGGTACAGAGACAGCAGAAGAAATCACACGTGATTATGTGAAGTCCCTGTTTGTCCAGGCGGATGTGTCAAAGCCGGAAGATATGGACCATGTGCGGGAGAAAGGATTTGAGGAGTTCGGACGGATTGACACCCTTGTCCTCAACGCCGGGGTGGCCTTCAAAAAGAAGGTAAATGAATTTACATTTGAGGAGTGGAACAGGACCATCAGCATAAACTTAAACGGTCTGTTCAATACCGTAAAGGCGTTTTACAATGATTTCCTCACAAACCACGGTTCCATCGTATACATCAGTTCCGGTTCAGCCTTAAGCGGTACAGGCGGAGCCGTGGCCTATCCGGCCTCCAAGGCAGGAGGCGAAGGGCTGATGCGCGGACTGGCAAAGGAGCTTGGACCAAAAGGCGTAAATGTCAATATCATCGCGCCGCGCCTGATTGACACAGGGGATATGATGCGTGTAAATTATCCCACCCAGGCAGAGCTGGACGCTGTTCTGGAAAAGATTCCTGTGCGCCGCTACGGCACGGTCCGGGATGTTGCAAACCTGGCGGTGTTCCTGGCTGACAAGGACAATTCATACATCCAGGGGCAGACGATCCTTCTTGACGGCGGCCGTACCATAGCCTGATTTTAATAAAGAAGGTTTACAGATAAAAAGAGGGGGTATAAAATGGAGGCAATATTAGGATTTTTTCAGGAATTTATCAATTTAGGCGCAGCCATACTTCTGCCGGTTGTCATAGCCATATTAGGAAAATTCTTTGGGATGAAGCTGGGCCATGCCATCAAGTCCGGTTTACTGGTGGGAATCGGTTTCCAGGGACTGGTTCTGGCGGTCAACCTGCTGATTACAACAATACAGCCGGTCATGGACTACTATAAGGCGCTGGGGTCGGGATATGACGCTCTGGAGGTTGGGTTTGCAGCGCTGGGGGCTGCATCCTGGACCGTTCCCTTTGCCGTGTTTGTCATCCCGGCCTGAAAAATAGACGTCCAGCCAGCGGCAGGCGTCTCCCAGCACTGGCATTGTCCCCTCTTCATTCTCTGGAGGAAGCTTCGCCGCAAAATACTTCTGTGCCTCGAACCATACTCCGGTCATCCCTTCTTCGTCTGCTGCCAGCAATATCTTTCCCAGCGGCGAATCGTAATGCATCGTATAGGTCATGACGGTTCACCCCTTCCTTTTCGGCTTTTGGGCCGGCGCGTAGTCCTTGAGGCCCGGCACCGCGCCGCCTGCTGCTGCCCAGAGATAGAGGCTGGCCACGCTGCAATAGGGACTGAACCGGCGGCGGTACTTTTCGAACAGTTTCCGGTCGATTTTTCGGTGGTGGTACACCATCCGCAGCCCACGCTGGATGGCAAGGTCGTCGTAGCTGAACACGTCGGGCCGCTGCATACAGAAGAGCAATATCATCTCTGCCGTCCAGACACCGACGCCTTTCAGGCCGCTCAGCTCCCGGATGGCCTCATCGTCCGGCCTCTGCCGGATACCCTCGAGGTCAAATTCTCCGCTCTCGATTTTCCGGGCAAAGTCCGTAATGTATTCAGCCTTTCGGAAGGTCATACCGAAGCTCTGCAGCTTCTCAACCCCGGCTCCGAGGACGGCAGCTGCATCCACCACGCCGAACTCGTCCCGCATCCGCTTCCAGATGGTCGCCTGCGCTTTCGTGGAGATCTGCTGGCCGACGATGTGGTGTACCACCGCCGAAAAGAGGTCGGTATCCACTTCCCTCTCGATATGTCCCGCCTGTGCGATGACCGCCGCCATCCGCTCGTCTCTTGCGCTCAGATACGCCGTTTCCGCTTCGCCGTATTGGAAATACATCTGTCCCACCTTCTTTCGTTACAACCTTTCGTTTGCTCGCAAGTTGTTGATTTGATTATAACAGAACGTACGAAGTTTTGCAATATAAAAGCGCTCTGCCAAAAAGCAGGGCGCTGAAGGTTTGTTGGCAAGCCTATTCTTGGACGTTCAGGATGCGGCTCTCTTTTAAATGATAACCCTGCTTTTTATCGGTACGGTGTACAAATCACTTACATTCCTTCTTCATGGCAGAATAGCCGATGAGAACAGTCCACACATAGGCGCAGGTCTTGGGGATCATCAGCATCCCGATCATGGGGATGGCATTGGCCCAAAGAACAACGGGAATGTAGAAACCGAAGCTCAGCACGATGGTCAGCCACATCCAGCGGAAAGCCGAGTCGTTATGCTCCTTGGCACTGCGGTAGAACAGCACGATGATCAGCAGGCCCATCAGTGCAAAAGGAATATTACGGTAAATGCCCCAGGACAGCGGGGATCCGTCGCTCAGCCACTGGTTCTGCGGCATCATGCACAGGATAACACGCACAGCAGCCAGACCGTAGACGGCGGCAGTCAGGCCATTGCTGCCCTTGACCCGGTAGCGCTCACGCCAGACATAGTACAGCAGCACATAAAAGACTGTCATTGTCACAGAGGTGATCCACTTACCCAGACCCAGAGGAACGGTAAAGTTTTCAAAGCCCGTGGTGCATAGAGCCAGAGCACGGGGAATCAGATGGAACGAGTCGCCGGCGCCCAGAACGACAGCCATCAGACCGAACAGCTTGAACTGGTGGCTGCCCTTGCAGCCGCGGATCATCAGGATACCGATGGTGATGACAGATACCAGATACACCGCATCAAAAACAGTTTCTACGATTGCTTGCATAGTTGATCGCTCCTTGTCGATACATCAAATTTATTGTAACACTGCATTTTTTGCAGGGTCGTCCTAGTTTTTACGGTCATCAGGGGCTTGTTTGGCATAGCTGCATCCAAAACGCAGGATGTTGAAGCTGGCAGTGCTCCACGCAAGGCAGGCAAGCCGCAGCAGGATACTGCGATGAACCTTCCTATGAGCATCCCCTTTGAGTGAACATCGTTCAATTTGGACGTTATAAAATTCCCACAGCAGTGTGGGAAGAAAATGCGGTCAATATAAGGTTCTGCGCACGATCTCCAGCACAGCGGCGGGGTCGTAGTCCTGCCGCAGCAAGGCAGACAGCATAAGCGAAAACAGAACATCGGCAAATTTTTCAACGGTGAATTGCTCATTAAAAGCGCCCGGACGGATCTTGGCATCCTGTTGCAGCACCGTACACAGACCGTTTAAGATATGGTGCCAGATTCGCTGCATGTGCCGTTTGCCATCGGCCTTCTCCTCCTGCATAAAGCCGAGAGAGTGCAGTGTGAAGAATCCGGGATACTGCTCATAGCCGTAGGCCATGCGCTCGTACATCCATTTGACACAGGTCTGCACGTCCTGAAATACGGCCTCGTCCTGCGGGCGGTGGAAAATTTCGCACCAGACGCTCTCGACCGTGGCGCTGATAAGCTCAGCTTTGGAGTCATAATAGTTGTAGATCGAGCCGACCGAGACCCCGCATGCCGAGGCGACAGAACGGATGCTGACTGCCGCCCAGCCCTTTTCCCGGATAAGCTCACGGCTGTTTTTTAAGATCTCTTCCTTGGAGGTCACGATCGTATTCATGTAGTCACCCTCAATATGAACAATGTTCATATTTATTATACTGCCTCTTCCCACTTTGTCAAGAGGATCTCATAAGTCGCGGGCCGGCTGGAAGCTCTGGCTTTCCCAGGGAAGAAGAAACCGTGATACTGGTTTGATCCTGCCTCGGGTGTTACTTTTCTATTACTTTGGACGCGAAAAAGCCCCGCCTTCAAGCGAAAAATCTTGAAAGCGGGGCTGTTTTTATATGTTATTCGGTTCTATTTTTGATGGGTTCAAAAAGCCGGAAGGCAAATTTTTATTATTCGAGCTCGGTAAGTTTAATTTCTTACTAAACAAATTTATTTAGTTTATCTATTCTTGGATAATCACTTTTCCATGAGATTGCTGTGGTGGATGTGGCTTGCTGATTTTTTAGTATCAGGATAGTATCACGCAACCAGCGGGATCTATGTAAGTATTATAACGTATTTACGTTTAGGATGCAACTGCTTTTTCAGCAGGGAGATCCTTATTATTTCTTTAAGGTACAATCTCTGCTTCTAGCTGATCATGCTGAGCTTCTGATTCCAACCATTTAGCTAGCTGTCGGAGAATCTCTGCACTCTGTGGAAACCTCAATTCCAGTTCCCGTGCCTGTGCTTGATAACACTTTGCTTGTTCATAAAGGTTTCGACCATCCTGTACAATTCGTGCACCACGGGAATTAAACTTTCCATAAACTACCGCTTTCGTCAGTTTCTCATTCTGCTGTTTTTCCAAAAACTCTCGGATAAATTCATGCGGAAAAGCACCGTCTTTTCCATTACAGCTTTTTCCCATAATATAGCCTAAAATCTCTGGAAACTCCTCATATAAACATTCAGCCCAGCAGTCAAATGCCCGTTTGTCCTGATACGCCTCCTCGGGCAGATAATAGTCGTTTTCTACATCAAACAATCTTGAAGGATTCTCTTCCAAAAACATTTTCATTTTCTCCGGATGCCTAAAGAAGAGTCGCCGCAAACACAGAGGAAGTTTCTGCAGCAACTCCTTTTTATAGAGTAGTAGACAACACTTAGCCCATTCATCAGTATAATATTGCTCATCCACTCTGCGGACAATACCAGAAAGGTTTCCCCTTTCCTCCGCATTGACTCCCTGTTCAGCAATTGCCTCAAATACTCTCCTAAATAAATCAAACAAGTGCTCAACCTGGCCACTATTGCCATACAGGTAAAGTAAGATTCCTCCCGGATGGTACTGCAGCAGTTTCTTGTATCTTCGCTCGTTGTAGGACCACCTCATATCCTGACTCGCCCAATACGTCTGTTCTCTCTCCCGCGTTGTCAGCCATGAGTCAATTTCTTCACGCTGCAACGTAGACAATAGCCGAAGTTTTTCATTTTCTGACATTTTTTCAAAGACAGCAGATGCTTCTTGAAAATCCCCTTGATCGAAAAAGCCAGCCAACAGCTGTTGTTTTTCTTGTTTTCGAATTGCTTCAGCTACCTTCGCAAATTCTTCACATGTAGTGTTTTTAGCAAGAAATACACCCCATGCGTGCTGATCCCTCATCGTTTCCAGTAACCGCAACACTGCGTCCATTCCAAATTCTATTTTCAGTGCTGCAAATTTCTCCGCTCGAATGCGTTCCCTTTCCTCTTCTTCCCTCTTCCAGTTCTTTTCTTCTTGATTGTCTAAAAGCTCTTCCATAGGCAAGCAGTGCCATTCCAGAAATATCCATCCGAATTTTCCCACCGGATCACTGGATTCCGTGCAGCGTATCCATGTTTTCAGAACTTCTATCCAATCTGTCCAACCATATTCTTTGCTATCACAAAGCTCAGTTCTTAACCAATACTGCATCGGTTGTAATTCTGTTGATGAGAATTGCGCTGCATCAAACTGCTCTGCCATCTCCAGTAGAACATCCTGTCCCAGCCGACGATACTCTTTCAACAGGTTTTCTATTTGCTCAAGCCATTTCTTCTGTAGTGCTGTACGATAAACAGCTCGTGTGATTTCATCGTAAGCTTCAAACAATTCTTGTTCTGGGATTAATTGAGCGGGTCGTTCCTTCTTTCCTCGGCGATGTCCTCGAATCAACGAGTCTTTTTTTAGTAGTTCAATGCCAAATCCCACACCAAAAGCTGGCGTTTCCCGGAGCATTTGTATCATCAGTGTCTTTTTATCTTGGCTTCTCAATGCTGTATGTGAACTCCACAAGCAAAGTGCATCCAGCAAGTGTTTCTTTGCTGTTTCTACACGCCGATGTTCATTTTGTGTTTCTGACACTGCCATCTGATAGAGCATCCAACAAGCTTGTCGACTTGTATCTTCTCGTTCCACCAGTACATCCATTGTCCAAAGAATATCATTTTCACAATCCAATTGCTCGCGTTGCAGAAATTCAAGCACAACCATCGGTGCCGCTTCGGAGAGAGTCCGAAGTTCCCTCGTTAGACACTCCCTGCAGCCCTCAACATGAAAAAAAGAAAGAATTTCACTCACTCGCGAATCTATTACGTTTTGATTTGATCCAGTTTCTGCAAAGCAAGCATAATTTCGAAGCAATCGTTGCAGAACGCCACACCTTCTTCGATTTTGCGTTGCATCTGTACAAGACAAAGCTGTGCAGATTTCCCGATGCATCCGCTGTCCAACCGCACT
>OGXB01001218.1_pt1 | contig 14057 bp, 12 predicted proteins | sample 1576161 | NCBI WGS metagenome assembly OGXB01 (sample SAMEA3541474, study PRJEB24748) | human gut metagenome | biome: human gut; feature: human-associated habitat; material: faeces | place: China | collected 2012
GGCTCCCCCAACTGGGCTCGAACCAGTGACATCATGATTAACAGTCATGCGCTCTGGCGAGTGTAGGGGAATAGCAAAGAATACTAATATAAACATTCCAAAAAATCTTGTGTTGTATAACTGCACAAGAAATCTATAGTAGATAATCGTACAAAAGCATCATTATACTATAAAGCATATCAAAATTTCAGAATAAAAATGTTATTAAAGATTTAAGTAATATGCAGTTATAGGTTTTTATGGTTGCACATAATTTACCATCTACAAAATCTGATATTACATAAAATGCTTTCACTTATTACATGAATCTACTATATCATAAAATTGCTTAAATAATTGGTTAAAGTTTCTGTATCGAATTGTATGAAAACCTAATTTTGAAGCTGTACGAATATTGTCATATTTATCATCAATAAATATTGATTCATCAGATATTAAATTATATTTATCTAACAATTCTTTATATATTATTTTATCAGGTTTAGTCGCTTTTACTTCATATGATATAACCCTGCCATCAGCAAAATTTAAGAATTCGTATTTTTGAGACAGTTGTTCAAAATAATTCTCCCCATAATTTGACAATAAATATATTTTATAGCCCCCTTTTTTTAAATCAATAAAAAATTTTTCTATAGATTTATTAACAACAGTATATCTGGGAAAGAATTTATAAAAGCAACGAATATATTCTTCTAAATCTGGATACTCAGTTAAGTTTTTTTTAATTGCTTCAGATATAGAAATTCTCCCCTTATCAATTTCTTTCCATGTCTCGCTCTCTATTGTTATTATTTTTAATTTATTTAGAATAGATTTACTAGCCCCCATCTTACCCATATTTTCATACCAATAAGACTTCACAAGAACTTTTCCTAAATCAAAGACTACATTTTTGATCAAATTAAGCATCTCCAAATTTTAAAATAATAAAAGTTGACATAGATAGAATAATTAATAAAATTCCAATCAATATCACTAAAAAAGAGCGCAATGGATATTTCTTTCCATGCAATATTATACCAAGCCCTCCATATACAACTAAAACACCGCCCATCAGCACAATAATCAAACACGCTTGCGAAAAAAAATCAGCTTGTTTATTTAATTGAATAGTCCCTATTGTAAAACTGATTATTGCAACGAATAAACCTAACAATTCTAAATTATGATTTTTTAATTCATTAAACTCATTATTAATATCTTGAATGATCTCATTTTGTTTTTCTTGGAGCTTATCTACTTCTCTTCTAGAGGATTCCAACAAAAAATTATTCTTTATGTAAATTTCACAACTTCTGTATGTCATTATTCTAACATTGTATTGTTTGCCATTTTTTTCTGTCATCCAGGCTTTTTTTATTGAAGATAAGGCTATGTTATAATATTCTGTTCTTTGTGATTCGTTATGTTCAGTTTCGCTAAGTATATAATATATTCTAGATTTTGTCCAGAAGAACTTTGAATATTTTTCGTTAATTAAAACATCATCAATATATCCTTTTGAAATCTCTAAATATTTTCTTGTTATTTCTTCTCTTAAATCTTTAGATGAATTCAATTCATAAACATCTGAAAAAAGCATGCAAAAATCATTCAACACTCCTGAATTATTTGGAAAACGTTCTGTTAAAGAAAATGCAAATCTTAATCGTTCTTTATCGTTCATGGATGGTAAATTAATCTCTAGTCTTAAATGTAAAATATCAAATGAAGGTCGTTGTTTATATAAATAACAAAATTTATTTTCTAGTTCTTTTAATTCCTCATATTTTTTATTACGTCTTAAAAATGTATGTTTAACATAAAATGCAAAATAGCCTTCATTATTTCCAGAATTTATTACTAAATCTAGATTGTCAAAAAATTCTTTATTATCATTATCACCATATTTTGAAACAAAGTTTGATATTTCCAAATCAGTAAGTCTTTCAGTTAAATCCTGATTTTCTAGCTTTCTATATAATTTTTTATATTTTTCATTCAAATTCATAGTTCACTACGCTTCCTAATTTTGGAGAAATATCAGATACTTGTTCATAACCACGAAAAATTTGTTCAATATTTGATAATTCAAAGTTATAACATTTACTTAATGATATAATGACTGCTGCAGCACTCCGAATATCTAACATTGAAAAAACACCCCACCTCATATCAATTTCAACATATGGATTAGTGCTTCCATTAACTACAGCTAAATTATTATATATATCAAATGAAATATTTGGCATAACCTTTTTCAATTGGTATAAATACTGATATCTATTATTAAATAACGAATCATAAATAATCGATTCGTTGTTATTTTTACATAACAGCAATGTAATTAGAGGTTGCCAATCAGAACACAATTCTGGATAATGGCCGAAATTACAAACATATTTATTGTTCTTTATATGTTGCTTTTTAGGAATTTTTATTTCGTAATTATTACATTCTATATTAATTCCAAAAGTTTTTAACTGAAAATATAATCCATCTAAATATATTTCATTTAAAAAATTATACTTATATGTATTATTTTCATATAATGCATCAATTATTTGTGTTGCTAATACATTCCTATCAATTGGTATATATAATTTTTGGCTTAAAGATACTTTTTTGTTCCTACTTCCATCAATTAATAAAGTTCTGCCATTTAAATCGTAGCTATAGCCCAATTTATTTATACATTTTAATAAAAAAATAATTTCTGGTTCTATTGAAATGTTTTTTATTTTAGTTATAGAACCATTAAGTAATGAAAAATACACGGCCATAGATGTAGCTGTATATGAGGCAAATACAGGAATATTTATTTCTCTATTTTTGGGTACAGGATTATATTCTAAAAATGTTTTACTATTTCCTATTTCTATTTTAACTCCAAATAATTTCATTATATAAAAGTATATTCCTAAACTTCTGTCTCCAATGTTACATCCTTGTGGAGTTGTATGCATAATGACTTTTCTATGCTTTTTCAGCAAAGCTGGTAGCATATTTACTATACTCCAAGATTTACTTTCCTTTTCATCAATAATAAATTCATCAGTGTTAATTTTTGACTTTTCAACTATATTATTCAAATAAAAACAATCTAAAATATTAGGATCGTTATAAATTGATATTTCTTGATGAATGATCTTAAGCGGAATAATTCTACTATAAGCTTGCTTCGATCCATGAATCACTTTATTGTTAAACTTAAACAAGCAATTTTTATTGTATTTTATTTTGATTTTTTTATATATGTTTTTTGATAGAATATTTTTTAAAAAAACAGAACTTTTAATATTTATCAGATCTACCCAATTATATGACAGTTTACTATTAGGAAAATGTTCTACACAACTAAAAGCCAAAAGATAAATTGTATTTTCAATTTCACACAAAGGATGACTAATGAAAAAATTTAAATATCTTCCCATATAATTAAAATATCTTGTTTGTATCAAGTCTAATAATTCAGGAGTAATACTTTTATTATATAAATCAAAAGACAAAAAATCATATTTTTCACTTAAAATTAATACTTTTCTAGTTACATAAGATAGAACAATAATTTTAATTTTCTTCATATTTTCCTCACTAATAAAATAAAAAACTATAATTTAAAAAGCAATAAATTATTACATATTATCTTACTTTGATTGCTTTCTCATTGAGTCAACCGCTTTATCAATTAAATTATTAACACTTTCCTTTGACCATTCGTCCCAAAATTTAATAGTTGAACTGTTTGGTTCTGGATCTGGACGTTTCACTAAAATTCTACTCGGCAATAAACTTGCATCCCCCACAACTAATGCTTCTCCAACATCAAGAACCGGTAGTAAGTCACCAAAATTACCGATGCTATCCGGCAACAACTTTTTTATAACATTTTGGTCATCAGCATTAGTTAATCTCATAGCGACAAAATTACTGCTTTGACTCAATACAGTTCTATCTACCTCAGATGGCCTCTGAGTAATTACTACTAATCCAACTCCATATTTTCTTCCTTCTTTTGCTATTCTTTCAAAGCTCATTAAACTTAACGATTCCATTCCTTGTTTAACATTCTGTGGAATATACAAATGTGCTTCATCACAAAAAATAGCAATAGGATGTATTTTATCTTTATCAATCCACTGTTGAACTGAAAAAATAATTCTAGCAATTAAAGAAACAATCAACGGCAATATATCTGATGGAACTTCAGAAAAATCAATTATTTTTATTCCACCACCATCAGATGCTGATAACAATAATTTTTGACATAATTCATTCATATAATCAGAATTAATCAAATTCTCATCTTGTGAAAACATAAAATTGAGTCTTTTATCGCTGATTTTGTTTTCTAATCTCTGTATAAAACGCGATAATATACCATTGTAATCACCTTTTTTCTTAGTATTAGCTTTTGCACCATCTACCATTTCTTCATTATAAAATACAAATTGATCAATTAATTTACCCATTTCATATGGAATTGGACTATCTATAGTTATGTCATCTACCATTTCTTCTAAACCATTATTGGATAAAAACTCTTTCTTCTTTTGCAATACAGTTTTACTAAATAACATGGCTTGATTAGGTGCATTATTATCTCCACGATCCAACATCATCGACATCATTTCCTCATATGTTAACAACCAATATGGTAAAAACAAAACATCATCTGAGTAAGTATCATTTGGTCCTGCCACTCTATAATGCTTAATATTAACACCTGTAATTGGCGAATATTCACCATGAATATCAAACAATATGGCATTTGATGATTTTAATAAAGCTATTTGCTCAATAACAGTTGCAACTGTACACGACTTTCCAGATCCTGTGCTACCAACGATTACAGCATGCTTCTGAAAAAACTTGTTTCCATCTAAATATGCATCCGCATGCTTACTCAATGCATATTTACCTATATTAAGGGGAGTTCCACTACATTGTGAAGTAGAAGAAATCACTTCCATAAAACTGGTTAAATTTTTATCATCCATGCAGTAACATTTTGATGATATCTCAGGTACTGATTCTAATGTTCTCTTAAATACATTCGTATCAACACCATCCTTATCCAATAAAGTACCAATAAGATTAATCTTAACTATATCTTCAGTGGTAATTTCTTCATCATCTTCCAACTGAATAAGATCATTAAACTTTCTAATAATTTTATTAACCATACCAATGAGAGTTTGTCTCTCTTTAGATGCATTTATGATAACAAGATTATTAACCTTTATATTAGATAATACCGTCTCATTCTCCACACTTACTACTACACTTGCCGTATCTACAGCTTGTACAGGGCCTACATATGAATTGTCATTAAAAGTAAAAATAGACATATAAAATCTCCTTTATATTATTTCGTTAAATCCATCAATAGTCCAGTAAACGCCTTCCAGGGTTATATCAGTTTTATTTATAATAAATCTTGTTGTATTTTCTCCTCCATCCATTATCACGGCATAATTTCCACTATTGCTATTGATAATATCAAGTGCATTATCTGTTAAACTTTTTGTAACAACCACTATAGGTGTTCCAGTCTTAATTTTAGTTATTATTTTTTCTTGAATTTGACTATCATTAAAACCATAACCAATACATAAGAAATTACATGCTTTATCAATCAACGAATCTGCATTATGTAAAATTTCTCTACTTGTAGAAGTAAGAATCGCTCTATACTTATCCGAACCTGGTGTTATTATTTCTGGTATAAAACCATTTGGAATATTCTGTTGCAATGGAATAGATATACTTTCATTGGTTTTCTCATCGCTAAAAGAATCAAGCGAACCGTGTACTTTAAGTAAATTTACAACATTCTTCTTGTTCAATTCGTGATGATTAGTCTTCTTTAAATACATACCACTATATCTATTATCAATCATAACACCTATTTGATCACAACAATATTCAATATATCTATCATAATTTGTGGTCAATATATCAATACTATAAGGATGAGGCTGTATTAACTTGTGAAGTAATAATGACAACGGTAAATCTTGTCCAAAAAGAACTTTTTCATAAAACAATTTCAAATCAGCATCAGTTACCAATTTCCAAGTAAGCTTCTTTATATCATTTAGTAAATTTTCATCTAAATGATACGATGTCATAGCACTTTCTAAATCAATACCACTCTTCAACTTCTTAGATATATCGCACCAATTTTTATCACTAGAATATTTTGAATCTAAATTATCCAGTAAATAATCTGCTAATTCTGGCATACCAGGAATACCTACTGGTATAGATGCTCCTGTTCCAATCAAAAGTAGCGGAACATCTGTTGTATATTCTTGAATCGTCCTAAATATATCATCCTTGTTCATAAGAATTTCCTTTCTAATAGGATACATTTTATTGAATAAATTATTTTATAAGTATTATTACTACACCACAGATAATTCGTTTGTGGTGTATTTATTTTCTATAACTTTTTTAATTATGTCTTAATAAATGAAGGATAACTTACAATTATTAGAGGTTTACTTATGTTTATGTGTTTTTCTAGTGGTGATAGATATACTGTGGCTAAATCCTGTTTGTATCATTTAAAAAATTTCGGAATAAATGTGTGGTATGACTATCATGAATTAATACTAGGTGATGGTAAAAAAGAAAAAAATTTTGAATATGCTATAAAGAATAATCAATATTTTTTAATATTGTATAGTAATAATCTGTTTAAAAGTCCATGCGCAATTGAAGAAGAAAAAAGAATTTTTAATGAATTAAATACACGAAATATAACTATTTTTCCCTTGTTGTACAATATAAAGTTTACGGAATTGCCTATATCTTATCAAAATAAATTAGAAAATTATATATATAATGAAGTTGATGATACAAAAGGAACATTATCTTCAATTAATCAAATTGTAACAAAGATTTTAATAGATAAAATAAACAAAACAATGTACGATAAGACTCCTACCTTATCAAATTATAGTAAAAAGAATCTTAGTGATGATTATATAAAACAATTATTAGATACTTATAACCATATATCTGATGAAAATTTCAATGCACGAATAACAATGTTGTTCGCTATTTATTATTATATAAAATGCAATTATGGAATTGATCAAAAAATAAATTATGTGTATAAAATAATTGAGTATTTATTTGCTTTCACAAAGCTAAACATAGAACATAATCATAAAGAATTGATTATAGCAGAATTATCTATGATAATTCTGCTTGACACTATTTTTTAAATTTTCATTAATTATTGAAAGAATTATTCTTGACAGTATTTTAGGATTATTTTCGTTTTCAAGAGCGTTTATGTATTTTTCTAAATAAGGATATTTAATAAGATTGTTTTTTACATCTTCAAGTATTATTCTTGCTGTTCCACCAGTACTACCAATAGGTATAATAATTCTATTAGGATTATTTTTTGTAATTTTATATTCTTCAAACATTCCGCTTTCTTTACTACCTGAACCATACAAAAAAATTGAAAAATTTGTTTTTTCTATCATAAAAGTTCTATGATTTGTTTTATCTTCATTAGATAAATGCTCATTAAAAGGAAACATTTGTAAATGTCTCCTAAAATTAATTACATTTTCTTCTATCATTAATTTTGTTGCTTCAGAAGCGATATAATAACCAATTTTATTACCATACCCATTGACTATAGTAAAACCGTTATTATAAAGTGTTCGAGTAATTATTTTACATAATTCATCTATTTCATACAGTTTTTTTTCGTCTTTTCCTTGATATGACCCAGAAATAAAAACATTTCTTTGATTAGTATAATAGTTAATTTCCGTTAATATTTCAGAAATTTCATTATAATCATCAATTAACAAAACATCTATTTGATATCTATTTTCTAAATCAGCAATATAATTTTTAAAATCTTTAGATTGAGAATTTTTAATTATTGTAAAATGGTGTGGCTGATTATTGTTAAAAGCTCTTCCTAATTCTGAAATACAAGGTAATACTAAAGAATCTGTAAAACTATATCCTAAAAAAAGAAAAGTTTTTGTTATTAATTCTCTTTTGAAAAAAGCTAAATAATAATGATGATTTTCATGATATTTTTCTAAATCACTTTTTGTAATTACCGCATTTTGAATATCCCTTATATCACCGTTAAGCTTAAATATATTAACATTTTTGTTTAAATCACAGCCAATTAAATCAGATTCTTTACTAATAATATTTGTTATTTTACCTATTTTTGATAGGTTATTTTCAAGAACTTGATCGAAATTCGTAGTCCATATAGAATTACATTGCATTAACGATAATTGATCAAGAGCTTTTGATGACACTAAAATCCTATTTATTTCTTTTCCAACCTTTTTATATAATTCATTTGTGCCAAATCTATTTGCATAAAATTGGGCAATATCGTAAATTTGATATTTAGTATTTTCGATATTAATATCCATTTCTTCAGCTAGTGGTAAAAAAAGATTTTTCCATGAAGGTAATCCCGCATCCACACTCATTCCGGCTCCTAAAAAAATAGCAGCACTATTATTTTTGCATTTTTCAGCGAATTTTTTTACAAACTCTTCTCTTTTTATCATACTTTCACATCCAATAATTAATAATTGTAAGTTATCCTTTATTCATTATTTTCAGGTAAGGTCAATAATACATTTCTGTTAACAAAACACGCTACACAGCTTACATTCAACTGGTGTATGTCTATGTAGTGCTTAATCTCATTCTAAGAAAAAAGTATTAAACCTTAACTAAATCTATATTTCGGGTATGTAATATAAAAACATTAATAATTACCCTTTATGGTATTAATTATAACATAATTTGACAAATATTTAAATAACTTTTACGCAAATCAGTTATAAAATTTCACACGGTGTTTTTATGCATTTTGTATAATACAATTTTGTTTATTGCTCAATAAATAAAAATTTTAGGCAAAATAAATATAGGCATTTAAATAGACTTTCTTTACATTCTGTTGCATAATAAATTTATCAAAAATAAGGAGCTATATGCGATGGAAATAAAAAATGTACAAGCAACTAACCTGACAACTGATTACCTAAAATTCTGTATTTCAAGGAAAAATCTCGATCAGAAAACGATAAAATCATACACTATTGATTTACGGCAGTATTTTGAATTCACCACGAAATCCGCTACTGAATGGACAAACAAAAAATCCATTGAGCAATACATAGATTTACTGCATTTTAAGTACAAACCCAAGAGTGTGAAGCGTAAAATTGCTTCGCTAAAAGCATTTTTTCACTATCTTGAAATTGAGGAACTTATTGATATTAACCCTTTTCATAAGATACAAATCAAGTATAAAGAACCCTTTATTCTCCCAAAAACTATTCCCATAAATAATATTGAGCAAATTATTAGGTTTGCTTATCTACAACTTACCAAAGCTAAAACTGACTATACTAAGAAAGTTGCTCTGCGGAATACACTCATACTTGAATTACTGTTTGCCACTGGAATGAGGATTTCAGAATTATGCACACTCACGACTGAACAAATTGATTTTAATGATTACATAATCAAAATTTACGGAAAGGGCTCAAAAGAACGCCTGATTCAAATCTGCAATCAAAATGTTCAGGAGTTGCTCAAAAAGTATAATCAATCATTTAAATTTGAAATAGCAAACAACAAATTTTTCTTTATAAATAGACTCGGCAACCGTCTATCTGAACAATCTGTTCGTAATATGATTACCAAATATGCAATCGGTGCAGAAGTGCCGCTGCACATTACTCCGCATATGTTTCGTCACTCTTTTGCAACTCTACTGCTTGAAGAAGATGTTGACATACGCTATATTCAACAAATGCTGGGTCACAGCTCCATTACCACAACGCAGATTTACACGCATACGAGTATCAACAAACAGAAGAATATTCTGTCTTCCAAACATCCGAGGAATAAACTTGAAATTGGGATATAATAAAAGCCTTGCGGGATTTTTTAACTCACAAGGCAATCAGAATACTTTATTCACTTTTATCAAAATCATTTTCTATTACATTGGAAATGAGATTTGAAAAATCGACGGCATTTTTTGAAGTAATCACAGGTTTTCCTGTTCTTTCCTCGATATCTTTTCGTGCATTTCCGGCGACTTCTCCGCCCTCTTTTGCAACACTTCTGTTTTCAGAAAAAGATTGAGGATTTTTCTCTTTGGAAATCTCAGTTGTGGTAGCTTCTGCCAACATATTCAGTACCAACTCAAGCGTACTCATATTATCTCTCAGGTTTTCCTTTTTCAATCCTTTGAGATTTTTATACTGGCGGGTTGTCATTCCTGACCACGCTTTTGTAATTTCATCAGTCAGAATTGCATATTCTACACCCTGCTTTACACCACGAGAATCCCATTCATCAGTAAGCTCTTTTCTCACCTGTATAGCCTGAAGTCTTTGATTTATCCACTCTCTGCTATATCCTTTTTTCAGGTATGTTTCAAGAGCTCTCTCTATGGTAAGTTCGGGATCAATAGTTTCATCTATTCTTTCTCTGCCAACTTCTGCAAGCCACATTTTAAATGGTTCTGCTTTTGGTGACGGAATAGATTGAATTATTCTCAAAAGTTGCTCTGTATTTGCAACATCCGTCTTGTAATTTTTACCATCCTTAGGAGATTGCATTTTCAGTTGTACGATATTTTCGTACAACTGGTTTGCTCCTTCAGCTTTAAGCTTTCGCTTAAGATCGCTCCAGTAACGACGAGGTTCGTTACTGTCAGTCAGAACTGAAATTACATCAACTATGGAAAAATACCATTCTTCTTCCGACTCATTCCACGCAGTACGAATCTTTTTATCTTCAAAAATTTGTATTTTATTTTCTTCGCTCATATATATTCACCCACTTCTAACCTAAAATTATTATAGCAGACTGAGTTTACAAATTCAATCTATTAAGCTTTATAGAGATAGGAATTGTTCATAATTAAGGTCGAAGACAATCTCTAATTCGTATCCCCGTGATACTTTCACTTCTCTTATGAGCTGACAAGCTATCATTTTCTTCTGTTCCATTGTGGAGTTATCAAACTCATCAGCCCAAGTTCTGAATTGTGAGTAATAAAAATCAAGCTTACCCATCGCATTTTGCTGATTGGCAAGCTTGAACTTTATATCACTTAATTCAAATTCTTTTTTATGGAGTAAATCGTTTGTATTGTCAATAGAAGCTGACAGTATGTCTGGAGTAAAGCGGCTTTCGCCGAGTAAAGAGCGTCCTATTTCGGCGGACAATTCAACCACCTGTCTTTTAAGCTTTTCAATTTCTTTTTCAAGCTTTGTCTGTTTTCTCCTATACTCCGATATTTCGGATTTGTAGCGTTTTTCCAACGCTATATCTTTTGGTGTTGATTTGATTTTAGCGAGATAATCCCTCAGCGTTGCAATCACGGCGCCGTCAATTCTGTGCGCTATATAAGCCGACTGCCCGTCACATGCACCTCTTTTCATCGCTTTATTGGTACATATATACCTCTGTCTGCGAACTCTGTACTGACTTCCGTCTGCCCTGTCGTATCTGTCGATATAGCTTGTTGATACCATCTTCTGACCGCAGTAGGCACAGTATATATTTCCCGACAGCAATGTACTGCCTTTGGTAGTCCTTGCTATCTGTTGCTTTTCCTCATTCTTTGATGAGCGTTGTTTCAGTATAAATTGAGCTTGGTCGAAGATATTTTCATCAATGATATGAAGTCTTTCAATATACGGTGATTCAACACCGCCTGACACAAGATAACCGCAGTACAGCCTGTTCTTTAGAATACGATTAACTGTATTACATTGGAATTTACTGTTATTATGAGTTCGTATACCATGACTGTTCAAAAAGTCAGCCATTCGATATGAACCATAACCCTCTTTAACTGTCATCTCAAATATCTTCTTGACTATCGGAGCCTCATCATCGTCAATAACTATGTCCATAAGTTCTTTTCCCTTTTTATTGACTTCACCGCTTTTTATAAGTTTGTAACCGAATGGTGCAACACCTCCGGTAAATTTGCCGTCTAACGTCATTTGGTTAAGGCGAGTTTTAACACGTGCTGACGTTTTCTGACTCTCACCGTTGGCTTGCCAAAATCGTATGTAATTCATAAGCTTGTCCACATGATTATCCATACGCTGTTCGCCCTCATTAACGCTCCACACCTCTATGCCGTGTTTGATGAACCACTCGACGACAAACGGGGTTTCGTCATCAATTCTGCCTATTCTGTCAAACATAAAGACAAGGAGTACATCAAATTCTTTCTTTTCTGCGGCGGCTTTCAAATCCTGAATAGCATCTCGGTCACTTGCCGAAACCTTAAATCCCGACACGCCCTTTTCCTGAAATTCTTTCAGAATTGTCCAGCCATTGCGCTCTGCGAATTCTCTGCACGAGGTTTTCTGCATTGGAATATCATCTTTATCAACCTGACCTTTGGTTGATACTCTGTACAAGCAATATACTCTTTTCATTTTATCACCCATTCATACGATTTTTGCAAACCAACAATACTACATAATTTTTATAATATCCAGCGAAATCCAAAATTAAGTTGAAAGAAATTCAGCATCCAATCTGAGATTTCATTCTGTTCTCAAATGTATCCAAAAGATTTTCGAGAATATTCCTTTCAACATGGTTATTTCTGTTTTTAGAAAAGCAGATTGTGACCTTGCAGTCGTTTATAACAGATTCTATTCTGTGTTCTGAATCAATGTTATTTTCTTTTATATAGTTTTCGTTCAAATTATCACCTGTTCCTTATTTTTTGTTTTTGTCATTTATATGATCTTTCATCTGCTCATCAGCTTTTGCCGCTACATTGCACAAGCACATAAAAACTACACCTATAAAAGCACCGACAAAAAGACCAATCATAAATCCTAACATTTTAACACCTTCTTTCAGTAATTTTCTTCTAAATACCCCGACAGAAGAAAACAAAAAATCTTCTGCTGTCGGGATAATATCAATCGTTTGTGGATAGCTCTAATTTTCACGCTATCCTGTTGTCGCTATTTATCCTCGATGCCCTGCGACAAGGAACACATCAGACGACTATTGCATAATAGCTCCATTGGAATTTCACCACCGTGAGGATCTCCCACAGCCGCCATCTTTGGTTACGACGGTTTTATCACGCTCGACTTTTGACTTGACGGAAGTATCATTATACCATCTGCCTGTCATCGCCCTCATTGAATTTGCCTTTCAATGTCTGAGTCCTGAAGTTCTGTATAGAAGTTCGCTCATTTAGCTTGTCCGCTCGAACAGCAGAAGGAATGTATCTGATGTGCTGATATTTTATTTTCAAAGAGCAATACCTGTTCTCTGAAAAAAGAAAACAGGCGAAAGAAAATTAATCCTCTCACCTGTTTCCTCACTTAAAAGCTAAAACACACCCCTAATTTATGAATTTTTTAAAATATTTTTAATTTTTGCCACTGCGCGATACACGGATCTTTGAATACTTTGATAAGTACAGCCTTCTTCAAACGCTATTTCGTCAAAAGTTTTTTCTTCAAAATAATACTTTTTCAGTCTGCGTTTCTGCACTTCCGGCAAATTTTTTATCGCCATGTGCAAATTTTCCATATCCTGAGTATTATCCAAGTATTCTTCCATACATTCAACATTTATAGCGCCTCTTTCGTGTAATGTGCTTTCGTATATTTCAGAGTGTTCATAATGCCTGTCGTATTCATTCATCCAAGAAATATCTTCAAGCTCAAATTTATTAAAACTATCAAATATTTTCTTAGATATTAAAACTTTTTGAATACAATTATTAGCATCTGTAAATGAGATATAGTACTTTCCCTTTTCTGTATGTAATGTGTAAGGATTATACTTATCCTTTCTTCTTTTGGGACGTTTGTTGTCCATATTTTGTCCTCCAATCAATCTGAATTTAAAAAATCAAATTGACTGGAGGACTCCTGCTCTTGTATAACAATAAAGTCCTTTCTGCTTTCAATGCAAAAAAGAGCATAAAAATGCCGACAGGTAATAGCATTAAAAGCTAAAACCTGTCGGCATTTAACAAGCACATA
>OGXB01001242.1_pt1 | contig 13810 bp, 15 predicted proteins | sample 1576161 | NCBI WGS metagenome assembly OGXB01 (sample SAMEA3541474, study PRJEB24748) | human gut metagenome | biome: human gut; feature: human-associated habitat; material: faeces | place: China | collected 2012
ACATGGGCATGTGGATCACATTGGCGGGCGTGGGCAGTTTCCGCGCGTTTCAGTGCAGAAAGAGGATGTGGGCATCATTGGCCGGGTAACTGTACCCTATCGGAAAGCCTTTTTTGCCCTGCAACGTCAGGCTGCCCCTTATGGGGTGAAGGCTAAGGATATTCGGCCTGGTGAATATCACTCGGAGCCTCTGCCCATGCACGAAGGGCAGGTGTTTCGCCTCGGCGGGAAAACGGTCTCTGTAACACACGGGCCCGGGCATACACGCGGTTCCGTCTGCCTGCTCGCTGAGGAGGACCGGCTGCTTTTCACCGGGGATAATGGGAACCCGGTTTTGTTCCTCTTCCTGCCAAATTGCGCCACGCTGGAAACCTGGCTGCGCAGTGCAAAGCGCATGCTGGCGCTTGCACGGGAAACCGGTGCGGCGATGTACAGCGGGCACGGCTTTTGTGAATTGGCAGAAGAAACGGTGCAGGCGCAAATCCGGCATATGGAGGCAATCCTGACTGCTGCGCCACGGAAAAACGCACACATGCCGCGGTATCAGGTGAGTAGGCAGAAGGAAAATGGTCTGCTCGCAATTTATCGCGGAGATCTCCTGTGGGATGAGCGGTGAGGGAAAACCCGCATGCTTTTTTCAATTTCGCTCTTGCCAATCGTTTGAGATTGTGCTATATTAAAACAAATCTATAACGCTGTGATGAAGAGAGTAAGCGGTTTTCAATCGTTTTCGCGGCCAGAGAGGGCGAGCCCAGGCTGAAAGCGCGCCCGCGCGGAGAAGCTGCTGAAGTTCACTTCGGAGCGGTGCGGTTGAAGCGAGAGTGGTAGGCCGCAACGGTTCGCCTCCGTTATGCGGCGCAACGCTCTGTTACAGGGCGCGAGTGTTTGCTTCTTTGCAAAAATCAGGGTGGTACCGCGGAGGAATTACGCCTTCGTCCCTATTCACAGGGGCGAAGGCTTTTTGTTGTTCCATTGGATGCACCCATCAGAATCAAAGAGCAGAGCAGTTGAGCAAGTCTGATTTTAGTTTGGAAGGAAGGATTCAGAATGAAAGAGCAGCTCGAATCAATCCGGGAAGCGGCCCGGCAGGAGCTCGCAAAAATCGAATCGCGTGCGGGGCTGGATGCCGCCCGCGTGCGTTTTCTGGGCAAAAAGGGCGAGCTGACCGCCGTATTGAAGCAGATGGGGAAACTCACGGCGGAGGAGCGCCCGGTCATTGGTCAACTGGCCAATGAAGTGCGCGCCTATATTGAGCAGATTGTGGAAACACGCGAGAAGGAGCTCAAGGCGGAGGAAACTGCCAGGCAGCTGGAAAACGAGCGCATTGATGTAACGATGCCCGGCAAATGCCGCCCGCTTGGCCATAAGCACCCGCTCTCTATTGTGCTCGATGAGGTAAAGGAAATCTTCCTCGGCATGGGCTTTGAGGTAGCCACCGGCCCGGAGGTCGAGTGGGATTACTATAACTTTGAGGCGCTGAATATTCCGCCGGATCACCCTGCGCGCGATACGCAGGATACCTTCTATATCACTGAAAAGATGCTCCTGCGCACGCAAACTTCGCCTGTGCAGATCCGTGTGATGGAGCAGCAGAAGCCGCCCATCCGCATCATTGCGCCCGGCAGGGTTTACCGCTCCGATGCGGTGGACGCCACGCATTCTCCTCTGTTCCACCAGATTGAGGGCCTTGTGGTGGATGAGGATATCACCATGGGCGGTCTCAAGGGTACGCTCGAGGCCTTTGCCAAACGGCTCTATGGCGACGATACGCGTATTCGTCTGCGGCCGCATCATTTCCCATTCACGGAGCCATCCTGCGAGATTGACGTATCCTGCTTCCGCTGCGGCGGCAAGGGTTGCCCGATGTGCAAGGGCGAGGGCTGGATCGAAATTCTCGGCGGCGGCATGGTGCATCCGAAAGTGCTGCAAAACGGCGGCATTGACCCGGAGAAATACAGCGGCTTTGCCTTTGGCGTAGGGCTGGAGCGGCTTGTTATGTTCCGCTTCAATATTGACGATATGCGGCTGCTGTATGAAAACGATATGCGGTTTCTCAGCCAATTCTAAGGGAAGAGGGCAAGGGAGCTTTATGCATTGCGCAGCAGCGCCTGCGAATTGTGCTTTTCAATCATAAATTCCACTCGAAAATTCGGCTGCGCCAAAACCGCACAATTTCGCGGCTCGGTGCAAGAAAGGATTGTCATGTAATGAATTTATCCAAAAAATGGCTGCTCGATTATATCGACTTAAACGTTGACGATAAAACATTCAGCGACGAAATGACGCTCTCCGGCTCCAAGGTGGAGGGCTATGCGAAGGAGGGGGCGGATCTTACCAACATCGTGGTCGGCAAACTTCTATCGCTGGAAAAGCACCCGGATTCCGATCATCTCTGGATCTGCCAGATCGACGCGGGGCAGGGGGACCCCCTCCAGATCGTCACCGGCGCGCAGAATTTGAAGGAGGGCGATTTTGTCCCCGTCGCGCTGGATCATTCCACAGTGCACGGTGGCAAGCAGATCAAAAAGGGCAAGCTGCGTGGCGTGCCGAGCAACGGCATGCTCTGCTCGCTGGGCGAGCTGGGGCTGACCACGCACGATTTTCCCTATGCAATTGAGGATGGCATCTTTGTTTTGGGCGATGACTGCGATTTGACGCCCGGCGCGGATATTCATGACGCGATCGGCCTCAACGATACGGTCACGGAGTTTGAAATTACCTCCAACAGGCCGGACTGCCTGTCTGTTTTGGGCCTCGCGCGTGAGGCTGCGGCAACCTTTCAAGTGCCGTTCCAAATGCCCGTGCCGCAGGTGAAGCCTACTGCGGGCAATGTGAATGACCACCTGAGCGTTACCATCCTGGATGCGGAAAGGTGCTATCGCTATGTGGGCGCGGTCGTCGAAAATGTGCGCATCAAGCCCTCCCCGCGCTGGCTGCGCGAGCGGTTGCGTGCGAGCGGCGTGCGCCCGATTAACAATATTGTCGATATCACAAATTTCGTCATGCTCGAATATGGCCAGCCGATGCACGCTTTTGACCTGCGCTACCTGGAGGGGAACAGCGTGATCGTTCGCCGTGCAGAAAACGGCGAGCGGATCACCACGCTGGATGGCATTGAGCGCACGCTCACAGATGATATGCTCGTCATTGCGGACGCGAAAAAGCCTGTGGCTGTAGCGGGCGTGATGGGCGGCGAATACAGCGGCATCATGGAGGATACAACCACCATTGTTTTTGAATCTGCCTGCTTTAACGGCGCGTCTGTGCGCCGCACAGCCAAAAAGCTTGGCATGCGCACGGAGGCGTCCTCTCGCTATGAAAAGGAGCTGAGCCCCGTCAGCTGCCCGGTTTGCCTTGCGCGCGCGTTGGAGCTTGTGCAGCAGCTCGACGCGGGCGATGTGGTGAACGGCGTGGTGGATTGCGACCGCTCCAAAAAGGAGCAGCGCACCCTGCCTTTTGATTGGCAGTGGGTTAATCACTTCATCGGCATCGAGGTGGGCCCGGAGGAGCAGAAGGCGATCCTGGAGCGCATCGGTTTCCGGGTGGAAAACGGCACAATCTATGTGCCTCCCTTCCGCAATGATATCGAGCATAAAGCCGATATTTCCGAGGAAATTGCCCGCTTCTACGGCTATGGGAACATCCCGAACCGGATGCTCACAGGCGTTGCGAACGCAAAGCTTACCCCCATGCAGCAGCTTGAGCGCTTGATCCACAGCACGCTGCTCGGCTGCGGCCTGAGCGAGGTATCCACCTATTCATTCATTAGCCCGAAGGCATATGACCGCGTCCGCCTGCCGGCGGAAAGCGAAAAGCGCAAGTCTGTTGTGATCACCAACCCGCTGGGCGAGGATACGAGCGTCATGCGCACAACGGCTCTGCCGTCCATCTTAGACGTGCTCTCCCGTAACTATAATAACCGCAACCCGCAGGCAGCGATCTATGAGCTTGCGGTGGAATACACCCCGCGCGGCACACAGGAGCTTCCCCTGGAGCAGCCGAAGGCCGCGATTGGCATGTATGGCGATGGCTGCGATTTCTATGCGCTCAAGGGCGTGGTGGAGGAGCTGCTGAAGGCCTGCGGCCTGATAGATTACGATGTGGAGGCTGTGACGGATGATCCTACCTTCCATCCCGGACGAACGTCACGAATCATGAAAGAAAGCCGCGAGGTGGCCTTCCTTGGCGAAATCCACCCGCAAGTGCAGGAGAATTATGGCCTCGGCATGAAAGCGTACGCTGCTGAGGTGGATGTAGCCGCCCTGATGGAGCTCGGCAACCGCCAAAAGGTCTATCACCCGCTGCCGAAGTTCCCGGCCTCCACGCGCGATATTGCCGTGGTGTGCGCGCGCGAAACGCCGGTGCTCACGCTGGAGCGGGTAATCGGCGAAGCGATCGGTGCAATTCTCGAAGAGATCAGCCTCTTCGATGTTTACGAAGGCAAGCAGATTGAGGCTGGTAAAAAGAGTGCGGCGTTCAGCCTGCGGCTGCGCGCCGCCGACCGGACACTCACCGATGAGGAGGCCGACGCGGCTATGAAGCGCGCGGTCAAGGCGCTGGCGAAAATCGGCGCGACTCTCCGGGCATAAGGGGGATCAAGCGTAACAGCTCCTAATCCGATACGATAAAAAACAGCGCCCCATATGCGATAATTTGCACCGCCCCAGATTGTGCGGACAGCACAAAAAAGAGCCTGTGAGTAGGAAATATTAAGATTTAAGCGGAGTGGCGGAGTTGAAGCGGCGCCACTCCTGTTTTTAACTGGATGCGCTCGTGGTTGTAGAAATAGATGAACTCGTCAATTAGCTCTCTGGCTTGCTGGAATGTAGCGATTTTCTGCCGGTAGATGCATTCAGTCTTAAGGATGGAGAAGAAATTTTCAGCCAAGGCGTTATCATGGCAGTTTCCACGTCTTGACATAGAGGGCGTTATGCCGTATTCTTGAGTCAGGTTAAAATACCCCGGTGAAGTGTATTGAAACCCTTGGTCGCTGTGGAGCTGCAACTCCGCAGCGACTCTCTTTTTCTCTCTCCTCATAGCAAGACGGATGGTATCCAATACCAGATTCACTGTCTGTTGTGTAGCGGTCTTGTAGGCCACAATGCTGTTATCATAGAGATCCCGGATCATGGACAAGTAAAGGACGCCTTGGCCGGTATGGATGTAGGAAATATCCGTGACCCACTTTGCGTTGGGACGGTCAGCGTGGAACTCCCGGTTGAGCAGGTTTTCATTTTGGGGGATACTTTTCGCGCATCCGTGCGCGAAACGGCGTGGTGAAAGGCCGGCACAGGCGATTCACAGGTTTTGCCTGCATCCCGCTTGTTTTTTTTGTAATCCTGTGCTATACTAGTTATCGACATATGACGGAAACGGCGTGGAGGTAGTTTCATGGCAAGGCCAAGCAGATGTAGAAGGGTTTGCACGGAACCGGCTTACGATGGCTTTATGCCAATCGGAATCCCATGCGGGGAAATCATGATCCTGACGGTGGACGAATATGAAGTGATTCGCCTCATTGATTTGGAGAAGCTTACCCATGAGCAGTGCGGTCAGCAAATGGACATCTCCAGAACTACCGTGACCGAAATATACGAATCCGCAAGGGCGAAAATCGCAGACAGCATTGTTTATGGAAAGCCGCTTCGAATTGCAGGCGGTCATTACCGGCTTTGCGACGGCAGCGTTTCCTGCTGCCAAAAAACTTGCGCAAAAACAGGCCGCACAGCCCTGGAGCAACCTGTGCAACAGAAAGGAGCCAATCAAATGAGAATCGCAGTTACCTATGAAAACGGAGAAGAGGTCAGCCGGGAAGTAATCAATAACAGCACCTATCAGACTTCTGATGTTACCGTGAAAGTCGGGACAAAATCAGATAATGCAGAGGCAACTAAGCTGGTGGAGGAAGCAATTGCAACCCAGGATCAGGAGAAGATTAATGCGGCGATCAGCAAGGCATCTGCACTTAAGTAATAAAAAGCAGGCGGCTGTTGGAAAGAATGGCAGAACAGAAAGAGGATAAAAGTATGAAAGCAGGAAGAGTGTCACAGACCGTCTATCGGCGTTCGGTTTTAAAACAGATACAGAATAATATAGAAGGTATAGATTTTTTAAGACCGTCACAGGAGGAAACCTGTTATATAGCAGATGAAAGTGAAGAGCGGATCACAATCGCAACGGATGTTTCATTAGCCGGAAATGAAAAAGATCTTGGAGTATTTGCCATAGCGCAGGCAGTGGATCAGCTGGCTTCCAGAGGAGCGCGGGCATATGGAATCAGTGTCCGGATCATGCTCCCGACGTTTGCCTATGAGTCCAGATTGAAAGCGATGATGGTGGAGATTTCGGAGATATGTAAAGAAAAAGGTCTCAGGGTTTTCTTTGCAGATGCGCAAAGTGTAAATGGGATCCAGACGAGTATTGTTCATGTAACAGCACACGGTGAGGCAAAAAAAGAACAGCTGCTTGCAAGCAGATCGGCAAAAGCAGGCGAAGAGATTGTCCTGGTTAAATGGATTGGTATGGAAGGAACCTTACGGATCATACGGGAAGAAGGGGCGGCTCTGGCAGAGCGGTTTGCGCCAGGATTCTTAAATAAGTTGGAAGATATGAGAGATGAAATTTTCAGTGACAGGGCAATGGAGATTGCCGGTCGGAACGGGGTGTCAGCAATGCATCCGATCGGAGAAGGAGGGATTCTTGCAGCACTTTGGGATATGGCAGAAGGTGCAGGAATTGGTCTTTCAGTAGAGATGAAGAAAATGACGGTACGGCAGGAAACGATTGAAGTCTGTGAAGTATTTCATCTGAATCCTTACCAGCTTACCAGCACAGGAGCGGTTCTTATGGTGACACCGAAGGGTGAAGAACTAAAGGAAAGACTGAAAAGGGAAGATATTCCGGCAGAGATCATCGGACACACAACAGAAGGAAACGAGCGGATTATCTGGGGTGGGGGAGAAAAAAGATTTCTCGACAGACCGGCACCGGACGAACTGGCACGAATTTACGAAATGAAGGAGAATGCAAATGCTTAATATTGTACTTTTTGAACCGGAAATCCCGGCAAATACCGGAAATATCGGAAGGACCTGTGTGGCGACGAATACCAGACTTCATCTGATCGAGCCACTTGGTTTCCGGTTAAATGAAAAGAACCTGAAACGGGCAGGGATGGATTACTGGGAACATCTGGATGTGACGACTTATATTGATTACCGGGATTTTATGGAAAAAAATCCGGGAGCGAAGATTTATATGGCAACTACAAAATCACCGAATCTTTATACGGATGTTAAATATGAACCGGACTGTTATATCATGTTCGGAAAAGAAAGCGCAGGGATTCCGGAAGAAATCCTCTGTCACCACAAGGAAGACAGCATCCGGATTCCGATGATCGGAGATATCCGTTCACTGAATCTTGGAAATTCGGTTGCGATCGTGTTATATGAAGCGCTCCGGCAGAATGGGTTTGCCGGAATGAATACAGAAGGACATCTTCACAGACTGGAATGGGATGAATAAAAAAGTGCTGCAAGGCTAAAAACGCTTTGCAGCACTTTTACTATTGTGAAAAAAATGACCATATAAAATATTTTAAATAATCAACGCATTTAATGGCATTTATCGGTAAAAGTGATGACAATATTTGGAAATTGTATAAGAAAAAATACAATCGTGTGTAAACCAGTGGACATATTTCATAAAAAAGGATATAATAAATGGAAAGTGATATAGAGAATGGAGATAAGTATCATGAAATATAAACAAAGCGTATATAAAACCTTTGCACTCATCAGTCAGTTAGGCATCAGTATACTGGTTCCCATTTTGCTATGCACTTTTTTTGGTACATGGCTGGAAAAGAAGGTTTCTTTTCCAGTTTTTATCCCTTTGGTGATAGTGGGTGTATTGGCAGGCCTGCGCAATGCATGGGTACTTGCGAGACATGCGAATGAAGATCCGGAAGACAAAAACAAAAATTGAGCAGGGAGGAATGAAACAACATGAGTAAGACAGACAATACCGTACTGAAGGATATGATCATCACTATGCTTCTGTATGGAATAATCGTACAGATTGTATGTCTGATTATCCCAGGGGATCATCTGAGAATGACAGCAGGGCTTTGGATCGGGGTGGCTGCAGGTGTTTTCATGGTAATCCATATGAAAAACTCGTTGGATGAGGCGGTACTTTATGGAGAACAGGAAGCACAGAGATACATGCAGAAATCTTACGCGATAAGATATCTGGTTGTAGTTGTAGTATTTATAGCCGTCAGCTGGCTTCGGATTGCGAATGTACTTACACTGTTTGCAGGAATTATGAGTTTAAAGCTTGCGGCATATTTGCAGCCAATTATGCATAAGCTTTTCGCTAAATTCAAAAAATCTAAGTAAAGGAGGTAGAGCGCGTGGGGAACAGCTTAGGAATGCTGGCAGCTAAGGAGCCGGATTTTCAAATTCACGGTCTCGTTAAATTCCAGTTATTTGGGCAGGAGTTATGGCTCACCACTACACATGTCAGCATATTGATCGTAGCGTTATTACTGCTGATTTTTGCGTTGGTTGTCCGAGCTAAGCTGAGCGATGCCGAAGGCAAACCCGGAACCCTGCAGAATATTGCCGAGCTTATCGTTGAGATGCTTGACAATATGGTAAAAGGAAGCATGGGGAAAAACGGACTGGCGTTCCGGAATTATATCGGGTCTTTGTTTTTGTTTTTGATTGTGGCAAACCTTTCGGGACTTTTGGGGCTTCGGCCACCAACTGCAGATTATGGTGTAACACTTCCACTTGGACTTATCACATTTGTGCTGATTCAGTTCAATAACATCAAATACAACAAAATTGAGGCATTTACAGGCCTGTTCAAACCATTGCCGTTCTTGTTCCCAATCAATCTGATCGGGGAGATCGCAGCACCATTTTCCATCTCACTTCGTCTGTTTGGAAATGTGCTGTCCGGTACTGTAATCATGGGACTTATCTATGGTCTTCTGTATAAGATCGCATGGGCATGGCCGGGATTTCTACACATCTATTTCGATGTGTTCTCGGGAGCAATTCAGGCATATGTATTTTGCATGCTGACGATGGTATATATCAATGACAAGATGCCGTCAGCGGAGTAAAAAGCAAACTGGGATCTAAGTTCAGACAGTATCAGGTTTGCAGTGATTAAGGAGGAAAATTATTATGGGTAATATTTCAAATGAAGCTTTAGTTTTAGCGTGTTCAGCAATCGGCGCAGGACTTGCGATGATCGCAGGTATTGGTCCTGGTGTAGGACAGGGTATTGCGGCAGGTCATGGTGCATCTGCAGTAGGACGTAACCCGGGAGCAAGATCAGACATCACGTCTACAATGCTTTTAGGACAGGCAGTAGCAGAGACAACAGGTCTGTACAGTTTGGTTATTGCACTTATTCTCTTGTTCGCAAACCCGCTTCTTGGAAAGCTGTAAAAAAGGTTTTGCCTGTAAAATAAGAGAAAGGAGGCAACGCCTTGGAACGTTTGTTTAATCTGGATGCGCAGCTTCTTTTTGATGCCTGTGTCATGGCACTCAGTATGCTTGTCATGTTCACGTTTCTGTCATATCTGCTTTTCAAACCGGTAAGAAAACTTCTGGAGGACAGAAAGCAGAGAGTTGCTGATGAACAGGAGTCAGCAAAGAATGACCGGAAAGAGGCAGCCGTTTACAAAGAAGAATACGAACAGAAATTAAAAGAAATCGATAAAGAGGCGCAGGCTATTCTCAGTGAAGCACGGAAAAAAGCGATGAAGACCGAAAATGAAATTGTTGCAGAAGCAAAAGAAGAAGCAGCAAGGATCATCACACGTGCCAATAATGAGATCGAACTGGAACGGAAGCGTGCGCTTGATGATATGAAGCAGGAGATGATCGCCATTGCATCAGCAATGGCAGGTAAAGTAGTAGCAGCTTCGATCGATACCAGTGTACAGGATGAACTGATCGAAGAGACATTAAAAGAAATGGGAGAACAGACATGGCTAAGCTAGTATCAAAGGTATATGGTGACGCCCTGTTTGAAGCTGCCCGTGACTGCGGAAAAATGGATGAGATATTCGAGGAAGTACAGAGTATCGGAGTGATCCTTGAAGAAAATGCAGAGCTTCAGAAGATTCTCGGAAATCCGAGAGTTATGCGTGAAGACAAAGAGCAGATGATCGAGACGATTTTCCGCGGACGTGTTTCAAATGAGATTGTAGAGCTGATGAAGCTGATGATCGAAAAAGGGCGCTACAGCAAGATAGATTCTGTATTTGAATATTTTATCGGACTTGTAAAAGAAGAAAAGAAAATCGGGATTGCATATATCGCTACAGCAGTAGAACTGAGCGAGGCACAGAAAGAAGCAGTCATGCAGCGGCTTCTTCAGACGACAAAATATGAATCCTTTGAGATGAATTATCAGGTAGATGCTTCTCTGATCGGCGGAATGGTGATCCGTATCGGTGACAGAGTTGTGGATACAAGTATTAAGACAAAGCTGTATGAACTGTCAAAGAGCCTGAAGAAAATTCAGGTATAGCAGTTAGAATTAGTAGAAAGAAGGTGGATTCGCTCCATGAATTTAAGACCAGAAGAAATAAGTTCTGTGATCAAAGAACAGATTGAAAGATATTCCTCTGAGCTGAACGTATCGGATGTCGGAACGGTTATTCAGGTGGCAGATGGTATTGCGCGTGTCCACGGCCTTGAAAATGCAATGCAGGGTGAACTTTTGGAGTTCCCTTCAGAAGTATACGGAATGGTTCTGAACCTGGAAGAGGACAACGTAGGTGCTGTTCTTCTGGGAGATCATAAGAATATCAATGAAGGTGATACTGTAAAGACAACCGGACGAGTTGTAGAGGTTCCGGTAGGCGACTGTATGCTTGGCCGTGTAGTTAATGCACTTGGACAGCCAATCGATGGAAAAGGACCAATCCAGGCAACCAGGCATCGTCAGATCGAGCGTGTGGCACCGGGGGTTATTTCCCGTAAGTCAGTAGATACACCGCTTCAGACAGGTATTAAAGCGATCGACTCCATGGTTCCGATCGGTCGTGGACAGAGAGAGCTGATCATCGGTGACAGACAGACCGGTAAGACAGCGATCGCGATTGATACGATCATCAACCAGAAAGGGCAGGGCGTAAAGTGTATTTATGTAGCAATCGGTCAGAAAGCTTCGACCGTAGCTTCTCTTGTTAAGACTCTGGAGACCTTTGGGGCAATGGATTATACAACTGTAGTTGTGTCAACAGCCAGTGAGCTTGCACCACTGCAGTACATCGCACCGTATTCAGGATGTGCGATGGGAGAAGAATGGATGGAGAACGGAGATGATGTACTGATCGTTTATGATGACCTGTCCAAACATGCAACTGCATACCGTACCCTTTCCTTACTTCTGAAACGTCCACCTGGACGTGAGGCTTATCCGGGAGATGTATTCTATCTGCATTCAAGACTTCTTGAAAGAGCAGCCCGTCTTTCAGATGAACTTGGCGGAGGTTCACTTACTGCACTTCCGATTATCGAGACACAGGCAGGTGACGTATCAGCATACATTCCTACCAACGTTATTTCCATCACAGACGGACAGATTTATCTGGAAACAGAGATGTTCAACTCTGGTTTCAGACCGGCCGTTAATGCCGGACTTTCTGTATCCCGTGTAGGTGGATCGGCACAGATCAAGGCGATGAAGAAGATCGCTGGTACAATCCGTATTGATCTTGCACAGTACCGTGAGCTGGCATCCTTTGCACAGTTCGGATCGGAACTGGATGCAGAGACTTCCGAACGTCTGGCACAGGGAGTCCGGATCAAAGAGATCCTGAAACAGCCGCAGTACCAGCCGATGCCGGTAGAATACCAGATTATTATCATTTATGCAGCAGTTAAGAAGCTTCTTCTTGATATTGCGGTAGAAGATATTCTGGCTTTTGAAAGCGGACTTTTTGATTATATTAAGACAAAATATCCGGAAATTCCAGAATCTATCAAGAATGACAAAGTGCTGAAAGAAGAAGTAGAAGAAGCTCTCAGAAAAGCAATCGGAGAATATAAAGAACAATTTCAGGCAAGGTAGGTGATACAAAGTGGCATCTATGAGAGATATCAAGCGTCGCCGTACCAGTGTACAGAGCACGCAGCAGATTACAAAAGCCATGAAACTTGTCTCTACCGTAAAGCTGCAGAAAGCAAGAACCCGGGCAGAAGAATCAAAGCCGTATTTTGACTGTATGTATGCAACAATGACCTCTCTGCTTGCAAAGGCAGGGAATATCAATCATCCATATCTGAAAGCAGATGATTCGAAGAAGAAAGCAGTCATTGTTGTAACATCCAATCGTGGACTGGCAGGTGGATATAACTCCAATGTAGTGAAGATGGTGACTGAAAACGAAGCCTTTACGAAGGAGAATATCCGGATCTATGCAATTGGAGGAAAAGGACTGGAACTTCTGAAACACAAAGGATATGATATTGTCGCTGATTATTCAGAGATGATCGAAGAACCGTCCTATGATGATGCGAAGAGTATTACCAAAAGACTTCTGACAGATTTTGAAAATGGTGAGATTGGTGAGATCTATCTGATCTACACATTTTTCAAAAATACGGTAAGTCACATTCCGACGATGATCAAAGTCCTTCCGGCAGAGGTGCAGGAAGAAGCGGGAGAAGAGGATGCAAAGGCGCAGCTTACACCGATGAACTTTGAACCGGAAGCGGAAGAGGCAATCAGCCTTCTTGTTCCGAAATATATCAGCAGCATTCTGTATGGCGCATTTGTGGAAGCAGTTGCCAGTGAGAACGGTGCACGTATGCAGGCGATGGATTCGGCAACCAGCAATGCGGAAGAGATGATAGATGATTTGGAATTGAAATATAACAGAGCACGTCAGGGTGCGATCACACAGGAACTTACCGAGATCATTGCCGGAGCAGAGGCGATCGGATAAATACAGGTTTCTGTATGTAAGGAGGAGAAAATGGCAGATAAAAATATAGGGAAAATTACCCAGGTTATCGGTGCCGTTCTTGACCTTAAGTTTTCGGAAGGATACTTGCCGGAGATCAACGATGCGGTTGAGATTACGCGCAAGGATGGAGGAAAACTTGTGGTAGAAGTTGCACAGCATCTGGGTGATGATATCGTAAGATGTATCGCCATGGGACCGACAGACGGACTGGTGCGAGGCATGGACGCCGTAGCAACCGGGGGACCGATTTCAGTTCCGGTTGGCGAAGCAACACTCGGACGTATCTTCAACGTACTGGGTGAGCCGATTGATGAAAAAGAGGCTCCGAAGGATGTTGAATACGCACCGATTCACAGAAAAGCTCCAAGCTTTGAAGAGCAGGCAACACAGACAGAGATGCTGGAGACAGGTATCAAGGTTGTTGACCTTCTGTGCCCATATCAGAAAGGTGGAAAAATCGGTCTGTTCGGTGGAGCTGGTGTAGGAAAGACCGTTCTTATCCAGGAACTGATTACCAATATTGCAACGGAGCATGGCGGCTATTCTGTATTCACTGGTGTAGGAGAACGTACCCGTGAAGGAAATGACCTTTACTATGAGATGACAGAATCCGGAGTTATCAAAAAGACAGCGATGGTATTCGGTCAGATGAATGAACCACCTGGAGCACGTATGAGAGTCGGACTTACAGGACTGACTCTTGCAGAATATTTCCGTGATAAAGGTGGAAAGGATGTACTTCTTTTCATTGATAACATTTTCCGCTAATATTCATAGAAAATTCACCTGTTGTCATCTGTAGCG
>OGXB01001252.1_pt1 | contig 13719 bp, 8 predicted proteins | sample 1576161 | NCBI WGS metagenome assembly OGXB01 (sample SAMEA3541474, study PRJEB24748) | human gut metagenome | biome: human gut; feature: human-associated habitat; material: faeces | place: China | collected 2012
GGTATAAATGGGTCTTGAAGATAGGACGTTATTTCTAGTTTATACATAAAAAACCGCTTAATGAGGAGAAGATAAAAGCGTATTTGGATTTTCACGGGCAATCCGTGGCAGCGGACCAGGGGATGATTTATCATACCCCTCAAAAGAATAGCTGGGAAGCGCTAAAGGACTTTACAAAAACATATGTTCGATATATAATGAAGACAGAATTCGATGAACGAATTTCTGAACTTTCCCAGGATACAGGTAGTGTGATTAATGGGTTAGGTGATGTAACGCAAGAGATTACGGCAGAAGACGTCATTTATCAAAGCGTCCTATACGCAGTCGGAACCCGTTGTGGTTTTGATTTGTCTTCTGAAAAAACAGATTTTTCTGGAATTACCTCATTTGTAAATGAAGAAGAAATCTACCGTTTGGGGTCTCTTGTAAGTGATATATCCTGTTATATTCTAAGGGAGATTTCAAGAATCCTTAAAATGATTGAAACGGAAAGGAGTATTGCTTATGAACGAGACAGTATTAACGTACATGGAGAAGGACGGTTATCTGTATCCCAATCTGGAGACGGGGGAAGGGGACAGGGACTTACTCAAATTGGGGAAATACGGAATCATGGCGATGAATTATCTGAAAGAGAACCACGAGGCCCGGTACAAGAGCCTGCTCCGGTTCGGCCGGCTGGCGGAGAAAATGCAGGAAGTGGAAGCAGAAGCCAATCAGAGACAGGATTTACTGATAAGCGCATATCTGAAGACGAATCCGCCCAAGGACAGGAACTCAACCATGCAGATGTGGCAGATCAGACAGCAGGCGCAGATGCAGGCGGAGGAAGTCGTAATCCAGGAAGTGATAAATCAATATCATTAGACTCATCAACGGAAGAAATACAAGAAAATCCATTGGAGAGACAATCAGTAATAAACATGCAAGAAGGAAGCCATTTAGCGGCTTCCTTTTTGCATGGAATTTTGTCTGCTTCATATGCTGACGGTACTCTTAGCCCAAAACCAGAGCAAGTGATACCTCCGGAGTATATAAAAAAGGTATTACTGTCAGACGGCCGGTTCAAAGGGACAAGAAAGAGGATTTATGAAGCATTCCAGCTTAATGAGGATAGGGATAAACGGATAGAACAGCTAAAGACTGAATATGGAGAAGGTGGGCGTACTTTTGAAGGAAATTCCCTAAGCTATGACAGCTTCGGGGAGAGTGGTATCCGTATTCGGTGGCAAGATTCGGGCTACAAAGAGGGATATTTAAGCTGGAGATCAGTGGAAGAGGAAATTGAAAAACTAATTATAGCAGGAGAATATTATAAGGCTCCGGAACCTGCCAAAAAGGAAAGTATCCCGCAGGAACTGTGGCAGGAGCCCTTATCCCAGTTTTTTCTCAAGGGATTCTGGTCGGAGGTCCCATCAGCCATTCTTTATGAATTGTCTTTAAGCCGGCTTTCTATGGAAGAGCAGGCGGAGTTTCTTCGGATATTATATTATGACTATCGCTACAAACTGCAGCCCCAACCAGCATATCCTAGCAAATATGGTTTGTGCCAGATTGGTTTTACTGCGGAAGGTCTAACCGCTGCTTTCTATAACCAGAATATGTCACAGCTGCAGGTAAGACTAAGCTGGACAGAAGCGGCAAATTTTCTATCGAGCCTTGTAAAGACGGGAAGGTTTACCCCCTATACTTCCTTTGAAGAAATCGAGGCAGATATAGATTCTTATATCTATAATCCAGAGCTTAAGGGGATTTATGATGAAGCTGTCAATTTTCTGTTAAGGGCTTTAGAAAAGGGGGAGCCGGTTGTGGAATTGCCAGGGGAAAATCTGGAACCGGCATTTTTGGAAGTTGAGGATAGCGCCCTTTGGCAGAAACCATTACAATGTTTTTTTGATGGTGAGTTGCTTTTTGTGTCAATTAAGGTATTGGTCTACGATATTCTCACTACAAATCTGGAAAAGGAAGTAAAAGAAGAATTCATCAAGGAGATTTATGGGACTGGATACGATGGGATAACGCAGACAGCTAAATTTGAAAATCTGTATGGTCTATGCGAGGTCCGCTGTCTAAAAGACGGGGTTGAAGTTGAGTATATGACGCAGGAACAATCGACCGCTATAAAGTATTTGGACTACGGATATTGTACTTCTTTAATTTTACACTTGATTGAGGAGAACCGGTATTTATCAGAAACAGTTTTTGAGCAGTTAAGGAAAGAACCAAAAGCATTTTGGATAGAGCCAGAGTATCGGGAGATTTACCAATCATACAAAAGGCGAATGGGGAATCAGCCAGAGTTTGAACCTATCCCATTGGAAGAATCCGTTCCCATGACTGGAGATGTCCTTGACCGCGATGGGAACGTGCTCTTTTCGGCAGAACAGAATCTTAAGAAAGAAAACTTTTCATATGATGGGTGGCTCCCACCAACGGGGGGGCCGAAAACCAGATACCAGTATAATATCCAGGCAATCAAGACTCTAAAGCAAATTGAGCAGGAAAAGCGTTATGCCACCAAAGAGGAGCAGCAGGTGTTATCCATATATGTCGGTTGGGGTGGTATTTCCCAGGCATTTGACCAGACGAATGACCGATGGGCGGCAGAGTACCAAGAGTTAAGGGAGCTTTTAAGTGAAAGTGAGTACCAAGCTGCAAGGGCCAGCGTGAACAGTGCATTTTATACGCCACCTGCGGTTATAAAAGCGATTTACCAGGCACTTACGAAGTTTGGGTTTCAGACAGGTAATATTTTGGAACCCTCTTTAGGAATCGGGAACTTCTTTGCGGCCCTTCCTTCAGAAATGAGGAAAAGCCAGTTATATGGTGTCGAGGTAGATTCCATTACCGCAAGGATTGCAGCGCTTTTATTTCCGAATGCCAGAATCGAACATAAAGGCTTTGAGAAGACTACATTTCCAGATAACTTTTTTGACTGTGTGATTGGAAATATTCCGTTTGGTGATTATGGGCTGTTTGATACTAAGTATAATAAGTACCATTTGAAAATTCATGATTATTTTTTGACTAAGGCTGTGGAGCAGGTCCGGTCAGGTGGAATGATAGCTTTTGTCTGTAGCAAATTTATCATGGATAAAGCGAATGGGTCAGTCCGAAAATACCTTTCAGAACGGGTAGAGTTAATTGGGGCAATCCGCCTGCCAGACAATGTGTTTTCAAATTCGGCAGGGACGGAGATTACCAGTGATATCCTGTTTTTCAAAAAAAGAGAACAGAAGACGTTTGCAGAACCGGACTGGATTCATTTGGGTTATACGGAAGAGGGAGTGCCTGTAAATGCCTATTTTATAGAACACCCAGAGATGATGTTGGGGCATATGGAGTTTTTAAACCGTGGATTCGGTGATGACAGTACCTATACAACCTGTAAAAATCGTGAGGAAGATTTTGACCTTGAAAAGGCTCTTTCGAAAGCAATCGGGTATTTAGCGGCCGAGTATACACAGATTGAGGTGGAGGAGTTAGGGGAGTTATCTATGGATATTATACCGGCGGACCCTGATGTACGGAATTATAGTTATGTTTTCAAAGATGATATATTGTATTACCGCCAGGATTCATTAATGTATCGCAAGGAACTTCCTGATAAAACCGTTGAGAGAATTAAGGGATTAAGTGAAATACGCGACCTTACAAGACAGCTGATTTTTATACAGACAGAGGGCTGCAGTGAGGAGGAATTAAAGTCCTGTCAAGGTGAGCTAAACCGGAAATATGATTGCTTTGTGAAAAAATATGGTTCTATTAACAGCAGAGGGAATCGAAGTGCCTTCAGAGATGATTCCGATTACCCCTTATTATGTTCATTGGAGGGCATTGACGAAAATGGAGAGATTCACAAAGCGGATATGTTCTATAAACAGACAATCCGACCAAGAAAAGAAATTAACCGGGTTGAAACAGCAGTAGAAGCGCTGAATATATCCATGAATGAGCAGGGGAAGGTGAATATCCCGTTTATGCTTGGTCTTTTTGAACCTGATATTTCAAAGTTTGAACCCGAGTCCCAGTCATTGTCAGAGGAAAAAATAGAGGAGCTTCGATGGCAGGCAATCATTGATGATTTAAGAGGAATTATTTTTTTAGATCCGTTGCAATATGACGAGAATGATAAAAATATGGGGTGGCAAACGGCAGATGAATACCTTTCAGGGAATGTGCGGAGTAAATTGCGCATAGCCGAAGCCCATATGAAGAACCGTCCGGATCTTTTTGGACTGAATGTGGAGGCTCTTAGACGGGTACAGCCACAGGATTTAGACGCCTCAGAAATCAGTGCTCGGATTGGAGTCACATGGATTGACTTTCAGGACTATGAACAGTTTATATACGAATTGTTAGGAACGCCAAAGCGGTATCAGGCTATTGATGGTTTGCGCTCCAATAAGGATATCCAAGTAAAATTCAATCAGTTCAATTCCGGCTGGTTTATAGAAAATAAATCGCTAGACAATCGTTCCGTGGCAGCAACCAAAACATATGGTACTGAAAGAATGGACGCCTATGCTATTTTTGAGGATAGTTTAAACCTGAGGACGGTTACAGTTCGTGACCGGATTGAGGAAGGCGGTAGTGTGCGTTACGTTGTCAATACGAAAGAGACTATGCTTGCCAGAGATAAACAGGATTTAATGAAGGCTGAATTTGAGAGTTGGTTATTCCGTGATCCTGAACGGAGGGCAAAGTATGTATCGCTATATAATGAAACCTTTAATAGTATCCGACTGCGAGAGTTTGATGGCTCCTATATGACCTTCCCTGGTATGAATCCGGATATTACCCTTCAAGCATATCAAAAAAATGCAATCGCACGCGGCGTATTAGGAGGTAACACACTTTTGGCGCATTGTGTGGGGGCCGGAAAAAGTTTTGAGATGTCAGCAATCGCCATGGAGCTTAGACGACTGGGGTTAGCGAACAAGCCGGCCATGATTGTACCGAAAAGCGTAGTTACACAGGCGGCTAATGAATTTTTAAAGCTTTATCCATCGGCCAATATTCTTCTTACGCAGGACCGTGACTTTGAAAAGAGCCGTAGAAAGCAATTTATTGCCAGAATAGCGACCGGAGATTATGACTGTATTATCATGAGCCATTCCCAGTTTGAAAAAATCCCCATATCAAAAGAGCGTAGAGAACGTTTGTTGCGGGAACAAATCAATACCATTATGACTGCGATTGGAGAAATGAAGCAAGAGAACAGCGAACGTTGGACGATTAAACAAATGGAAAGCCAGGTAAAGAGGCTGGAAGTACAGCTTGAATTTCTGGCGGACGAAACCAGAAAAGACGAACTTATCTGCTTTGAAGATTTAGGAATTGACTGCCTGCTGGTTGATGAGGCGCATAATTTTAAAAACCTTGCGATATTTAGCAAAATGAATAATGTGGCCGGGATATCCGGGACCGGTTCCCAGAGAGCCATGGATTTATATTTAAAGTGTAGATATCTCCGTGAGATAAATGGGAATCGTGGCGTTATCTTTGCAACGGGAACCCCGATATCCAATACAATGTGTGAGCTATATGTGTTTCAAAAGTTTCTGCAGGAGGATACTTTAGAACGAGCAGGACTCCATTGTTTTGATGATTGGGCGTCAACCTTTGGAGAGGTAACGACTGCTTTAGAATTAACGGTAGAGGGGAGTGGATTCCGTTTTAAGAGCCGTTTTAATAAATTTGTAAACCTTCCTGAGTTAATGACAATGTTTCGGGAAGTGGCAGATATCAAGACGGCAGATATGTTGAATCTCCCGATTCCTCAATTAAGAGGGGGAAACTATATAATTGAGCAATCAGAACCGGATTGGTTTGTGGAATCGGTCATGGAGGAATTTGTAAAACGCGCGGAGGCAATCAGAAATGGAATGATAGACCCGAGCGTAGATAATTTCCTTAAAATTACCCATGAGGCAAGACTACTGGGAATTGACGCAAGATTGCTTTATCCGGACGCTCCCGTTAATCCGGATGGAAAACTAAACCATGTAGTAGATAATGTGGCAGCCGAGTATTTCGCCTTCAATCAGGAGGGGAATATCGGCTGCCAATTAATTTTTTCTGATGTAGGGGTTCCCAGTGACAAGGTGTTCGATGTATACCATTTTATAAAAGAAGAGCTGGTAAAACGGGGAATTCCAGAGCCAGAGATACAATTTATCCATACGGCGGATACCGACAGTAAAAGAGCAGCCTTATTTAAGAATGTCCGGTCGGGAAAATGTAAAGTTTTGATTGGCTCCACTGATAAATGCGGAACAGGTGTAAATGTACAGGATTATATCGTAGCCGTCCATCATGTAGATAGTTCGTGGAAGCCTTCCAGTATCGAACAGCGAGATGGTAGGGCTCTTAGGCGAGGAAACAACTATGAAGAGGTGGGAATCTATCGGTATGTGACAAAGCGGACCTTTGACGCTTATAACTGGTCTATTCTTGAAAATAAGCAGCGATTTATCAGCCAGATTATGACAGGACGGGAGGTAGCCCGCAGCTGTGATGATATAGATGAGGCAACCTTGTCATTTGCAGAAATCAAGGCAATTGCTAGTGGGAATCCGCTCATTAAAGAAAAGATGGAGATTGATAATGAAGTACAGGGTATTAAAATCCAGTTATGACAGTCAAAGGTAGAGCCTGCAGGATGATTTCATGGTTCGGCTTCCGAAACTATTGGCAAATGTGGAAGGAAAATTGGAGCGTATTCAGCTGGATATCAAAAAGAGGGATTCCGTTCCCCTTAAAGAGGGGGAATTTTCAGTTAAGATTGGGCAGGCCATTTATACAGAGCGAACCGAGGCAGGACAGGCCATGCTTGAGATGGCTATGAAATGTAGATCGGGAGATACCATGCAGGTGGGTGAGTTTCGGGAATTTGAGATATTAGTTCAGAAGAATTTTATAGAGGCCAATTATATATTCCTGAGAGGTCAGGCAGATTACCCAGCGGAACTTTCGTCCAGCCCGGTTGGAAACATGGTGAAATTAGAAAACCTGCTTCAGGGACTTGAGACGGCCCAACAGAACTGTATCAAGAAGATTGAACAATACCAAAGGGATATTAAGCAGGCAAAAGAGGAGTATGAGAAGTCATTTCCTTATGAGGAGGCGTTAAAGCAGAAGCTTGTCCGTCAAAAGGAATTAAATGAAGAACTGGATTTAGAAAATAAAATCAGCAAGGAAAAAGAAGTGGATGAGGAGAAGGCGGTTCCACTATCTTCCATGCGTTAGGAGGACTTTTATTGAAATGGAGAACATTTATCTTGAGTGGCATATTGATTATGGGGGCGGCTGTTGTAGCTGTCCCTTTATTTTATCAAATCTACGGGAGAATCCGGACAGACCAGTTGATATCAGAATTTGAGTCCCATATAAATCAGGCACAGTCAGATATCAGGGACCCTCCAAGAGATATTATGGAAACTGAAGAGGAAGGATTTTCCGTTGGTGAGATATCAGAGCCGCCGGCAGGAGCCATTGGCATGATTAAAATACAATCCATTGCCATTGAGTATCCGATTATGGAAGGAGAAGGGAAAGCGCAACTATCCCATTCCGTGGGCCATTTGCCTGATACGGCTGGTATTGGAGAATTAGGAAACTGTGTTCTGGCTGGGCACCGGGGGAGCCGATATGGACCAATCTTTAAACATTTAGATCAGGTAAAGACTGGTGACGAGGTGAAGGTGACTGATTCGGGAGGTATTGTTCATTCTTACCGTGTTAAAGAAGCCTTTGTCACGGCTCCGAATGATATATCAGTCAAAAGGCAGGACGGGAAGGAGGAACTGACCTTGGTAACGTGTGAATCGAAAGGCACAATGCGTCTGATTATCCGATGTCTGCCTGACCAGGAGGTGCAGTAATGGAAAGAGCATATTGTCTGGGAACTGTAGAAGAGGAGCTGTTTATGATGGATTTTGATTACCAGCCATACGACATAGCAGAGATAGAGACCCCTAAGGGAAGCAAAACCTTAATAATCAGTGGCTGGTGGGTCCATGTACCGGAACTGGGGGTCAATGTCCATCAGGGGGTAATCTGTAAAACCGGGGAAAAGATGGAAGCGCTGCCTGAGCTATATGTGACCATCATAATGGCACATAATGAGCGTCTGTGGTTTTATTATGAAGAGGCTGATATCATAACAATTCTTTTTCACTGGCTGGAAGGACAATATTCAGCGCAGGCCCTTGAGGGAATGCCCTGTTATATCCGGGGGACGGATATGGAATGCGGATAAGAAGGACTACCATGGATAGGAGGGAAACCATGAAATGTACAATTAAAGTAAGTGAAGTAAAGGATTCGAATAAAAAAAAGGAAGCCAAAGAGTCGGCGACATATCTGAAAGGATTTGCAACCGCTGTGTTTGGGGATAGTTTCAAGGTGACGAACATAGCGATTTTGGAGAGTAAAGAAGATCAGAGCTTATTTATTTCCATGCCAAGATACCGTTCTGAAGGAAAGGGAGAAGGTGGGGCCGAATATAAAAATATCTGCAATCCCATTACGAAAGAGTTCCGTGATATGTTGTATGGGGCCATTATGGCGGCATTTCAGGCTAAAAATTTTGAAGAGATTACATTTAATGACCCGGAACATACGGAAGGGAAATTAGACTTCAATGTTCAGGTGACACCCTTTCAACGGGAAGGCAGTAATGTCAGAGGGCTTGCCAGGGTATATTTGGGTCAGGAATTTGTCGTTAATCATATCGCTATCCTACAGGGGAAAAACGGAGAATTTATTGCCATGCCAAACTATAAGACTAAACGGGTTCTGGAGGGTAACAGACCAGAGTATCAGGATATCTGCTATCCCATTACCAAGGAATTCAGGGACATATTGTATGGAAAAATTTTTGAGGTGTATCAGCAGGAGAAGGCGAAAGAGCCGCCGTTGCCATTGCCGCCGGCAGACGAGGTGATGAAAGCAGTTGAGAAGGAGACTCCGTTTCGCTAATAAGTGATTGACAGATTGGAGAAAAATATGGACTATGCAAATATGAAAAGTTTGTTAGAAGATCCGGATATTCAGGAGCTTCTGTTGGTTTTAGGTATTTTTGAACGAAGGAATGAAAGTAAGAATCTGACGGAGCTCTGTGAACATCTGGATAAGGTGAACCAGACCATGGAGGCGGTTATGCTGGAAGTTACCGGTATGCGAGAACAGCTTTTACAGGTAGGCGAGAAAAAAACACTGAAAGACAGCGTATCAGAGATGGTGGAAAAGCTGGGAGAGCAGGCTCAGAATATGCAAACCCGCTTATATGATATCCGGCAGGAAATCAAGGATAAATCAAGGGAGGTGGTTCAGAGTGTTTTAAATAAAGGAATTTCTGGCCTCCGCCACATGTCGGATTTTTTAGGAATTAAGGATAAACTGATATCCTTGCGGGGAATTGCGGAAAACAACCTTGTAAAGACAGATGAGGCAATCGCACGTATGGAACAGGCGGCCAGCCAGACACGTCAGGCCATGGTTGATGTGAAAAACATTGGAAGAAGCTTGATTGGAAAAGAAATGGCCGAGATTAATCCGGATAAGCGGCATAGAATTGAGCCGATAGTGATGGCTCCGATGAAGACCCATCGTAATTTTATTTCTACCATGATAGGACAGCTTAACCGGGCAATCAGCAGCCTTGATACACTTTTCAGAGGTGAGGCGGTGAGAGAAAAACAGCCGGAGGAAATTGATTATGCGCAGCCTCCAAAGCAGGAGCTTACAGTCAAGCAGCTGGAAGATTGGCATAACGTAAATCCTATGATAGATGTAGAAGATTTTTTAAATGCCTGGGACGCGCAGAGAAAAATGATAGGAGCTGAGGTGAGGCCGTTGCTGCCAGATAAAGCAAGGGCATTATAAGTAAATACGGGAATACAGGTCATCAAACGCATGATGGCCTGTTATTTCCTATATATATTTACGATAAAGTTAAAAATGGAAATTCTTACCATGCCCCTACGGCTAGTAAGAAAATAGGAATGTGCTACAATCTAAATATAGATTTTTAAATTTCAGGGAACCTTTTTTCCAAAACTTATATCTTAGTTTCAAAAGATGAATGAGTTTAGGAGGGATTGTATGGTTCCTGTTTTTATAGGGCTTCAAGTAAAACGGGCATTAAGAACAGCAGCAGATGATTCTATACTGTCCGATATAACCAAAATAAAGCTGATGGAGTGTATTATGGGGAAGTTACAAGAAGAGGCAAACCGACACCAGCTGTGCCAGATTAAAAGTATGAATCAAGATGATATGACGTTATCCATTGAACTTACGCCTGAAATTGCCCAAACAATGGTTCTTCGTGAACAGGGGAAACGCTGGTCATTAATTATCAGGAAGAATTCGGAGGAAGACCAAACAGAATTTATCATTGACACATACAGAAAGATAAACATTATATTTGGTTAATGGAGTGAGGGCATGGACGAATGAAAAATAAATATAAAGATGTGGCCGGAATCGTCGCAAGGGTAAAAGAAAAAGACGCTGACGCATTTGTAGAGCTATATAACAATATGTATCAGCAGGTTTATTTCTTAGCACTATCAATCGTAAAGGATCAGTACCTGGCTCAGGACGTTGTTCAGGAAACTTTTATCAACGTATATAATTCAATTCATACTTTGAATAATGATATGACCTTTATCGCATGGATTGACCGTATTACATATAACTGTTCTTTAAAAATGATTGCTAAGAATGGAGAAATGTCCCTTGATAGTGAAGTAGTGGAAAAGGTATTTCCCACGGCAGGTAAGGAGGAACCCCTGGAGGTGGTTCTTTCAAAAGAAAAATCGCAAACGATGATGAATTTAATTTTGGAACTTTCACCGGAATATAGAACCACCTTGATTTTAAAATATTATGAAGGTATGAAACTGGAGGAGATTGCCTGCTGTATGGAGTGCAGCGTTGGAACGGTTAAGAGCCGGCTAAATCGAGGGAAAAATGCCCTGCGTAAGAATATTATGTCTGGTGGCAAGTTATTCATGTTGTTGGCTGTGAGTGGATTTACAATGGCATTTTCAATCAAGAGCTATGCACAGGAAACAGCGATGGCGGCACCCGTTGCAGAAGCAACACTGAATACGGTTAAGCATAAACTTGGTATTGCCTCCGCTTTTGGTTTTCAGGCGGCTTTCATTACAACGGGAATCATGTCTAAAAAAAATCTTATGGTTGGAGTAGCTGTACTGTTGCTTTTGGCTGCTGGAGGAGCCTGGGGAAGTGATGTGCCGAACATCAATGTTGATTATCCGAACGATATTTATACCAACACGGGTGTAGATGTGCTGATTATGGTTGATTCCCATGTACCGGTGAAATCCATCTATATTATATCAGATGGAAAAGAAATTCCGGCTGTTGCAACAGATAAAAAGGGAACGTATAAAGTGAGGGTTGAAAAAAATGGAAGATTCCAGGCTGAAGTTGTTTTGTGGAATGATTGTAAAGCAATAAAAGAGTTTGAGGTATCTAAAATAGATAAAGTAATACCAGAGCTTTATTGGTATGACTGGAATATTGAAAATAATACCTTCTACTGCCTGGTATCCGATGATTTGTCCGGGGTAGATTATTCAAACGTTTTTCAACAGGGGACAGATGGAACGCGGTATCCTCCAATTCGGTGGAATGAGGATACGGGTGAGGTTGAATTTAGGCTATTAGAGGTCCCATTTAATATTAATCTTTATGACTATGGAGATAATTTTTCCACTTATAGAATCGAATCCTACATCTTTGAAGAATGATAAAACTGGTGAGAGGGTTCCTTTTTGCTGAAATAAAATAATTTTAAAATATTTTTATTATTTGGGAACCTTTTTGGGGGATTTGGTATCTTATGCGTGATGAAGACTATTTATGTCTATTTTTACGAGAGAGGTAAATGATATGGAGAGCAGAAGAGGAAATGGAAAAGTCCAATATCAGGGAAAGGGGCGGCTTTTGAAGCGGTGCTTTACTTTCATGTTGGCAGTTATGGTTACATTTACGTCCATACCGTTAAATATGGCGTGGGCAGATGAGCTTCCGTATTCGGAGCGGCCAGGTGATGATGAAATCATACTGGACGACTCGGTGGAAGACGGCGATTTAAGCGATATTGATTTAGACATCAGTCACACAATATCAAAGAAGGGGGATAAAGCAGTTGTCACTGTATCGGCAGCCCCTTCCGAATCCGGCCAGGAGAATGGTGTTACAAAGGTTACAAAAGTAGAGATTCATCAGAATGGAAAGCTGAAAAAGGGAAAACGTTCTGATGATAAATGGGAATTCACGGTCAAGGAAAACGGCGTGTATTCATTTGTTATTTACTATAATAGTAAAGACGGCGAAGATACGATGGTGGCTTCTCCTTCAGAGGTAGAAAAAGTGGAACCAACCAAAGAGGCTGAACCGCAAAATCCGGGAGCCAATACTGGAGGAGCAGGCGGGGCCGGTGGCGGAGGCGCTGCATTGCCAGAAGAAAATCCGGATCAGGAAGTTACTGAGCCTGAAACGGAAGAAGGTACAACCGGTAATATAACCGAGGATGATAGTACCGAAGATAAAAAAGAGAATGACGGAATAGTAGAGGGGGATTCTAATCAGAATACCTCTAATGAGCCTGACCAAAAGCCTTCTGATAATACTGAATCTGACGGAAAAGAAGAGGGTAAAGGGGATATTACAGACAATCAGGGGGGAACTGATTCCTCAGAACAGGGTGGCAGTTCCACGAGCGGCAGTGACACAGACACCTCGACAGATAAAGAAAACAGCGATAGTTCCAGCTCCTCAGACAATAATAGCGATACAAACTCCAATGATAATAATAGCTCCAGCTCCAGCGATTCTGGCAGTTCCGATTCCACGGATAATAGCGCTTCTGGTTCTTCCAGCAGCAACGACTCTGGTTCATCCGACAGCAGTAGTTCTAATTCTTCTGGTAGCAGCAGCTCTGGAAGCAGTGATTCCGGCTCATCGGATAATAGCGGAAGTGATGAAGGAAGCGATTCCTCTGGTACATCTATTGCATTAAATGTAATTGACTTCATTTTCCCGGTGATTGAGGCTCAGGCAAGTGATTTTACTGTAAAAAAGGCAGTGATTGTTGAATATGAAATCACCAATCTCTTCCCGGAGGGAAATCCGGAAGATGTAGATGTAGATATATTTGATGAACTTACAGAGGAAGGGGCAATGATTACCCTCCTTGCAGAGCCGTCAGAAATCGGACTGGAAAAAGGTGTCAGAGAGATTACCGATATTTCTCTGATTGATTTTGAGCCAGAAGATGATTCTGAAATCATTGATAGTGGGGAAATCAGTATAGCAACTGATTCAGAAGCGGAAGAGGAAATCACTTTAGAAGAGGAAGAGATAGAGGTGGCTTCTCCATCAGAGGCGACCTATGATACTGCAAAATCCTCAAGTGTCAAACATGCAGAGTACCAGGCTCCTGAAAATGAGGAGGGTGAATACCGGTTCTTTGTAAAGGAAAATGGTACTTATACATTTTCTATCCGTTATGGCAGGGCCACAGATTTAGAGTTTGAAGACAGCGCTGAATTAGTAGAAACACAATTTTCAACAACTTACGAATTAGACAGCATTGAACGTGGCGTTCAGTTTACCGGCTCGGAAGGTAGTATTAAAGATGCTGTCATTATCATTAGCCCGGTTCAGGGAAAT
>OGXB01001274.1_pt1 | contig 13493 bp, 11 predicted proteins | sample 1576161 | NCBI WGS metagenome assembly OGXB01 (sample SAMEA3541474, study PRJEB24748) | human gut metagenome | biome: human gut; feature: human-associated habitat; material: faeces | place: China | collected 2012
ACGGAGGAGAGTGAAGGGATACTGACTATATACGGTGCGGTTGCACAGCAGGAGTCCGAGAACATATCCCAAAACGTCCACTGGTCAGCGGTGAACCGGTTCCGGCATGGTACATTCGTGATAAGCAGGCGGCCGTATGGTTACGATAAGGATGAAGAGAAGGAGCTGGCTGTCAAGAAGGATGAGGCAGCATGGGTCCGCAGGATGGCCAGTATGTACATGAACGGAATGAGTGGGGTGAGGATAGCCGAATGCCTGAATCAGAACCAAGTAGCGGCGCCGTATGGTGGGCTCTGGTCCTCCGAGGCGGTCCTGCGGATTTTGTTTAACGAGAAAACAGTGGGTGACTGCCTTCACCAGAAAACCTATTCGACTGGGACGGTGCCGTACCGGACAGAGAAAAACCGTGGGAAGAAGCCACAGTATTTTATAAGGGATGACCATGAGGGTATCCTGAGCAGGGATGAGCAGATGAGGTTACAACAGATAAAGGAGTACCGTCTTGGCAGACAGGCCAGAGCGAAATCATGTGGAAGTGAGGGAACCTATATCCTGAGCGGGAAAGTGGTGTGCGGGGAATGCGGGAGAGCGTTCATCCGAAAGAAGGAGCAGAGACGAAAGGGAGTGTCCATCAAGTGGAGATGTCCGGGCCACCGGTCAGAGGCATGCCAGTGCTTTACTAATGAGATTTGGGAAGCGGATATAGAAAGAATGTTTGTAAATACATTCAACACCCTGAAAGAGCATGCGGACGAGATATTGGACCCGGTCATCCGGGGGATGAGGAAGATGCAGGAAACCAATGGATTACATGAGGCATTGGGTACCTTAAATCAAAAGAAACTGGAACTAAAAGAGCAGAGACATATACTCAGGCAGTTAAAAGCAAATGAGTGTATCGACTCTGCTCTTTATTTTGAGGAGAGCCGGAAGATTGAACGAGAGCTAAGCAGATGCAGGTCAGAAGAGAAACAGCTGCACAGTAGAGGTATCCACCAGGATACCATCACAGGATTACAGGCCACCCTGCATCAGCTCCAGGGATATGATGGGAAGATGCAGGCGTTCGATGGTGACCAGTTTATCCTCCTGGTCCGGGAAGTCTCTGTGGGAAAGGAACGGGAGCTGGGCTTCCATCTGCGGTGCGGACTTAACCTATATGAACCGGTCCTATGACAGGAGGGATGCCATGTGAACAACTATATCACCTATGGGTACTGTCTGGTTGACGGAGACATGAGAATGGATTCGGGGCAGAGTGAGGCTGTACACCTTATCTTTGATGCATATGACGGAGGAGAATCCATCAAAAAGATAGTCGGGATGCTAAAAGACAGGAAGGCACCTACCACCCGTGGAAAACCGTCCTGGACACCCGTCCTTATTCGGAAAATCTTGCGTAACAAGGACTATCTGGGAGTGGAGCCGTACCCAAGGATGATTGAAGAAGAGCAGTTTGAACGGGTACAAAAGTGCCTGAAACGCTCCCGGGATTTATGGAACCAGCGTCATCCATCCGGCTCCATCCAGGGAACATCCATGTATACAGGCCGTTTGATATGCAGCAGCTGCGGCGGGGTATATTCCATCTATAAACAGAGCGTTAGAGGTGACAAAAGGGATATTCGATATTGGAAATGCAGGCATTATGACCCGGCCACGAAGGAACCATGTAAGATGCCCATCCTGACAGAGAAGCAACTGGATGGACTGTTCTTACAAGCACTTGTGCGGATGAAAACAGAGCCGGCCCTGTACCATGAGGAAACGAAAAAGATACTGACCGGAATCATCAAAGAAAGACAGCGCATGGAATCTGAATTAAATGGGGACTGGAACAAATGCAATGAAGACTATAAAAGGATGGAGCAGCTATATTTTCAGATTGCTGCCAAGCGATACCAGGAGATAAAACTGACAGACTTGACCTATCAGATAGAGGATTACCTTCGGGGATTGGATGGCTCTATCCAGGTGGAAGAAGCCGATTTGTCCGTAGCAATTAATGCATCCGTATTCAAAATCATCAAGAGGGTAGAGGTCCAGCCGGACAGAAGCCTGAAATTTGAGCTGATAAATAGAGCGGTGGTACTTCAATATCCAGAAATAAAAACAAAAGATAAGAAAACGAAAAACATACGTTACTGCGTCCCCTTCGGATACTGGCTGGATGGACAGGAAGTGCCAATCATCCATGAGCAATACGGTCTAATCGTCCAGATGCTATTCCAATCCTACGCAGAAGGGATGTCGCTGACAGCACTGGCAAATGAGCTAATACGCCAGTCCATACCCAACCAGAAAGGAAAGCCAGCATGGAGCCACAGCTGTATCCGAAATATCCTCACCAACCCTGTTTATCTGGGGGACAAGAAATTTCCTGCTCTGGTGACACAAGAACTGTTTGTACAGGTACAGAGTAGGCTGGAAGAAACCGTCCGGATGAAACGGGAAAGTCAGACTAGGGAATTAGCCAGAAAGGAGGGATTACATGCCAAGGGCGGAACGAATCGTGGAGGTCATCCCGGCCACCTGGAACCCGACAGATGAGTCATCCCGGGAAATTCGGAAACTGCGGGTAGCGGCATACTGCCGTGTCAGCACGGAGCTGGAACAGCAGCAGTCCAGTTATGACATACAGATTGAATATTATACCAGGCACATCATGCAGAATCCCAACTGGATATTCGCCGGTGTTTTCGCAGATGATGGACGCAGCGCGACCAATACCTTTCGCAGGGATGACTTTAATCAGCTGATGAACCAGTGTCTGAAGGGGAAGGTGGACATGGTCATTACGAAATCCATCAGCCGGTTTGCCAGGAATACGGTGGACTGCATCTCCTGGGTGAGGAAGCTCAAGGAAAAGAACGTGGCCGTGTATTTCGAGAAGGAAAACCTCAACACCCTGGATGACTCAACCGAAATGATACTGACCATCCTGAGCAGCCAGGCACAGGAGGAGAGCCGGGCCATCAGCACCAACGTCAAGTGGGGGTATGCGAGAAAGTTTGAAAAGGGGGAATCCACAAGACAGAGAAGCTATGGATTCAGGAAAGCGCCAACCGGAGAGATGTGCATCGTGGAGGAGGAAGCCGCTGTTATCCGAAACATGGCCCGGTGGTTTCTGGACGGGGACAGCCTGGAACGAAGCGGTGCCCTGAATCGCCTACGTTAAAGGAGGAGGTCGTCCAGGAGGCCATCATGAGAAGACTTCACGGCCTGGCAGTGGACCAGGAGGAAGAGGCGTTCATGAATGGAGTGAAGGAGGACATCCTGAGGGCAGCGAAGGTGGAAGGAGGAGCTTGCTCTGAAGAAGAGATAGACAAGACAATCGAAGAGCTGAAGGAGCAGCTCATGGAGTATGTAGGGATGGCGGCAAGGGAAGAGGGAGGCGAAGCCTGGTACAGCGACCGGATGCGAACGCTGGGATTACAGGTAACTGAACTGAAGAAGAGGAAGGAAAGCATGAGGAAGGAAAGTATACAGAAGCAGGAAAAGAAACGGGAAGAGTATGAGTACCTGGACCATGAAATCAGCCGAATGATGAGTGAAACAGGCAGGGGGTCAGGAGAGGAATTTGATGATATCCTCATACGGCAGATGGTCCGGGAGATACGAGTGATATCGAAGGATAAGCTGCAGATTCAACTGCGGACGGGCATGACTTTGGACGTAAAAATATGATAAGAAACTGGTTTGGCAGTATGGTCCGGCAGGGCGGAGGTGGTTATTGCGTCTATCTGTTCCAGATGATAAAATGAAAGAACAAAGGCAGGACATAAGTAAACCTTAATTGAGGCGCAGTTTTTGTAAATGGTAAATCTGATTGATGATATCAAAAAGGGAGGCCATGTATAGATGTTTAAAATTGAGTTAAGCTTTGATACAGAAAGGCTGGGGCAGGATGCCCTGGAAAGATTATATGCCAGGACGGATGAAATATTTGAATCTGAGGATTTGAAATGTGTGGACAGAGGAGTGGTCCGGGTCTATGAGGATAAAGGGAGGAAGCAGGATTATGGATGTTTCTGGGCGGCCATCTTTGCACTAAAGGAGTCATCTGATCTTGTTGAGAATCTAAAGGAATGTTTTTGGTATAATGGTTCAGCAAAGGAAAACCTGATTACAGGCTTCCTGAGACATTAGTGCATGGATAGAAGGCAGAAGAAAGGGATAAATTTTGCTCTGGATACGGAAGCGCTGAAAGAACATGATACAAAAAGGGGACTGACATCATGCATGCTATGATGTCAAGAACTTTTGGTAGTTTTATATTTCCCATTCATTTATCAGGGAGGCAGAGCGGTTGAATAAGCCATGACAGTTACGATGCCGGGAAGTGATTCTTTATACATGTAGGTATCTTCGGCCCCAAAATAATGAATCGCATAGGTTCGCAGATAACCGAATAAAAGAAGAGAAAGGAACGTATTGAGGAACAGAAAAGGAAGGAGGAAAAGTATTAATACCTGGACTGTGAGAAGATTGCGGACAGGTATGGATTAACGGGTTATACTCATCTTATGAATAAGTTATTGAAAAGGAATTCTGGTTTTGATGTACGATATTCTTGACAGACCATGGCTATTTTGTTATAGTCGGATACGAACATAACCGTATCAGGTCACCTTTGGGTTTAACAGCTGCAAAGGGTGAAAAGGGAATCAGGTGAAAATCCTGAGCGAACCGGTCACTGTAAATGTGGAGAAACCTCCGGACAGACCATTGCATATATTTGCGAGAAGGTGGGGGGATTGAAGATGCATAAGCCAGGAGACCTGCCTGATAGGAAAAACGGCGGCGCTCCAGGGTAAGCGGAGCCGGATTGGGGAGTTTCTTCATGGAAACTCTTTGTTTTTGTATTGTCATTTGCCCTGAACAGGGCTTTTTTTGTACAAAAAATTCGCCTCGTTCAACTGAGACGGTGAAGATGACAAATGCCCCAAATAATCTTAAAAGAGGAGAAAAAGGAATGAGGAAAAGAAACATGCTGATACCAGCTGTGATACTGATGGCGACACTGCTGTCCGCTGGCTGTACAGCCGGGAGTACGCAAGGAGTAACGGAGACAGCTGTTCAGGCAGAAAGCGCGGTAGAGGAGAATACAGACGAAAATGCGGAAACAAAAGCATTGCAGTCAGAGGAGAAGTCTACACTGGTTCTGGCTTATCCCAAGGACCTTGGGGATATGAATCCTCACACCATGTCTTCACCCATGTATGCTCAGGATTGGGTATATGATGGACTAACTGCATTGGTAAACGGTAAAATTGTACCGGAGCTGGCAGAGAACTGGGAGATTTCAGAGGATGGAAAAACATATACATTCCATTTGAGGAAAAACGTGAAGTTCAGCGATGGATCTGACCTGAATGCGGAGCTGGTAAAGGAAAATATCCAGGATGTAATTGATAATAAGGATGGGTACTCCTTCCTTCAGTGCCTGGAGGAGATTGATACCATGGATACGCCGGACGACACGACCCTGATTATGAATTTAAAAAATCCCTGCAACTCATTGTTGTCGGATATGAGTTTTAATAGGCCGCTGACGGTTGCGGGCAGGGCAGCCTTTCCGGAGTCAGGGAATATTTATAAGGATGGCGTAAAGAAGCCAGTGGGTACAGGTATGTGGACAGTAAAAGAGTATGTCCAGGACCAGTATACAATTTTTGAGAGAAATGAATATTACTGGGGTGAGAAGCCGTCATTCAAATATGTAAAGGTAGAAGTAATCCCGGATATGGACACGGTTGTAAACGCCTTGAAAGCTGGCGAAATCGATATGTATATTGATGTAAATGATGGTCTTTCTGCGGATGCGTATTATGAACTGGGAAAATTGGGATTCGGTACCCAGATGGCAGAGGGCACGCAGGTGACAAGTCTGAGCCTGAATACAGCAGGTGATATGCTGGGAGATGTGAGCGTGCGTCAGGCTTTGGAATATGCAACCGATAATACTGTGATTTCTGAGTATGTCTATGGCAGTCTGCAAAAACCGGCATCATCTTATTTTGCGGACAGCGTAACACTTACACAGACCGGTACCGATGGGTATCCATATCAACCGGAAAAAGCAGCAGAAATCCTGGAGCTTGCAGGCTGGAATCTGGAATCAGGCAGCGATTACCGGACAAAGGATGGAGTTACCCTGGAAGTGGATATGCTGTATGATACTGTTTTTAAAAATGGAAAAAATATCGGGCTGGTGCTTCAGGAACAGTATAAAAAAGTGGGGGTCAAACTGAATATCTGCGAGGAGGATTCTCAGGTGTTCAGGAAGAAGTGGAAAGAAGGGGATTTTGATATGATTCTCTACAGTTCCTGGGGTGGTTCCTACGAACCTTTCGCCACACTGGCCGCCATGAGAAGCGATGGAGATAAGTTCAGTACGGTACAGAAGGGAATGGACAATAAGGCAGAGCTCAATAAGGTTATGAACGAGGCACTGAGTGAGATTGATGAGGATAAGCTGAAGGAGGATTTTACATATATCATGGAATCCTTTAAGGAACAGGCTGTCTATATACCGCTGACTGTGTCCTCCACCCTGGCGGTATATGATAGCAGTCTTAAGGGACTTGACCTGACCGATGGCAAGGATGTGATGCCAGTGGGGAGCGTGGTGAGAGAATAGATATGGCCATTTAAGGTGGAAGAAATATGGGGAAATATATACAGAAACGACTGGTTGGTATGATAGTGCTTTTATTCCTGGTTTCCATTGCAGCCTTTGCCCTGGTGCGGCTGATGCCAGGAGATGCAGCGTTTGCTTACCTGAATTCTATCAATGCTCCGGTAACAGATGCGGCTCTGGCAAAAGTTCGGGCGGAATTAGGGCTGGACCGGCCGGTCATATTCCAATATACTGCCTGGCTAAGGCGGGTGGTGTGTCTGGATTTAGGTGTATCATTTATGACTAAAAAGCCTGTGTCCGGACAGCTGCTAATCAGTTTCCGATATACAATGATCCTGACAGCCATGTCCGCTGTCTGGATAGCGGTACTGTCCCTTCCGTTGGGGATTATGGCGGGAAAGCGGCCAGGCAGCGCGGGAGATCAGCTTATAAGAGGGATTACGTTTCTCGGAAGTTCCATGCCGTCCTTCTGGCTGGGGTTCCTTCTGGTTGAATTGTTTGCGCTGAAACTTAAGCTGCTTCCTGTGCAGGGAGCAGAGACTTTCAGCCATCTGGTGTTACCTTCAGCTACCCTTGCCTGTTCTTATATCGCCATGTATACAAAGATGATTAGAGGTGGGATTGTAGAGAATATGGGCAGGCGGTATGCGGTCTATGGCAGGGCAAGGGGCCTGAAGAAGAATACAGTTTTGTGGAGACATGTACTCCCAAACGCATTAAATCCTGTATTCACAACCCTGGGATTAAGTCTTGGAAGTATGCTGTCCGGAGCTGTAATTGTAGAGAATGTGTTTGCCTGGCCGGGAATGGGGAGGCTGATTGTCAGCGCTGTTGCTGGAAGGGACTATCCGGTCATCCAGGGATATATACTGGTGATTGCGGTGGTATATACACTGCTTAATTTAGGCATGGATATATTGTGTGCGGCGATGAATCCCCAGATCCGTTTTGAGGGGGAGGAGAGGTGAGGTGGATTTATGTTCCGGAAATTAATAAAGGACAGGGTATGTCTTTTCTGCCTGTTCATGCTGATTCTGTTTGCAATAGCGGCTGTATTGGCCCCATGTCTGTCCCCAAATGATCCCAACGAGATCCATTATACAGCCAGGTTTGCAGGAATATCAAGCATGTTTCCGCTGGGGACGGACCATATGGGCCGGTGTATATTGTCGCGAATACTCTACGGTTCCAGACTGTCTCTTGGTTATGCCGTTCTGATTACTGTCATATCATCTGTGACAGGGACCATGCTCGGCATGCTATCCGGGTATACGGGTGGGCTGCCGGACCGGATTTTTATGGGAATATGTGACGCTGTGCGGGCTTTTCCCGGTATTGTCATTGTATTGGTGGTGGTAAGTCTTCTGGGAACTGGACTCTTTGAACTGTGCCTGGGAATGCTGGCTACCAGATGGGTCTGGTATGCCAGGGTCGCAAGGAATCTGACAAAGGCAGAGCGTGAAAAGGAGGCTGTACTGGCTTCCAGGATGGCAGGAAGCAGTTTGTTTTCTATAATCACAACGTTGATTTTTCCTGCTATCCGTATGCAGATGCTGTCTGTGACGACCATTAATTTTGGAACTGCCCTGACTGCCCTAGCGGGATATTCCTTCCTGGGATTCGGGGCGGCGCCTCCCAGCCCGGAATGGGGGATGATGATTCAGGACGGACGTTCCTTCATAAGCACGGATCCCTCCATGATGTTCTGGCCTGGTCTCTGCATTTTGGCAGTGGTGATATTTACAAATGGTTTGGGTGACAGAATTCAGGAGATTGCCGGAAAGATGAGGAGATAAGGGCATGCATTTACACAATCAGACAGAGCTTTTGCGGCTGGATGATATCAGGGTGGCGTTAAAGGAGGGAAAGAGACGTTTTACCGCAGTGAATGGGGTTTCTGTTTCTATATGTGCGGGAAGAAACCTGGGGATTATTGGAGAAAGCGGCTGCGGGAAAACACTCCTATGCCACTGTATACTTGGACTTTTAGATCAAGACGAGTGGGAAACAGAAGGGAGCATACTATTTGAAGGGCACAGGATTATCGCGGGAAAGGATGGCGTACGTCCGGGATTTTGCGGTACTGCAGCGGGTTTTATAGCACAGGATCCGGCTGGTGCATTTGATCCGCGGGTGACATTGAGGGGACATTTTCTGGAAATGGCAGGTGTCTTTTCACAGAACCGTCAGGAGATATTGGAGCGGACAGCAGCCCTTTTAATCAGGATGGGAATCCGGGAGCCAGAGCGGGTACTGAAAAGCTATGCATTCCAGTTAAGCGGAGGTATGCTGCAGCGGGTCATGATTGCCCTTGCACTTTTAGGAAAACCGCGTCTTTTGATTGCTGATGAACCGACCACTGCATTGGATATCACCACTCAATGGGAAATTTTAGGCTTGTTGGGAGAGCTGAAAAGGGAGCAGGGGCTGACGGTACTTATGGTATCCCATGATTTAAGGGTAATCCAGAGTATCTCAGATGATCTTTGTGTCATGTATGCGGGGTATGTGATAGAGCAGGGCCCGGTATCAGAGGTGCTGGAAAATCCTTTGCACCCTTATACGAAAGGGCTTTTGGCCTCAAGGCCCGTATTTTCAAAAGAAGCAGTCCGGGTTATGGAGGGATATCCGCCGGGAATCAAAGAAAAAGTCCCAGGATGTCCTTTCGCTGACCGGTGTAAAGATGCTCTGAAATTATGCAGGCAATCGTGTCCAAAACTTTTAAAACATGGTCCGGTGAATCATCAGGTTCGTTGTTTTCGGGCCGGGGAGGGATGAGGATGATACATAAGCATACCATGCTGGAAGCTGATATGATAAGCCGCAGATACCGATGTGCAGGAAAAGGACAAGTGTATGCTGTTAATAACCTGTCACTTAAGATTCATACAGGAGAGTGCCACGGGATTGTGGGGGAAAGCGGTTGCGGTAAAAGTACCTTAATGCGTATGCTTGCCGGGATGGAAACGCCGAGCAGCGGACAGATTCTTTACAAGGGGGAGCCTGTAGCATTGCAGATGAAAAGGAAGCGGAATGAAATACAGATGATATTTCAGAACAGTATGAATGCAGTGAATCAGTATGCAACGGCCGAAGAGATTATTGGCGAACCACTTAGAAATTTTACCCATATGAACAAGGTGGAGCGCAGACAGCAGACAGCCGCACTCATAAAACAGGTTGGTCTGTCCGCTGCGGACCTTTTAAAATATCCGGCCCAGTTCAGCGGAGGACAGCTTCAGCGGATCTGCATTGCAAGAGCGCTGGCTGCGGAGCCGAAGATTCTTTTGCTAGATGAGCCTTTAAGCAGCCTGGATGTATCAGTGCAGGCACAAATCATGAAACTGCTGGAAATGCTCGGAAGGGAAAATGGACTTACCCAGGTACTGGTTTCCCATGATTTGGAAGCAATTTATTATCTTTCGGACAGCCTTTCTGTTATGTATGGCGGATGGATTGTGGAAGATATTGAACATATTGATATGTTTAGTACGCTCTGTCATCCATATACAAAAAGGCTATTTAAAGCATGCGGGGCCAAGTACTCAGAATACATTCCGGAGAAATCCGGTTACGGAGGAACTGTTGGTGGATGCCCCTATGAGGAACTATGCCCGGACTGTGTGGATGTATGCCGGAGCAGGACGCCGGAGATGAAAGAAATCCAAGAAGGTCATTGGGTGAGATGTCACAAAGTGGGCTGACTGGCAGATAGAATATAATATTGAATTTATAATAAAGTATGGAGGTATGAGATGTTAAATATTAAATACGATATTGTGGGGTCATTTTTAAGACCTGGGAAGATTAAGAAGGCGAGACAAAAATATGCAGACGGCAATCTGTCCTTGGAAGAGTTGAGAAAAATTGAAGATGAGGCTATTAGAGAACTGGTTTCGACGGAGGTTTCCCATGGCCTTGAATTTGTGACAGATGGTGAATTCAGACGAAGGTGGTGGCATCTGGACTGGCTTAAGGAATTTGACGGTTTTACCACAAAGCATTTGGACAAGGAACGCAACGGTGTGGTGAATCATATAGAACTTGGATATATTACCGGAAAAATTTCTTATAGTCAGGAACGTGTGCATCCGGAGATTGAGGCGTTTGATTTTCTTCTCTGCGAGGCTGAAAAATATCCGGGTGTGACAGCAAAAAAATGTATTTCCGGTCCCAATATGATGCTGGTAGATAATTATCTTCAGATGGGGATTAAAGAGGTACCATATTACGGCAGCAATATAAATGCATTGATTGAAGACATCGCTCTTGCATATCAGGATGCCATAAAAGATTTGTATGAACATGGATGCAGGTACCTTCAGATTGACGATACTTCCTGGACCTACATGATTGATGAAAAATTTTTGAAGAAGGTTGAATCCCTTGGATATAAAAAATCAGAAGTGCTGGAGTGGTTCAAGCGTGTTTCCACCAGGGCTTTGGAAGACAGGCCGGCGGATATGGTGATTGCAACACATTTCTGTAAGGGTAATTTTAAAGGGAATCCACTTTTTTCCGGTTTTTATGATTCCGTGGCACCGATTATCAGCCAGATTCCTTATGACGGATTCTTTGTGGAATATGACGATGAACGTTCGGGTTCCTTTGAACCCTGGTCCATATTAAAAGGGACTGGAGCAACCTTTGTTGCAGGACTTATTTCAACCAAAAACCCCGTATTGGAAAGCTACGATGAGATTAAACGAAGATACATGAAGGCGAAAGAAGTTGTGGGCGCCAATATCGCCTTGTCACCACAGTGCGGATTTGCTTCTGTTGAGGAGGGCAATTGTATTGATGAGGATACTCAATGGAAAAAGATTGATCTGCTGGTTAGATGCAAAGATTTCCTGTAATGCTGTTATTTTTCTATTTTGCAATATAACTGCGATTTGGGGATGCTGCCCGCATCCCTGTTGAGAACATGGGGAGCGCCGCTGGGATTTTATATCTGAGCAGGCGCTTTCAGTGATTATATAAAAATTTATACGGAAAAAGATTGAAGAATGTGTCCGGCTTCAGGAAGAAATCGGCCTGGATATACTGGTACATGGGAAATATGAGCGCAATGACATGGTGGAATATTTTGGTGAGTGTCTGGATGAATTCCTGTTCGCGGAAAAGCATGGGTACAGTCCTAGGGGACATGATTTATAAAGCCTTCTATTGTCTGGGAGATGTATCCAGAAGCCGGCCCATGACAGTAGAATACACTGTATATACTCAGAGTCTGACAGAAAAACCGTCGGTCTGTTAACGGAAGCGTTGGATCAACTCAGGCCGAACGAGATTTTCGTAGCAACCGGTGCACACAACAGTGCTCTGTGGGGCGAACTGCTGACAGCAACAGCAAAGAAAAGAGGAGCGATCGGTGCAGTACTGGATGGTTACAGTCGTGATACGCCGCAGGTGCTTTCACAGAATTTTCCTGTATTCTGCAGCGCAACCTGGGCACAGGATTCTTCTGTACGGACCTATGTATGTGATTTCCGGTGCACGATTGAAATCGGTCAGGTAACCATTCATGATGGGGATCTGATATTCGGAGATATTGACGGAGTGTTGGTGATCCCGAAAGAGATCATGCATGAAGTGCTTGAAAAAGCGCTGATCAAAGCTTCCGGAGAAAAGAAAGTACGCAACGCAATCGAGAATGGAATGAGCGCAACGGAAGCTTTTGCAACATTTGGAATTCTGTGATTCTGAAGATAATTTTTAGGATATGGTGTAAGAATGCGTGAAGAATATAGAGTTTTTCAGATAGACAAACAGGATACTGTAGCGACGGCGCTGCAGGATATTCCAAGCGGGGAGCGGGTACATATTATCGGGAACTGTACGGAACACAGTATTGTTGCGACAACCGATATTCCTGTCGGTCACAAGATGGCACTGAAGGAAATCGTATCAGGGGAAGAAATTCTCAAATACGGGGTGTGCATTGGAAAAGCCGGTGTATATATTCCCCGGGGAAGCTGGGTACATTTACATGTAATGCACAGTGTATACGACGAACGCTCTTCCCACTTAGATGTGAAGACAGGAGCTCCCAGCGATATCAGATACGAATAGGAAACGGAAGGCAGAACCGAAACAGAGGAAATGGAATGGAAAGTGAGAAATACAGTTGGCAGGGATATCTGAGGCAAGACGGCAGATGCGGAATACGAAATCACATTCTGGTGATCTATACGGTGAAGTGCTCAGAATTTGTAGCAAGAAAAATCGTGGAAAATTCCGATGACCCGGATGTGGAACTGATAGGATTTGACGGATGCACGGACAATCAATATGCGGTGAATCTTCTGATCAGTATGATCAGACATCCCAATGTAGGTGCTGTGCTCGCAGTGGGGCTTGGATGTGAATACATCCAGCCTGAGTGGCTGGCGGATATTGCCTGGAAGGAAGGAAAACCGTCAGAGTGGCTTTTCATCCAGAACGAGGGAGGAACCCTCAATGCAGTGAAGAAAGGCCTTGACTGGGTCGGAAAAGCTAAAAAAATGCTGCTGCAGGTACCACGTGTCCCTATGGGAGTACAGGATCTGGTCATCGGGGCAGAATGCGGCGGATCGGATTATACCAGCGGATTGGCAGGCAATGTTGTGGTGGGCAGGTTATATGACAGACTGGTGGATCTGGGCGGAACCGCTATTTTTGAAGAGATCGTGGAAGCAATCGGTCTGGATCATCTGCTGATACAGAGAGCAGTCGATGAGCGGGCAAGAGAAGAACTGAGATATACCTATGATAAAGCACTGGATTATTGCAAATCCGTACAACAGTATTCTGTCAGCCCAGGCAATTTTGCAGGCGGAAGCAAATATGCGAATTATAATAATACGTT
>OGXB01001281.1_pt1 | contig 13440 bp, 10 predicted proteins | sample 1576161 | NCBI WGS metagenome assembly OGXB01 (sample SAMEA3541474, study PRJEB24748) | human gut metagenome | biome: human gut; feature: human-associated habitat; material: faeces | place: China | collected 2012
AAAGAACAATATGCTCTTGAATAACTGCGTGTCGCATTCTCGTTACTTCCAGTGACTTAAATGAAAAACTAAATTCCATCTGTGGATTATCTCAGTAAATATGCGAGATTAAATTCCACTTTACACCTTAACAATTCCATTTTTTTGCCTTATAATAAACCTGTAAGCACCCATGATTTATGTTTTTATGCATACTAACCGGGCATCTGAAAATAGTGTGCAAGACTAAATTCCACATGCCTTATGTGCAAGACTAAATTCTGGTGCAGTGAAATCTGCCTGTGCTTTACTATTTTATTTTATAAGTTTTGGACTAAGCATAACATCATCAGGTGCGATTGCCTTTAATCCTAATGCTTTGTGCAGTTTGTTGTCCAAGAGTAAAAGAGAGAGTTCATATGGGCTATGTCCATTAAGACTGTCTCTTTTTTCGTTGTTTATGTGATTCATCATAAGTCTGACTTTCTCGTCATTTAAATCAGCGAATGAACTCCCTTTCGGACGGATGTAGCGGATATACTCGTGGTTCTTTTCGCAGGCACCTTTTTGCCAAAAGCTATACGGATCACAGTAAAAGACAGTCGTGCTTTTACTTCCGTCACAGAATTCCTCCATCTCTTCACGAGCTGAGAATTCTGAACCTCCATCCGTGAGAATCACCGGAAAAAGCTTTTTGAATGCATCCTGCCCCAACACTGTTTCAAGCCATACAAAGACCTCTAACACGCATTCCTGGTCTTGATATTCCAACAGGAACATAAGCATAAGATTGCAGTTGCGGAATGTAAAGGTCAAGAGGGCACGGCTTTCGCCTTTCTTTCCTTCCACGCAGTCCATTTCCACAACATTTATATCTGGATGATCTTTCATATAATTCTGGAAATCTTCGTAGTTATGACCTTGACGATAAGAACGATCTTTTGCACTGGTCTGTGTAGGTTTCTTGCGTTTCTTATAACGTACAGAACGCCTTAAGTCACCATTGCGGACATCGAATACACAATCATTGATGTAGGAGTAAAGTGTTCTTCTGGAGCAACCCAATTCTTCTGCATGAGTAGCATAAATATGACCGATGGACTGATGTTTCTCCTTGATCAATGGAACCAATAAATCATTCATGGATTGAATGCTTTCCGGAGTCTGGTTAATGCCGACTCTGCAATCGACTAGCACGCTACGGTACTCATCATGGGCATATTTGGATGAATAAAACTTTCTGGGCATAAGACAATGGGTCTTTTTACCACAGCCATTACATACGTAGGGTGGTTTATTCAGTTTCTCACATTCAGCTGTCTCATATGCGGGACATATATCAGTGCAGCGAAAGGATGGTTTTCTGCAAAGCTTACAATGAATGCCACACATCTTATCACACAAGCATGTCATCTTACAGTTCTTTCGATGAATACATGGAGGATGAGTGTAACCTGAATCCGGACGTTCTTTTGTATGTGCGTGGAGACGTACTTCCTTTGATATGGTAGATGGATTTTTACCAATAATTCGTCCAATTTCAGCGAAGCTTTTATTCTCAGTAAGACCTTTCTCGATATCAACACGCTGTTCAAATGTTAAATGTTTCTGATTGCCTTTATTCTTCATAATTATCTCCAATCTGCACAGGCAGGCAATCAGCTGCAAGTACATTATACGGAGTAATGATTATCAAAGACAATATGGCAAATATGTGTGCAAAAGTAACTTCGACCTATATGGAATTTACTCTTGCATTTGGTCCAAAACCGGAATTTAGTTTTTCATTTAAGTTCATTCAATTTCTCCCTATAAAAAGCTGTATCCAGCATTATAAAAAAAGAAAATATGTTCGATATTTTATTGCGAAATTTTTGATATCATGGTATCATATATGTATGAAAGAAAATCTTATACATTACCGCACTTGTGTGTGTAATATTAATTACCATATGGTATGGTCAGTGAAATACCGGCGGAAGATATTAAATGCGGAGGTCGAGGCATATCTGCAGGAACTGGTGCAGGAGATCGCAGAAGATAAGGGCTTTACGGTCCATCTGTTTGAATGTGAGGAAGGAGACCATGTACACTGTTTTGTGTCAGCCCCTCCGAAATTATCCATAACTGCGATCGTGAAATACCTGAAGGGGATCTCCGGCAGGAAACTTTTCGAACGTTTTCCGGAAATAAGAAACCAGCTTTGGAAAGGGGAGCTGTGGAACCATTCCTATTATGTGGAAACGGTCGGATCTGTATCGGAAGAAAATATCCGCAGGTATATCGAACATCAGAGCAAAGCGTACTGATACGATGGAGGAGAGGAAATGCTGCTGTCAAAGAAAACATCCATAAAGGTCAGCCGGGAATATGCGAACCTCATCGGGCATATGTGTTATGCAGCATCCAAGCTCTGGAATGTCTGTAATTACGAGCGTCAGCATTACAAAGAAACAGGGATGGAGCAGTATCCGGACTGGTATTATCAGAAAAAAGCCCATAAAGAGGATCTGTGGTATAAACAGCTCCCGTCCCAGACTGCCCAGGAAGTCTGCAGGCTGCTGGACAAGGCATGGAAGTCTTTTTATGCCCTGAAAAGATCCGGGGGGATCGAGGCTCCCAGACCGCCGCGGTTTAAGCAGGAAAGTATCCCCATTACCTATATGCAGATGGGGATCGTGCATGAGCGGGATACGGACAGAGTCCGCCTGTCCCTTCCAAAGACATTAAAAAAATATATGGAAGAAACATATCAGATCCATGAAAACTTTCTTTACCTTGAAAATAAGATTTTCAGGGGCATGGATCAGATCAAACAGCTGCGGATCTATCCGCCGGAGAAGGGAAACTGTAAAATTATTGTTGTTTATGAGGTCCCTGACCAGGAAGAACTTCCACAGAACGGACATGAACTGTCTATTGATCTGGGGCTTCACAACCTTATGACGTGTTATGATTCTGGAAATGGGAAGACGTTTATCCTGGGCAGGAAGTACCTTGCACTGGAAAGATATTTCCATAAAGAGATCGCAAGGGTGCAGGCCCAGTGGTATGGGCAGCAGTCCGGAAAGGGAGTCAAACATCCGGTCACATCAAAACATATCAGGAAGTTATATAAGAGAAAACAAGACTCAGTAACGGACTATCTGCACAAGATCACAAGATATCTTGCAGAATACTGCCGGGAACAGGGGATCACCTGTGTCGTTACAGGGGATATCCGGAACATTCGGAGAGAAAAAGACCTGGGACACAGGACAAACCAGAAGCTTCACAGCCTGCCGTATAACAGGATCTACATCATGCTGGAATATAAGCTGAAAAGATATGGGATCCGTTTTATAAAACAGCCTGCAAATAAAAAGTCAAGGCTAAATTGAAAGAATATTGAAAAATTTATACAGGTTGAAAATTGGGTATCAAAATTAGACCACCACGCCAGTGCTGGTCTGAAAATTTTGGTGGATAATTAAGACTCTGGAAGAGATGCGAGATATTCTTTCACTCGTCCGTAGTAGATTCTTAGAAACTTGTTGGCACCTGCAGTCATATAGACATAGTAAGGCTTGCCTTGAGCACGTTTCTTATCTAAGAACTGATAAACAGGATCATCTTGAGGATGCGTTTTAATTAGGACATCCATTACCTGAAATAAAGTCTTTCTTAGATCAGCGGAACCTCGTTTTGAGGTAGGAACACTTTTTTGTTCATAGGTTCCGGATTCATTAACACCGGGATCTACACCGGCAAATGCAGTAATAGCACTTTTGTGAGTGAAACGGGAAACATTTCCAATCTCAGCCATCAACTGAGGACCAAGTGAAGTTCCAACACCTTTCATAGCCATAACGACAGGATACTCCGGGAGTTTGGATGCAGTTTCATTCATGAGAGTGCGTAGTGACTCAACAGTTGTAGAGGCACTATTAAGCTGGTCTACAGCCTGCTTGATAATAAGCTTTGTAATGGCATCCTTTGGAAGTACAGGAACAAGTTCCTTTGCTTTTCCATAGATTTCTTCAGCTTTTGACTGACTGAAGTTGTACTTCTTGCGTTTGCACCAGTTTTGATAATGGTCGATAAAGGCATTCAGGGACATTTTACGGACACAGTCCACATGCCAGTATGTAGATGCAAAATCAACCCATTTCTGGCTGCCGTCACTGCGTGCAGGACTGTCAAAGTAAGTATTAACACCAGGATAGGTTTGGTCAAGGATGCCGATAAGATTATTTTTCATAGCTGTCTTATGCTTCATGTAAAAGCCGAACTGGCGATTCATGGTTTTGAGCTGATTGCGTAATTCATCCATAACATTATACTGTTTAAGGTTTTGCCATTTGTCAAGAGCATATCGGGCAATCTTAACAGCATCCGCTTTGTCAGATTTCACTTTACGAAGAGAATCATTATCAAAGTCTTTGATAAGTTTTGGGTTAATGGCACTGACGAAAAGATTTGCCTCCAAAAGCTGATGAGCGAGGACTTCATAATAACGTCCTGTGTGCTCCATTACGATTCGAGACTCACCTTCAACAGAGTTGATGAGTTCTATAAGTGAATGGATATCGCTGGCTGTGTGTTTGATTTCGAAAGGTGTGGAAACAATTTCACCGAAAGGCCGCATAATAGCAACCACACTTTTACTTTTAGAAACATCGATACCTACTGCGTTCATAAATTGTCACTCCTTAAGATTATTGCAATGGATAAGTACCAGTTTTACTCATTGCCTATTCAATCTACTGTGGTGTGACACGAATGCACCTAAGGTGATTCAACCTGCATAAAACGAACGCTGCGAATGAGGAGCTGGTTATCAGTCTCAAAAACGGACGTGTAAGTCCAAGAAAGGAAGCCGATATACCGATTGCCCCATCATTATACAGCTTAAGCAATAAGATGGCTAACAACCTAACTGGTTGTTAAGTATATTAACCAATTTATATTGTAGTAGAAGGGAGGATTAAAGTGGAGAAAAAATCGAATCCCCATAATACCGCACAAAAGGCTGCAATGTACGTTTCCAGTATCAGTATCATTGTCAATCTCCTTTTGTCTTTATTTAAATTGATTGCCGGAATCATCGCAAGATCTGACGCCATGATTTCCGATGCAGTTCATTCAGCGTCCGATGTGCTTAGCACTATTGTGGTTATCGTTGGATCAAAAATATCGAGCAAGGAATCCGATACAGAGCATCCTTACGGACATGAGCGTATTGAATGCGTATCATCCATTATCCTCTCGGGTATGCTTCTGGTAACTGGAATTGGAATCGGAATTGTTGGGGTGAAAAAGATTATTGCCGGCAGCACAGGGGATGATTTGACAGTTCCGGGAATATTGGCTCTTATGGCCGCCGTAGTATCCATTATTGTAAAGGAGTGGATGTATTGGTTTACCAGATCGGTGGCAAAGAAGATTAATTCCGGCTCTCTGATGGCAGATGCGTGGCACCACCGTTCAGATGCTCTATCTTCTATTGGTTCGTTTGCGGGGATTTTGGGGGCAAGGCTTGGCTATCCTATTTTAGATTCAATTGCCAGCGTTATCATTTGTGTGGTGATTGTGAAGGTGTCCATGGATATTTTCTATGATGCCATCAATAAAATGGTAGATCATTCCTGTAATGAGGCTACTGAAGATAAAATACGAAGTCTCATTGCCACAATCCCTGGAATAAGGCGTATTGACCTACTACACACCCGCCTGTTTGGTATGAAAATATATGTGGATATTGAGATCGCTGTAGATGAAAACTTACGGTTAAAAGAAGCGCATCATATTGCTGAGCAGGTTCATTACTCAGTAGAAAATTCCTTTCCAGAAGTAAAACACTGCATGGTTCATGTAAATCCAGCAAGCACTGTACCTGTTGGCAGTACAAAGTAGAACATAGCGATCTATGAACTATTATTAACGTATTATCTTTTGAAATCTTGCCAAATCACAAGGAAATCGCAAGGTTTTAGCCATGTGCTTTTCCTTGCGGTTTTTATATACTGTTCGTGGTCGATGGGAGGTGATTTACATGTTTTACACCGATTTTATTTTAAGAATCTCCCTCTCCTTGGTGCTTGGCTTTCTGATTGGATTGGAACGGCAGCTAACCGGCCATCCGGCGGGTATTCGTATCAATGTGTTGATTTGCATGGGAACCAGCTTCTTTACCTTGTTTCCAATGCTCTATGGCTCGGATCAGGTATTTCGTGTTGGGAGTAGTATTATATCTGGTGTTGGTTTTTTATGCAGCGGTGTGATTTTTAAGGACAGCGGAACAGTGCGTGGAATGAATACTGCGGCAACGCTATGGTGTACAGCTGCAATTGGCATTCTTGCAAGTACAGGGATGTATGCAATGGCAATCACTGCCGCTGGTATTTTGATTGCCTCAAACTCGATTCTGCGTCCTCTTGCAAGAAAGATGAACCCAATCACAGCTGGTGATGAATTTGAAAAACAATATCGTATTTCGGTCATTTGTCAGGAAGCTGCAGAGCAGGAAATTCGTCTGTTGCTTATTAACAGCAATTCATGCAAAACTCTGTTCCTGAATAATCTGGAAAGCGGCGATGTTGTTGGTGATAAGGTTGAGATCATTGCGAAATACTGTTCTGTTGGAAAACCTAAAAACAATGTTTTAGAGGGAATCGTTGGGCAGGCATTGGCAATCCCGGAAGTTGTAAGTGCTGGCTGGGAGGTGTTGTGAGTGAAGACGAAAATCAAAGATTACAAACTGGCAATTTTCTTGGCACTTTACTCCGTGTTCACAATAATATGTGGCTGTTTAAGCGGGATGTTCTCTAAACTGAGAATTTTGATGTTTCAGATTTGGTATCAGGTAACTGCTGTTATTTGGTTTATCCTTGCTGTTACAGTGATTATACTGCTCATCAGGCTTCTGAGGCTGAATAAACTAAAAAATGAAGTTAAACATTGGAAGGAGTGAGAAAATATGGACTTTACATGCATCTTTTTCGGCATCCTCTTTACTATTGCAGGCTTTGTGTTTGCCTGCGGAAAAGGACATATTCACTTCTCTGAGTGGAAAAATATGCCGCAGGAAGAGAAAGATAAAATAAAAATTATCCCGCTTTGCCGTAACATCGGGGAAGTCATTGCACTTAATGGTATTATCTTTCTGATGAAGGGGCTTTGGTCAGGATTTCCAAATCACTGGTTTGTATGTGCAATGATTGCATGGCTAATCGTTGCGGGCTTTGATGTCTGGTATATCGAAAAAAGTAACCGATATCGCAGACCGTGATCCGCATTGCGGTTTCACATAGATAGTTTTAAAGAATGTGAGGTGAAAGACATGGACTCTGAAAGCAGTCCACGAAGGCAGAGAATATTGTATGGGTGTACGGAGATTCCGTGTCCCTCATATAATCTTCCTTGCCCCTATGAAAATTCAAGGAGGTAAGACCAATGAACAAGAAAGAAAACCGTATGGCTGTTCGTCAGACTGTCGAAAAGACAGTTATCCGTGACGAACAGAACCGCCGCATGCAATTTGCGGCAACCAATCCCATTAAAGAGGTTTTGAAAAACCTTCATACCACACTTCGGGGATTAGATGCAGGAGCAGTACCCGTAAGTCGTACTAAATATGGCACCAATAAAGTAACACATGAAAAAAAGAAGTCCTTGGCAAAACGGCTGGTCAGTGCGTTTATCAACCCTTTTACAGCCATTCTGTTTTGCCTGGCACTGGTATCAACCATTACAGATATGATTCTACCTTATTTTTCTCTGTTTGGCAGTGTGCCGGATGATTTTGACTGTCTGACGGTAGTTATCATTTTAACGATGGTATTCATTTCGGGTACGCTTCGGTTTGTCCAGGAATCCAGAAGTGGAAATGCAGCAGAAAAGTTGTTAGCCATGATTACGACCACTTGCACCGTTACTCGTAGGAACCAGGAAAAAATAGAAATCCCTATGGATGATTTGGTGGTTGGAGATATTGTACATCTGTCTGCTGGAGACATGATTCCGGCGGATGTGCGTATTTTGGATGCGAAGGATTTGTTTGTCAGTCAGGCAAGTCTTACTGGTGAGAGTGAACCCATTGAAAAAACACCCAATGTGAGCGCACAGAAAGAGAGCGTGACCGATTACACAAACATTGCTTTTATGGGGAGTAATGTAATTTCTGGCAGCGCAACTGCTGTTGTTGTTTGTGTTGGCGATCATACTCTGTTTGGATCCATGGCGTCCGCAGTTGCCGGAGAAGCGGTTGAAACAAGCTTTACCAAGGGTGTCAACGCCGTTTCTTGGGTGCTGATCCGTTTTATGCTCGTCATGGTTCCGCTGGTGTTCTTCGTCAACGGCATCACCAAGGGCGACTGGTTGGAGGCCTTCTTATTCGGCATTTCTATTGCTGTCGGTTTGACACCGGAAATGCTGCCAATGATTGTAACAACCTGTCTTGCGAAAGGTGCTGTTTCCATGAGCAAAAAGCAGACAATCGTTAAAAACCTCAATTCTATTCAGAACTTCGGTGCTATTGATATTCTCTGCACCGACAAGACTGGCACGCTGACCCAGGATAAGGTTGTGCTGGAATACCACCTGAATGTAAATGGCGAGGACGATACGCGAGTACTGCGTCACGCTTATCTCAATAGTTACTTCCAGACTGGCTATAAAAACCTGATGGATTTGGCAATTATCCATAAGACGGAGGAGGAAGAAGCCGCAGATTCGCGTCTTATTGACCTGTCCGAAAACTATGTAAAGGTGGATGAGATTCCTTTTGACTTCACACGTCGCCGTCTTACTACTGTGGTACAGGATAAAAACGGCAAAACCCAAATGGTAACAAAAGGCGCTGTGGAAGAAATGCTCTCTATTTGCGCATTTGCAGAGTGCGATGGAGGAGTGAAGCCTCTGACTGATGACGTCCGTTGCCGGATTTTGGAGACAGTGGATGATCTGAACGACAAGGGATTTCGCGTTTTGGCGATTGCACAGAAAAGTAATCCATCTCCCGTTGGCGCATTTGGTGTCAAAGATGAATGTGACATGGTGCTGATTGGATATCTGGCATTCCTGGATCCTCCAAAAGAATCTACTGCGGATGCAATTAAGGCTTTGAAAGACCACGGTGTTACCACCAAAATTTTGACTGGTGATAATGACAAAGTGACTCGTACCATCTGCAAGCAGGTGGGGATGAAGGTTCGCAATATGCTTCTTGGCGCTGATTTGGAACACATGAGCGATACAGAGCTTGCAAGAGCGGCAGAGTTTACAGATGTATTTGCAAAGCTGACCCCCGATCAGAAAGCCCGTGTGGTTTCTGTTCTTCGTGAAAACGGTCATACGGTCGGTTTCATGGGTGACGGTATCAACGATGCCGCAGCTATGAAAACTGCCGACATTGGCATTTCGGTGGATACTGCCGTGGATGTTGCAAAGGAATCTGCCGATATCATTCTGCTAGAAAAAGACCTGATGGTTTTGGAGCAGGGCATCATTGAGGGACGTAAAACTTATGCCAACATGATCAAATACATTAAAATGACCGCATCATCCAACTTCGGCAATATGTTCTCGGTACTGGCGGCTTCTGCGCTGCTGCCGTTCCTGCCGATGATGAGCGTGCACCTGATTTTCCTGAACCTGATTTATGACTTGTCCTGCACGGCAATTCCATGGGACAATGTGGATGAGGAGTTCATCGCCAAACCACGTAAATGGGATGCTTCCAGTGTTGGAAGTTTTATGATCTGGATTGGTCCAACCAGCTCCATCTTCGATTTTACAACCTATATTTTCATGTACTTTGTATTCTGCCCGTTGTTCGTATCGAACGGTGTGTTGTTCAATGATTTGCCCGCCCATTTCAGCGGTGCAGAACTGGCAACGCTTCAGAAGCAGTATATCGGAATGTTCCAAGCCGGATGGTTCGTGGAATCTATGTGGAGCCAGACGTTGGTCATTCACATGATCCGTACTCCGAAGTTGCCTTTCATTCAGAGTCGTGCGTCCGCTCCGGTGACTTTGCTCACAATGACAGGAATTACGGTTCTGACCATCATTCCGTTTACTGTGTTTGGAACTATGCTGGGATTTGTTGCATTGCCTGCAACATACTTCGCTTATCTGATTCCATGTATTCTGCTGTATATGATTCTGGCAACAAGTTTGAAAAAAGCCTATGTTCGTCATTTCGGCGAACTGCTCTAAGGGGGTGCAATGATGAACTGGAAAGAACTTTGGATGACCTTTTTCGGAACTACCGAATGGCTTGGTCTGAATATCGGCTTTTGGATGGCTATGGCAGTTGTGTTACTGATTGTCATTGTAATGAATGTAATATTTTGGTCTATGAAACCAAAAGCAGATGCAAAAGAGCTTTATAAATAAGATGGAAATATGAATGAAGCAAGGGAGATACACAATTTTTTATTGTGGAATCTCCCTTATCTATTATCATCAAATCAAGGCCCATTCAATCGTGATAATTTTGTGGTAAAACAAGTGCTTTTTCATTAAATGTAAGCGTCAAATAGGTTCTTTCCAAAGTTAGTTGATTTGATAATAATACTCATTTAAAAGAACCTTTGCTTTTAATAAGCGAAAGTTGTTCCTGCCATACATAATACGTTTAATTAATTTGATTTTATTGACGCTTCCCTCTGCCAAACCGTTGTTAAACTTGTATTTTATTGCATTTTTTACTGCGTCAATATCGGATTTTAAACCATTGACATAAGTATCTATCTCGTCAACGTTCAGGGATTGGGCTGTTTCTATCCACAAATCCAGCTCATCATATTTTCCGGAAAACATAATTCGATGAAATTCCCTTAATAAATCATATAGCTGTCCGAGAATGGGATACTTCTTAACTGCGGCTTCATATTGTTCCTCCGTTATGCCATTTGCCTTTTCTAATTTTCGATATATCAGCTGGCACAGACATTTGCGTGGAACATACTCAACGGCGTCTGCCTCCGCAGCGGATATTCGTTTTTGATGTGTTCTTTCTTTTTGCATAAACACTCGCAGGGAATCAACAGTTCCATCGTATCCTTTCTGGCAGATATACTCATGAATCTTTTGATATGTGATGCCTTGTGCACGCATTTTTATTACATCCGATTCATAAGGGGCAAGTTTTCCTGGCCTTCTCGAATCATAATGTCCGTTGCCTACAGGACAGTCGTCTTTTAAGTATTTTTTTATTGTCACAGTCGTGTGCCCGGTTAAACGTGAAATTTCATCAATGGAATGTCCACCAGCATAAAGCTGCCTTACCTCATTGATTGCAAGCTGTTTATTTTCAAGTCCCTGAATGTATTGTCTTTCACGAGCATTTTCTTGTATTTCTGGAATTTCATTCTCGGGAATTGCAAGGTATTCCCTTACAGTGGTTGTTGCCGAATGTAAAAGGAGGGCTATGTCATTTATTGTGTAGCCTTCATTTCTCTTTCTGTGGGCAAATACTATTCGTTCAGCCCGGTTTCTGGTATCATACAGTGCCTGCATCTGGGGATTGGCAGTTATTGCCGGTATAATCAGCCTTGACGGGAACAGGCGGTGCATGTATTTTTCAACTGCATCCGATAAATTTTTAAGCAGATGAAATCTGTCACTGACCTGTACTGCATCAGGATGGGCGTTGCTGGCGGCAGAGGAATATGTCTATGCCCCATCTCTGGAAATTACTTTTAAATTGGGATAGGATTTTAACCATTCCTCTACTTTTTTTGTTTCTCGGGAGTCAATAATGTCAATTATCCTATGTGTATCCAGATTCACCATGACAGTTCCATAGCTGTACCGTTTCCGAAATGCAAAATCATCCACACATATATTAATTACAGAAGATTTATCCACATGTACTGGCATTTTTTTGAGCAGATCACAAATACTGCTCTTGCTTACCTGAATGGCATCTGCTTTCAATAATGCAGATGCACTCACTGAACTTAACTTGACAGAAGTCATTAATATTCGGTCAATCAAACGTGTTGTCTTTTTTTCATTAGGAGAAATAAAACCAAATCTTTCTGAAAAAGTTTTATGGCTGCAATTGGGATTGTCACAGAACATTTTTCTAACATTAAGCAATAATATCGTCTGTTTATCATGTAATGGAATGTCCTGAATTTCCCGCTGATATGTAGAATGTATCCTTGCTGAGTTGCTCCCAAAATATGGACATACGGTATGAACTTTACTACTCAGACCTCTATAATGACCACATTTGACTTTATTTTACAATCCAGACATTTTAGAGTGGAATCTAATAAATTTATCAGTTCTTGTTCCATGGCAAACACCATCCTTTGAACCCATTATATCGCTTTGTTGTTATACATTCAACTAACTTTGGAAAGAACCTATTTGACGTTTACGGATAATCGAAATTTCAATATAAAATTTAATTTATATTAGTGTATTTACACGATGACATTCAGACAAACCTCCTTGCCTATTTTGACCTGCACTATCATAAAAATATCCTGCGGAGTTTTAGACGAAGACATCGTGTCAGTACACTAGTAATCTCATCAACTTTATCGAGAAAATAAGGAGCGGGGAGTAGGTCTTTAGATAAAGGGGAAGTATTGACTATTTTAGGCCCAATCGGTGTGGGATAAACGACACTTTTAAATTGTATGATGAGCATGTTGTAGTTACATGAGTGGAGGAGAATTGTAAATGGTTTTAAATTGCTCGGGAATTGTGTAGCGCCTCTGAAATGCTGGTATTAGATGAACCGGTTCAAATTGAGACTTTAAAATTAGTTGATTGTGTTAGAAACGATTCAAATACTTTCAAAAAAGAGAATGGAAGCAATTGTAAATACACATTTTCCAGCTCACGCACTGAAAATAGCGAATAAAGCCTTAATGCTTAGTTAAAATCGAACTTGCAAATTTGTTGCTGTAGAACATATAGTAACAGAACAAAACATGAGAAAAGCTTTTCAAGTAGAAATTAAAATTGTTAATTTTTCATACCTTAACGGAGAAAACCATAAAAGTGTTATTCCTTAAAAATTTACAGAGAAAGCTAATGGAGCAAAGTTTCAAGATACAGCATTTTCCGTAGCTGACGGCTGAATCCTTCGGTGGCATTGGTCGTATTATCATGAAACGGATATAGTACAACAGATCTAAAAGCAACCAAAAAGAACAGTTTATAAAATGCCCATATTTTTTATCAGGGAGAAATATGAGCATTTTAGGAAATAGTCGATTGGTAACCATTATAGAAGGCGATAATAATATATTGGAATGATTTCATTAAATCTTAAGTTTATGATGTTGGACTATGTTAGTGGCCTTGACTTCTCGCCATGCCTCTGATGCATTCCTGAAAAATCAGTGAATTTTTTGATAGAGTCCCTATATACAAGAAGTTAGTTTTTGCTAACAAGGTAAAAGACAAGAGGTTGCTACATAAGGGGTAGCAAACAATTGTGTACCTGCAGTA
>OGXB01001304.1_pt1 | contig 13210 bp, 8 predicted proteins | sample 1576161 | NCBI WGS metagenome assembly OGXB01 (sample SAMEA3541474, study PRJEB24748) | human gut metagenome | biome: human gut; feature: human-associated habitat; material: faeces | place: China | collected 2012
ACTGCAGAATGGAGATGTACAACGCGGACGGGTCCCAGGGAATCATGTGCGGCAACGGTGTGCGCTGCGTGGGTAAATACGTTTACGACCATGGTCTGGTGGATAGGGATAAAAGGACCATCACAGTGGAGACACTGGCAGGGATCAAGACGCTGGAGCTGGAAATTGAGGATGGAAAGGCAGTGTCCGTTACCGTGGACATGGGGGAAGCAGCCCTCACATCCAGGCTGCCGGAGGATATCACGGTAGACGGGAAGGAATACCGGTTTGTAGGAATCAACGTGGGAAATCCCCATGCAATCTATTATGTGGACCAGGTGGACTGTCTGGATTTGGAGCGGATTGGACCGGCCTTTGAGAACCATGAGCGGTTCGCGCCTGACCGTGTGAATACGGAGTTTATCCATGTGGCGGACCGTAAGCACCTTGAGATGCGGGTGTGGGAGCGGGGAAGCGGCGAAACCTGGGCGTGCGGCACAGGCGCCACGGCCAGCGTCATGGCCTCCATCCTCATGGGATATACGGAGGATGAGGCGGAGGTGGCTCTGCGCGGAGGAAAACTGGTGATACGGTATGAAAGGGAGTCGGGCCATCTGTTTATGACAGGGCCGGCCGTGGAGGTGTTCCGGGGCTCTATTGACATACCCGAAGAAATATATTATGATTGATAAGGCGAATTTTATTAGTTAATACTTTAAAGCGAAAAATGTTCAATATACACTCTCAGGAACCAGACGCGCGACGGCGCGCGTCCTGGTACACCTTTTGCGGCACGGCGGCGGACATGGAAAAGCCATGGGGCTGTATCCTGCGGCAAAGGGCGTATCCGGTTTTTGGGGGTGTTTTCATATTTCAGACAGGCAGAGGCCAGGAGGAAGCACACATGTTTAAGATCAACGAGAATTATTTGAAGCTGCCGGGAAGCTATCTCTTTTCCGCCATTGCGAAAAAAGTGGCTGCATATGAAGAGGCTAACCCGGACAGGCAGGTTATACGGCTGGGAATCGGGGATGTGACACTTCCCATTGCCCCGGCCATTGTGGAAGCCATTCACAAGGCGGCGGACGAGATGGGACAGGCCAAGACATTTCACGGCTATGCGCCGGATTTGGGTTATGCCTTTTTACGGGAGACCATTGTGGAAAAGGATTACAGGTTATGGGGCTGCCATGTGGAGGCAGACGAGATATTTGTATCGGACGGAGCCAAAAGCGACTGCGGCAATATCCAGGAGATATTCAGCGAGGACAGCCGCATTGCGGTGTGCGACCCTGTGTATCCCGTGTATGTGGATTCCAATGTCATGGCGGGCCGTACAGGCAGCTATGACCCTGACACGGGCATGTGGAGCAATGTGATCTACATGCCCTGTACGGCGCAGAATCATTTTGTGCCGGAGCTTCCGCAGGAGACGCCGGATCTTATTTACCTGTGTGTGCCCAATAACCCCACAGGCACCACGCTGACCAGGGACCAGTTAAAGGTGTGGGTGGACTATGCAAACAGGGCAGGGGCCGTGATTCTCTATGATGCTGCTTACGAGGCTTATATATCCGAGGAGGATGTGCCTCACAGCATATTTGAGATAGAGGGAGCCAGAACCTGTGCCATTGAGTTCCGTTCCTTCTCAAAAAAAGCCGGGTTCACAGGCGTTCGTCTGGGATTTACCGTGGTTCCGAAGGATTTAAAGTGCGGGGATGTAATGCTGCATTCATTGTGGGCCAGACGCCACGGCACCAAGTTTAACGGAGCCCCCTATATTGAGCAGAGAGCCGGTGAGGCCGTATATTCCGAAGAGGGAAGCCGGCAGGTCATGGAGCAGGTGGCGAATCAGGTCAAAGCGGTATTGGAAGAAGAGAGCGGCGTTCAGACGGAGGTAATGCTATTTTCAAGCAATTATGGACTGATGGCGCGGACAGCTGGGGCGGATGCGTATGTGCGGGAGCTGCTGGAGATGGAGAGAGGCATGGAAGTAATGATAGATAGAAGAATCATAAATTACGAAAAGTTGAGATTCGAATATTAAATAAAAAAGGAGAAATCACATATATGGTATATTTCGTCGGAGCAGGTTCGGGAGCGCCAGATTTAATCACAGTGCGGGGAGCACGCCTTTTGAATCAGGCAGACCAGATTATTTACGCAGGTTCTCTGGTCAATCCAGAGCTTTTGGATTATAAAAAAGAATCAGCCGTTGTCTATGACAGTGCGAAAATGACGCTGGAAGAAGTGGTCGAAAAGATCCAAGAAGCGGAATCGACGGGTAAGATGACGGTGCGGCTTCACACGGGCGACCCCTGCGTGTATGGTGCGATCCGGGAACAGATGGACGAGCTGGACAAGTTAAATATCTCTTATAAGGTATGCCCGGGCGTCAGCTCTTTCTGCGGCGCGGCATCTGCATTGAATCTGGAATATACCTTGCCGGGCGTTTCGCAGAGCGTGATTATCACCCGGATGGCGGGGCGGACGCCGGTGCCGGAGAGGGAGAGCATCGCGTCGTTTGCAGCGCATCATGCGACTATGGTTATATTTTTAAGCACGGGAATGCTGAAGAAGCTTTCGGAAGAGCTGATAAAGGGCGGATATGAGGCGGACACGCCGGCGGCGATCGTGTACAAAGCGACCTGGCCGGATGAAAAGCGGGTTGTCTGCACGGTTGCCACGCTTGCAGAGGCGGCAGAGCGGGAAAATATCAAAAAAACAGCTCTGATTATCGTCGGGGATGTGACTGCCCAGGCGGGATACGAGCGCTCGCGTTTATATGCGCCAGAATTCACAACTGAATTCCGTCAGGGGACGGATGGTTTTGTATATGAGTAATAGAAAGGGATTGTTATAAATGGAGCAGTTGAAACTTCGGGTCAGGAACGGTATCTGCATTTGCTTTACTGCACAGGGAAAAGAGACGGCGACGCGCCTGCTGGAGAAATTAAGCCAGCAGATGGAAGAGGCGTTTGACTTTTTAGATTATACAGGATCCGAACATTCGAAACCGCTGAAACAGGTGGTCAAGGAAGCATTTCAGGAGAAGGAAGCAATTTTGTTTGTCGGGGCGGCGGGGATTGCAGTCCGTTTGATTGCGCCGTGGGTGCAGGATAAGCTGAAAGATCCGGCGGTGCTGGTGATCGATGAGCAGGGACGTTATGCGATCCCGATTTTGTCTGGACATGTGGGCGGATGCAATGAACTGGCAGAGGCAGCGGCGCAGATTCTGGGGGCAGAACCGGTAATTACGACGGCAACGGATCTGCGGCAGGCATTTGCAGTTGATGTATTTGCAGCGGAAAATGAGCTGGTGATTAGTGATCGGGAACTGGCGAAACAAATCTCCGCGGCGGAGCTGCGCGGTGAAAAAATTGGCTTTTTCAGTGATTATCCAGTAGATGGAATCGTTCCGGCAGAGATTACTCCGGGCGTATGGCAGAAGGAAAACATCTATGTGACGCTGAAACAGGGCGGATGCCCGAAAAATGCCCCAGCGTCTCTGGTGCGCCGGGATATGGTGATTGGGCTGCAGGAGAAGAAGGAACAGCGGGATGCAGTCAAAGCAGCGGCGGTAGTGGCAGTGGAAACCGGCGATTCGGCGAAGGCGGCTGAGATAGATATGTCTGTCGGAAAATCCGATATAGGATCTCCTGGGCAGAAAAGTGAGCAGAAGAAAGAGCAAAGTTATGAGTCGGAAAATGAATCAGGTACGCCGGAACTTCTGCGCCTGTATCCGCGAACGGTTGTTCTTGGAATGGGATGCCGCCGGGATTCCTCCCTGAATGCTGTCCGGGAGATGGCAAGAGTGGCACTTTCTCGGGCGATGATTGATAAAAGTGCGGTGCGGGCGATTGCAACGGTAGATCGGAAGAAAAATGAGATGGCATTTCTGGCGCTTGCGAAGGAGTGGGATGTGGAACTGTGGAGTTTTACCCCGGAAGAGCTGGAAAGTGCCGGTACGAAGTTTGCAGAATCGCCGTTTGTGCGGAAGACAGTAGGGGTAGGAAATGTTTGTGAGCGTGCAGCCGTCATGGGGGTGCGCCGGATTTACCGGGAACGGGAGATGGATGAGAAAAATCTGCCTGCGATTGATCTGAGAGTACAGAAAATGGCGTTTAACGGTGTGACGGCAGCAGTAGCGGTTCCGGCATCGGAGCAAGTAAGGAGGCAGCAGTGGAAGAAAAAAAATTATACGTGATCGGAATTGGACCGGGGGCGAGAGAACAGATGACGGTCCGGGCAGACCGCATTTTGCGGGAAAGCCAGGTGATCATCGGTTATACGGTATACGTGGACCTGGTAAAAGAATTTTATCCACAGGCGGAATTTCTGACAACGCCGATGCGCCAGGAAAAGGAACGCTGTGAGATGGCATTAAAAGCGGCGCAGGATGGTCGGAAAACAGCAATGATCTGCAGTGGGGACAGCGGCGTCTATGGCATGGCGGGGCTGGTGTTGCAGATGGCAGAGGCGTACCCGGATGTGAACGTGGAAGTAATTCCAGGAGTGACGGCAGCGCTGGGAGGCGGAGCCATTCTCGGTGCACCGTTGGGACATGATTTTGCGGTGATCAGCCTGAGTGACCTTCTGACGCCGATGGAAGTGATCGAAAAAAGGCTGCGTGCAGCGGCGGAAGCGGATTTTATTATCTGCCTCTACAATCCATCCAGCCGGAAACGCCACGATTATCTGGAGCGTGCCTGCCGGATTCTTTTAGAGTATAAAAGTGGTGAGACTGCCTGCGGATATGTACAGAATATTGGCCGCGAGGGCGAGGCGGTGCACCTTCTGACACTGGCAGAACTGGAAAAGACGTCGGTGGATATGTTTACGACCGTATTTATTGGAAATAAGGAAACGCAGATGTTAAATGGATGTCTGGTGACACCGAGGGGATACCGCGATGTGTAAAATATGGATATTTGGAGGAACGACAGAAGGGCGCCTGCTGGCGGAATATTGCAGCCGGGAAAAGATTGAGGCGTGGGTCAGCGTGGCTTCGGAGTATGGAGAGGAGCTTTTGCAGGAGGAGCTGATGGAATCTGGGAATGCAGGGAATCCAGATTTGAACCACAATACTTGCCTTGCAAAGAAAAACTTGAAAACGGTTCAGGCATCCTCAGTGATAAAAGTCTTACGTGGACGGATGGATCGTTACCAGATGGAAGAATTTATCCGAAACCAGGGGATTCATCTTGTGATCGATGCAACACATCCGCATGCCAGACTTGTTTCAGAAGAAATCCAGGAAGCGTGCGGACGGACCGGTGTCCGCCTGGAACGGTGCCTGCGCGCAGAGGGCGAACAAAACAAAGCACGTGATTGGGTCGAGGTTGATTCCATTCAGGAGGCAGTGTCATTTCTTTCTTCTGTTTCCGGCGTGATTTTTGCCACAACCGGCAGTAAAGAACTGGAAGCCCTGTGCCAGATACCAGATTATCAAAAACGGGTGTATGCGAGAGTGCTTCCAACTTCGAATGTTTTGAAGAAATGTGAAAAATTGGGGATAACTGGCAGCCATCTGATTGCGATGCAGGGACCTTTTTCCACCGAAATGAATACGCTATTTCTCCGGCAGACAAAAGCGGAGTGGCTATTGACGAAAGATTCCGGGCGTGCGGGCGGATTTCAGGAAAAGGTGGAAGCGGCGCGTGAAAATGGAACCAGAGTGGTTGTGATCCGCAGACCGGAGGAGGATGGTATTTCGCTGGAAGAGGCAATGGAGGTGCTGAAGAAGGCGGATGAGGGGAATGTTGGAGAGTTAAAAACACATTTGATTCTGGCGGGAATTGGCATGGGACACTTTGTCAGGCTTGTCTGAAAATCATAAATAAAACAACTACAGGGGAAGTCCTTCGGGAAATTCGAGAGAGTGACGCCTTGATTGGCGCGGGGCGTATGCTGGAATCCGCGGAGAGAGCGCTGCAGAATGATTTGCTGATTAGCAAGGAAGGAAAAGCTGAAAACAGACAGGAATCAGCGGCTGCGGTGGAAAAAGAAACGAAGTGCTATAAAGCATATCTTCCTGACGATGTGATACAGATTGTATCGAAGCACCCGGAATGGAAGCAGGCGGTCATCCTGTATTCGGGTGATACCGGCTTTTTCAGCGGGGCATCCAGGATGGCAGAGCGGCTGCGGGAAGCTGGTTATCCATTTACCGTCTATCCGGGTACATCCTGTGTCAGTTATCTGGCGGCACGCCTGGGGACGCACTGGGAAGATGCGGCGATTTATTCCGCACATGGAAGAGAATTGTCTGTCGATCGGGTGATGAAACGTCTGTGTGATCCAGAAGAACCGGCTAAGCGTGCGTTTATCCTCATGGGCGGCAAAAATGGAGCTGGACAGTTTTGTGAACGTCTGACACAGGCGGGATATGGAAATGTACAGGTGACGGTTGGTGAAAACTTATCGTACCCGGAAGAGCAGATCCGGAGCGGAACCGCGGAAGAAATGAAAAAATTGGAATTTGCGGATTTGAGCTTGATGCTGCTGGAAGTCACGGATGAAATAAAGCGTGGGCAGAACGAAGAGGAAAAGATTACAGATGGTAACAATACAGAAACAAAAAATGTAGAGAAGTTGATATATGAACAGAAAATGGTGTCAGAAAAAATGCCATCCGATGTTCGAGTAACAGAATCATATAAAAATGATGCAGATAAACTTTTGCCACATGAGGCTTCTGTCAGAGCATGTCCACGCATCATGCTTGCCGCCCCCAAAAGCGGCAGTGGAAAAACTCTTTTGACCTGCGGACTGCTTGAAATCCTTCGCCGCCGCGGTCTGAATCCGATCGCGTGCAAATGTGGACCGGACTATATCGATCCAATGTTTCACCGCTATGTGCTCGGCATTCCCGGGCGAAATCTCGATAGCTTTTTTCTGCCGGCGGAAGGCGTGCGGAAGGTTTTGGTGGATGCAGTGCGGGAAGAACAGGCGGGAATTGCAGTTTTAGAGGGTGTCATGGGCTATTATGACGGCTTGGGCGGAACAGAAACGTCCGCCAGCAGCTGGGAGATTGCAGAGATCACAGACACGCCGGCGATTCTGGTGCTGGACTGTAAGGGCGCATCGTTGTCGGCGGCAGCAATGGCATCTGGATTTTTGCATTTCCGGAAAAAAAGCCATATTGCCGGAGTGATTTTGAACCGGGTTTCTTCGATGTATTATGAGCGGCTGGCAGCAGCCGTGGAAGAGGCGTCGGGGCTTCCGGTGCTTGGTTATCTGCCGGAATCCGAGGAATACCGCATGGAAAGCCGCCATCTGGGACTTTTTCTGCCGGGCGAGATCGATCGGCTGCGCGAGCGGATCGGGCGATTGGCAGATCAGATGGAGAAGTCGATTGCGGTGGATCGGGTGCTGGAAGTAGCGGGGATGCTGCCATTGAGGATAGAAAACAAAGAGAAAGAAAAAGCAGAAAACGAATCAATGGAGGCGGAAAGTATAGCGAAATTCCCAGCATGTCAAGAGCAAAAAGTCACCTCGCGCGTCCGCATCGGTGTTGCTCGTGACGAGGCATTCTGCTTCTACTATCAGGAAAATTTCCGCCTTCTGGAACAGATGGGTGCGGAGCTGGTTTATTTCAGTCCACTGAGGGATAAAAAAATCCCGGACAGAGTGGATGGGCTTTTATTTGGCGGCGGTTATCCGGAGAATTATGCACGGGAGCTGGCAAAGAACGCGGCGATGCGTGAGAGTATCCGGCGGTCGATTGCGGCGGGAATGCCGTTTCTGGCGGAATGCGGTGGATTTTTATATTTACACCGTACTCTTGAAGGAAGCGATGGAAAACACTGGGAAATGGCTGGCGTTTATCCATTTGACGCTTACCGGACGAACCGCCTGCGCCGGTTTGGCTATGTGCGTCTGCTGACCTCATCCGGTCAGGAAATTCACGGGCATGAGTTCCATTACTGGGAGAGCGAAGATCCGGGCACCGACTGGGAGGCAGTCAAACCGACCGGAAACCGAAGCTGGCGCTGTATCCATGAAAAGGGAGGACAGATTGGCGGATTTCCGCATCTCTATTATGCATCCTGTCCAGATTTTTTGCGAAAATGGCTGGATGAATGTGCCAAAGGGAGTCAGCAAAAATATACCAATTGAGTGAATTTATATGAGAATTTAGAAAATGGGGAGTACCAAATGCGAGATGAATGGTTTATCCGGGGCAAGGTCCCGATGACGAAGAGTGAGGTGCGGACCGTGTCATTGTCCAAGCTGGAATTGTATGAGGACTGTGAGTTCTGGGACATTGGCGCGGGAACGGGTTCTGTCAGTGTGGAAGCGGCGGTAAGCTGTCCGGGGATTCATGTGTGTGCGTTTGAATATAAGGAAGAGGCGGTTGATCTGATCCGGGCAAATTGTGAGAAAGCCAGAACAGAGGCGGTCACGATCGTGCCGGGAAAGGCGCCGGAGACATTTGCACAGGTAAGTGTTCACCGACCGGATCGGGCATTTATCGGGGGAACAACCGGACAGATGCGCGAGATTCTGGATGAATTGTTCCGCTTGAACCCAGATATCCGGATTGTGATCAATCTGATTGCGCTGGAGTCCCTGACAGTGCTTATGAGTTACCTGAAAGAGCGCGGGATAGAGGCGGAGATTATGTCCATGCAGATTGCAAAAGCGGAGAAGATTGGTTCCAGTCATTTGATGAAAGGGCAGAATCCGATCTATATCATATCACTGGGAGGAAATGAAGCGTGAAGAAAATGATTCAGCCAGAGGCATTAAAAGTGGGCGCGAATCGTATAAGCGCGAACGATGCAAGGAGTGTAAAATTAGATTTTGCACCAATGGAGGGAATCACGGGATACGTATTCCGGCAGGCGCATGCAGTCATTTATGGGGGCGTTGACCGGTATTACAGTCCGTTCATTGCACCAGGTTCCAGCCATAAGCTGATATCCAGGGAGAGGAACGATATTCTTCCAGAGCATAATCAGGGATTATGCCTGATCCCGCAGATTCTGACACATTCGGCGGAAGATTTTCTGTGGGTTTGCGAGGAACTGGCGGAGTATGGATATAGGACGGTTAATCTGAACCTGGGCTGTCCGTCGGGGACGGTGGTTACGAAGAAAAAGGGCGCGGGATTTTTAGCCGAGCCGGAAGATTTGAGCTTGTTTCTGGAGGAAGTTTGCAACGGATTGGAAAAAATCCACGCGTCGGATGGAAAGCCGGTGCGTTTGTCGATCAAAACCCGGATCGGCATGAAAGAAGCGTCTGAATTTCCACGCCTGCTTGCTATCTATAATCACTATCCGCTGGAAGAACTGATTGTACACCCGAGAGTGCGCGAGGACTATTATAAGGGGAAAATACGGATGGAGTCATTTGCGTATGCGCTGGAGCAGAGCCGCTGCCCGGTCAGCTATAATGGAAATCTTTTTTCGGCGGCGGATGCGTCTGCACTTATGAAAGAAATTGTAGGACAAGATGAAGCATCTGATAGCGGTAAAACGCAGAAAAAAATGAAATTAGCCGCACTGATGTTTGGGCGCGGTGCGGTTGCGAGCCCGTGGATTTTTGGAGAGGTGCGGAATCTGCCATCCTCGAATCATCTCCAATCTTTCCAGCAGTTCCACGATCGCCTCCTGACCGGTTATGCAGAAATCATGTCCGGCGACCGGAATACTTTGTTTAAAATGAAGGAACTCTGGTACTATTTCCAGTGCCATTTTCCGGGATGTGAAAAAGAATTGAAGAGGATTAAGAAGGCACAGAAGCTGTCTGACTACCGGGCTTCTGTTCAGGCGATGTTTGCGAGCGGGCGGTTTGTGGAAGATGGTTTTCGCAACCCGGCACCATAGGAGTGATACCGGGCTGTCCTGTAACCATCCTCTCATTCAGGCAGTACAGTGTTGCGAATATCAAATTTTACACAGATTTTACATTTCCTGCTGGTTATTTTTACATTTATTTGATATAGTGAAGACATACTATGTGTAAAGATCAAAAGATGATGGGAGAATATGTATGTCTATTAGTACTTTGGGAACACTCTTTCAGTTCATTGGAGGACTGGGAATGTTCCTGTATGGAATGGAGTCGATGGCGGATGGTCTGCAGAAGTTTGCGGGCAACCGTTTACAACGTGTGCTTGAGATCCTGACTTCGAACCGCTTGCTGGGCGTGCTGGTGGGCGCGGGTGTTACCGCGATCATTCAGAGTAGTTCCGCGACGACGGTTATGGTCGTTGGTTTCGTAAATGCCGGAATTATCAATCTTCTGCAGGCGACCGGCATCATCATGGGTGCCAACATTGGTACGACTGTGACGAGCTGGATTGTGTCGATGAGTGAGTGGGGCGAGGTGTTAAAGCCAGAGTTCTTTGCACCGGTTCTCTTCGGTATCGGCGCATTCATCACGATGTTTGCGAAGAGCCACAAGAAAAAAGAGGGTGCCGAAGTCCTGATCGGTTTTGCACTCCTGTTTATCGGTCTTTCTTTCATGTCCGGTTCGATTGAGCCGTACCGGGATGCGCCGATCTTCTCCGAGTCCTTCCGGGTACTGGGACAGAATCCACTTTTAGGTATTTTAGTCGGTCTGGCAGTTACCGCAATCATCCAGAGTAGTTCCGCGTCCGTCGGTATTTTACAGATGCTGGCGATCAACGGCATGGTAAACTGGCAGTCAGCAGTCTTTATTACATTGGGACAGAACATCGGTACCTGTGCGACCGCGCTGTTATCTTGTATCGGTACGACCCGTACGGCAAAGCGTGCGGCGGTCATTCACCTTCTGTTCAATGTGACGGGTGCAGTTGTATTTGGCGTCGCTTTATACATCGTGTTTATGATGAATCCGGAGCTTGCGATGACGCGTGCGGACAGTGTGGGAATTTCGATTTTCCATACGATATTTAACGTTGTCAACACCTGCATTATGTTCCCGTTTGCTGGTTTCCTGGTAAAGGCATCGGATGTGATTGTTCCGAAGCCGAAGGAGACAGAGAAAGAGTGGTCGGCAAACAGTGTCGAGACCGAGATGATCCGTCACTTAGACGACCGTATCCTCGAAACTCCGTCCTTTGCGATTGAGACGGCGTGCAACGAGGTTGTCAACATGGGCAAGGTAGCGGTTGCCAACTTAAAAATAGCGACAGCAGCCTTAGTAGATGCAGATGATAATTTTTGTGAACAGGTATTTGAAAATGAAGAGACGATCGACCGCATGGAGAAAATGCTGACCGAATATCTCTTAAAGATCAACAACCTCTCCTTGAATGATGAACAGCATCTTCTCGTTAAGAATATGTATTATACAATCGGTGATCTTGAACGTGTCGGTGACCACTGTGAAAACTTAGCAGAGCTTGCCAAGAAACGGATTGAGAATGTGAATATTGATTTCTCGGATCTGGCGCTGAAAGAGCTGCGGACGATTGCAGATGCAACGCTTAAATCGGTCGAGGCGTCCGTGGAGGCGCGTCAGGCGCATGACATGCAGAAGGTGCGTCAGACTGCCCGCTGGGAGGAAGAGGTTGACAGTATGGAAGAGGAGATGCGCGAGAACCATATGAACCGTCTTTCCAATGGAGACTGCAAGATTGAGGGCGGTGTTATCTTCCTGGATGCACTGGCAAATTATGAGAGAATCGCGGATCATGCCAAGAATGTAGCTGGCTACGTAAAGGAAGAGATGCAGTAATGAAATATCGGATATATGTGATTGAGGATGATGAAAATATCCGGAATCTGATCTGCGTGGCACTGGAAAACTTCGGTTACTGCGCCAGCGGATTTGAGACGGCAGAGGAAGCGCTTGACAGCCTCTCGGAGCTGCTCCGGAGAGGCAGGGAGGCGCAGCGGGAGTATCCGGCGATGTTTGTATTCGACTGGATGCTGCCGGGGATGGACGGCATGGCGGCGATCCGCAAAATCCGGGAGATGCCGGACTTTTCCGCAGCCCCGGTCCTGATGCTGACGGCAAAGGATCGTGAGATGGATATTGTACAGGGACTTGACAACGGTGCTGACGACTACATGACGAAACCGTTCGGTATTCTGGAGCTTTCGGCGCGCGTCAGAAACCTTTTAAAGCGGGTGGAACCTGCAAAAGAGGAGGTTTCCAGCCTGACGATCGGTGAAGTCAGCATCAACCGGGAGACGCGTGAGGTGATTGCCTGCGGCGACCGGACGGAGCTTACACTCAAGGAATTTGAACTTTTAACATATCTCATGGAACATATCAACCGGGTGGTGACGCGCGACGAGCTTCTCGATCATATCTGGGGCTATGACTATGATGGGGAGACGAGAACGCTGGACATGCACATCAAGACACTCCGGCAGAAGCTGCATGATGCCGGAGCTCAGATCAAGACAGTGCGCGGCGTGGGCTATCGGTTTTTAAGGGAAAAAGAAGCGGGAAAGTGATGAAACGATGCGAAAAGCGATTTTGACGAAATTTATTCATCTGTTATTCCTGGCGCTGGTTCTGAATACATTTATCGCTCTGGTGGTTACCAGCAGTGTATTGCTCAAACGGTCAAGGGAGGACATGCATTTTGCATTGGAATCCGTTGACCGTATGTTGGATTATACGGGAAATGTGGAAGAACAGCTGATGGATTTGAGCGACCTTACGGACGACAATAATAGCCGTTATACGCTGATCCGGATGGATGGCACGGTGGTGGCTGATACGGAAGTAGCGCAGGTGAATCAGATGGAAAATCATCTGGAGCGCAAGGAAGTGAAGGATGCGCTGGCGACGGGCTATGGATATTCGGTGCGGCGCTCCGGAACGTTAGGAATGCAGATGGCGTACGCGGCGATCCGTTCATCGGACGGCAAATACATACTGCGCCTTTCTGCCTGTTCAACCGGTTTGGGTGAATATATCCTGATGTTGATTCCGGCCGCTTTTTTGAGCTTTGGAATAGCTTTTTTTGCATCGGCAATGGAGGCGGAACGGTTTTCCCAGTCCATCACGCGTCCTTTGCAGGAAATTTCCAGTGAAATGGTGCGGATGGATGACGACTACACGCGTTTTCAGTTTGAAAAATGCCCGTATGAGGAGATCAATGTCATCGCGGACACGACGACGCGGATGTCCCGAAATATGAAGAAATATCTGGAGCGCATTGAGAAAGAAAAACAGATCCGGCAGGAGTTTTTCAGCAATGCATCGCATGAGCTGAAAACACCGATCACTTCGATCCGCGGTTACGTCGAGCTTTTGGAAAGCGGCATGGCACAGGATC
>OGXB01001314.1_pt1 | contig 13102 bp, 10 predicted proteins | sample 1576161 | NCBI WGS metagenome assembly OGXB01 (sample SAMEA3541474, study PRJEB24748) | human gut metagenome | biome: human gut; feature: human-associated habitat; material: faeces | place: China | collected 2012
GTGATTGTATTCTTCTTGCTATTACTAATATGACTACTAATGGTAATGCTGATGACACAAATCCATTGGGGGCGGACAGACGGATCTTCCCCTCCCCTTCAAGGTCGGCGGTGAGAGGCGCAACCCAAACCTTGTAGGTGCCGGGATTGAGCCTGTTTTGCAGATCTTCACAGATTTTGAGCCACTGAGTTTTCATATCCGATTCTTCTAGCGTTTGACTTGTCCTGTGACAAAGCAGATTCGCGGAGTTTCTGCCCGTCGGGGCGCAAAAGGCTTCCCACAAAGGAGGATAAAAAAGTTACCCGTAATGACAGGCCTTTTTGCAATACCGCCACTTCTCCGATGTTTTCTTTGCCCTTGGGAGACAAGGGTTTTCATATGAGGGGCCCTTGTTATGCACTGGCTTGTGAAAAACCTTTCCACAACCGTATTCCTACACGGCTTGAAAAAGCTCAAGATCCCTTCATTTTTCAAAAACATACTTTGATACCGACCTGTTACCCGTATGGCACACAGATGAAACCGGAACGGCCACGGAGCCGCTCCGGTTAAACGGACACACAAAAACGGGCCGCGCGAAAAGAACACGGGCAGCCTGCGTTTTTCCGGGAAGAAACAAGACGGAAGGCGATTTTTCTCAAACAAACGGAAAAAGTCAAACAGAACTTCACAAAAATCGCCTCCTCTTTCTCAAACAAGAGTGGTTCCGGAACGCAACATCCCGGAACCACCTTCAAAAACATTTTTCGGTGCGAAAAACTACTTTTTGGCGGGTGCCTTCACAGCCTTCAGATAAATGTCGGTGACGTAATGGAGGCGCTCAAGGCGGGCCAAGTCACGCCGATCCAGTTCGCCGGTCTCGTTCTGGAAGGAAACGATATCGTGCAGCCATTCACGCAGTTCGCTGGTCCCATAGCTCTGCTTGAACATATCAAGCTGCTGGTCGAGAGCGTATACCGGGTGATCCTTGATGTCGCGGATGGCTTCCTCACGGGTCATGGTCTTGCCGGTCCACGCATTGTAGAAACGCATGTAGTCGTCGGCAAGGTCCTCGGCGGGGGTCTTCTTCATCATGTCCACGCTGCGGAGATACACGCGGAGGAAGGCCACGATGTCGCCCTTGTGCTTGTTGGCATAATCCATATTGGCGACGAGCAGGATGGGCTGGCGGGCATTGCAGTCGCTGGAGTGCGCGACGGTCTTCAGGCCGAGCTTTTCGGCTTCAAAGGTCTGGGGGGCCCACAGCGCGATGGCGTCGCCCTGGCCGTCGGCAAACGCCTTCATGGCTTCGGACGGCTGCATGTCGACGATGTTGACGTCACGCTCGTTCAGGCCAAGGACGTGCAGCCAGCGGCTCAACATGTAGTGAGCGGACGTGCCCTTGGGGACGATGAAGGTCTTCCCGCGCACGGATCCGGGATTGCCGTACACTTCCGGGCAGTTGGGGTTAAAACCCTTCATTTTGAGGATGGGGCTGTCGGCACGCGTGAAAATAGCGTTGGAAGCGGATTCGTCGTTGCCGATGCCGACGATGTACAGGCGGCTGCTCAACGAAGCGGTCAGCGCGGGCATGGCGCCAACGCCGGCAATGGCCCAATTGGACGACTGCATTTCGTCAATGACGTTTTTACCGGATTCAAAGGGCAGCAATTCGAGATCCAGCCCTTCAGCCTTGTCCCATCCCTTTTCTCTGGCGTACCAGACCAAAAACGTTTCATGCTCGCCGAGCCATGCCGTGCGAAGAGGCACAAGGGGCTTGGCGAACGCTGCGGAGCCGCTCAGGCACCACGCGACCACAAAAAACAGGGCCAACAGACCAGCAAAGGGATTGCGCACTTTCATGATTTCCTCATCCACCCATGAGAACGTTCGTTTCCCCGGCTTCCGAACAGAGCCACTCCCCACAGAACAGCCAAGGACATTTGCCATGACCATACCTCAAAAAAAAGGCAGTGGCAACGCGGGGTGCTCTTCAGAGTTTTTCGGTGTCAAAAGAATCATGGAACAAGCGCCGCATCATCACACCCGACATGGCGGCAGGAACGGCATCAGGGCCATTCCCTTGCTTCTTTTAAGGAAGCGATACTATCTAATTATTTCAATAAATAACAAACATCCTGCACCAAACAGCTTGGTGCAGACGGCAAAAAGCGTCTTCCCAACGCCTCAAAAAGTGAGCATCGGTATGTTGTGTGAATACAAAAATACCCCTCTCGGTTCGCGCCGGGAGGGGGCTTTTTGTGTTTAGACGGCGTGTTTCACTCTATCCCTGACCTCAGCTCGCTTCGCGTCGTTGAAACGCTCCAGCGTGCCGACAAGGTACCCGGTGATGCGCCGGATACGCTCGAACTTCACACCCTCGCCCGCCTTCCCACCTTCAACGCGGAATCCGTTCCACGTCCTGCCTGATTCGCATTCCCCAAGCCTGCTCATTCCTGCCTCCTCAGCTCCGGGGGCAACTGCCGCCCCAGCCGTTCACTTTCGTAACTGCTCTTGCAGTGTTCCCTCTGCCAGAAGAACAGCCTGTCCACGAGCTTGCGGGGCCACGCTCTCACCCCGTCTCGCGCCCAGCGGTAACAGCGCGAGGACAGGGTTTCATCCGGCCAGCCGCCGAGGAGCGTATTGAGGAGCTGGTCGACGGCGATCAACGTTCGCTTTCCGTACGTCATGCTTCTCCCCCGCCTGGCATGGAGATGTTGACGGTGATGCCCTGCACCTCTTCCAGCGTCGTACAGGCATCAAGCCGATCTTCCAGTGCCTGACGCTGGCCGATGATGGAGCCGGAAGCCACGGCAAAGGCGTCGGCCTTGGCAAGCACCCGTCCCACGAGGTCGGGTAGAGGGATGCCCCGTGCAGTCGCCAGCGCGGAAAGGAGCGGCGTTGATGCCGTGGCGTCGGCTGTCCAGCCCCGGGCCTCGGATTCCTGCTTGTCGAACGTGCTGATCTCCCGGTCGGGATAGGTCGCCGTGAGCGTAGAAATGGCCCTGTCCGCAGCCGCGTTGATTTCCGAGAGTTTGGCGGCCTTCACTTCCTCAAGCGTCGGTACGGGCGGGACGTAGGGCTGTTCCTCGGTCACGCATTCGGGGTGCGCCTCGGCGTAGGCAAAGACCTCATCCCAAAGTGCGGCGAATTCTTTTGCGTATGGGTAAACATGGTATGGAAGGCCGTTCTTCGTAATGACGTATGAATCGTCTACCGTTCTGTGAATAACAGTGCCGAATCCCATAGTTCCCCCTTATGCTACCCTGATGGCAAAACCGCCCTTGGGCGCACTGCCGATGGTGATACCGCCCGCATGGAATGCCCCGCCAAGCCATCCATCATCCCTATGTTCCATTACAAGCCACGTTCCTCCTGCGGGAATGACCGTGCCATTCACAATGGGGACCACATTGGAAATTGCGCCCGCTTTACCCACAAAAACACGATCCATCGCTACAGGGTGCAGCTGTGAGCCATTGGAATTGAAGGCGGCAAGCATCGCTGTTTCAAGATCGCCATTCCATACAAACTTGCACGACATGCTGCCAAAGTTCCCATCGTTGCAAAGATATGCGGCTTTATTCGCATAACCTACGGTCATCTGGTCAGGATAATACAGGTCGTAATTATTTACGTCAGTATGCGTTCCTCCCCACAGAAAGTTCGGTGTCCCCGATGCGCTTTGCCGACGGAAATGCGCTTTCTGGGTTGCCGTTACAACAGGGCTACCGTTCCATTTCAGTATTCCGTCCGGTCGACCTTCAAGTGAGCCTGTCCCTGATGCCGCAAGGCGGAATAATCCGGGATCGCCGGGATTGTCGTGCCCGAAAAGCGTCAGCTCCGCTCCGCCGGGGGTATGCCAGTCATTGCCGCCGGAGATTGTCAGATAGGAATTGTTTGTGTTCCGTCTCAGGATTCCCATGCTCGATGAGACGATCGGCCCGGTTATCGTGCCCCCCGCAAGCGGGAGTTTACCGTTCGCCACTGCCAGAGCATTGTCCGCCGCCTTTACACCCACGCTTCCCCGGTCATAGGCATCCTTGACCGCCTTCGCGGACGCCGCCGTCGTCGAATCCGTTAAGGCGACGCTGTCCGTCAGCTTCACTGAGAGGGTCACGTCTCCGGCAAGCTCTCCCCCTCCCGTCAGCCCAGCGCCCGCAATGACCTTTCGGGTTTTCTGCACAGCGCCACGGATCAACTCCATGACCGCCTGTACGATGGAAAGCTTGCCGAGTTCGCCCGCCTGAATCGTCTCGCCGTCCACGCGGGACAGGCCGGAATGCGTCGTTGAGGCATACCCGACGTTGGCGAGGTCCTTGGCCTCGTCGCGGGCCGCTTCCGCCGCCTTCTGAGCGTTGACCGCAGTGCTCGCCGAGATGCCCGCCGCATTCTTCGAGTTCAGCGCCGATGTCTCGGACACCTTCGCAGAGGTTGCGGATGTGGCGGCTTCCCCGGCTTTCGTCGTCGCCGTGGTTGCGGATGAGGCCGCGCTGTTCTTTGACGCGAGGGCCGAGGCTTCGCTGGCCTTCGCCGCGTCGACGCTGGCGTTCACGTCCACGGCGTACTGGTTCAGCGCGGGGATAAGCGTCTTGTTCAGGTCCTCGTTGACCATCTTTTTCTGTGCTTTCAGACTGTTGAACGTCAGCACGTCAAACCGTTCCTGATCGCCCACCAGTCTGTCCGGCGGTTCCGGGAGATCCGAAATCTTGGGAAGCTGCTTTACTGCCATTATTTCAACCCCTGTATATCAATGGTCATACTGATTTCATTCGGCCCGATGACGGTCGCGTTCCAGTCCTCAAGCCAGCCCCAGACCGTCAGCGACTGGTAGGAGCCGATCCCCTCATTGTCGTCCCCGAGCCAGAGCGCGGGAAGGCCGTGCATCCGGGCGAGGATTTCCCGCACGCTGTCGAGCCGTGACGGGTGCGGGTACATTTGCAGGCTGGGGCGCTTGGCGTTGGCCCGCTTGACCAACCGCGTGTTGCCGAACTCGTCGGTGTCCTTTCTGGAATAGTCGCGGATGCCGAGCCGGGCGTTATACTGCGTCTCCCCGATGGGCCACGCCTGCCCCGCGATGACCTGCCCGAGCGCCGGGCCTCCCTCCTGCGTGAGCGTGACCTCAAGCGTCGCCACAGGAGAGACGGGGATGTTGGTCACGGCCTGATCCACGATGCGCTCAAGGGGCAGGAAGTAGTAGGTCCAGTACCCGTCCACGTCCTTCAATGTGTTCACCGTGCGGTCGTACATGACGAGGCCGTCGCCGTCCCGTACCACGGCCCGGATGCTGGTGGCCTTGAAGTTCAGGAGCGCGAACGCCGTGCAGCGGTTGAACGTCACAGCAAACGTCATGACGTCCTCAGCCGCGACGGTCTGCGTCGATACGTACTGGTCGAGCATGGCGTAACGGTTCGTCGGCCCCATGAGCCGCCATGCCGCGTCCGTCCCTTCGCTGTGTTGATCCGGCTGCTTACTCGTGCTGTCAGCCACGGCCTTGTAGACCCTGTGCTCGTGGATGACGGAATCCCCGATCTGATACGCCATGCCCGCGCTCCACGCCGGGGCGTCGTTCTCCGGCACTGTGCTGGACAGGAGCCGGATGGACTGCGGCTCTATGAGCTTCATGCCCGCACCCCCGGCATCCCCTCGGCGTCCCACGCTTCAATCATGTCGGACGTCCGGCGGGAGAATCTGGCGACTTCGGACATGGAAATGAGCATGTCCCGGCGAAGCTCATAGACCTCCCGCCGCAACGCCTTGACTTCCTCGCGGCTTCCCGAATCGGTGTCCGCCGCCCGGGGCGTAGCGCTGCGGAACAGCGCCGCCGTATCAGCCGCCGTGTAGACGCGCCCCGGCTGCGAAAAATTCACCAGCTCCGGCCCTTCCTCGCCCACCACCGCCCATCCCGGCATAGCAAGCCCACCACGGGCGAACGCCTTTACCCCGGCCTTCTGCCCGGCGGCGTCAAGAAGGGGCTTCAAGTCGGCAATCTGCTTTTCGATCTCCTCAAGCGTGGCGCTCTGGCCCTGCAACTCCGCAAGCGCCGCGTTCTGGACATCAAGCTGGCCTTGCAACGCTTCAAGTTGCTTGTCGGCTGCGGACACCTGCGCCCCGGCCGCGTCCTGCGCGGACTTCAACTGCGCGTTCACCGCCCAGAAAGCGTCGAGGTATTCCTCTTCCGTCCCCGCCGTCTGCTTCACCAGATCGAGCAGGGAAGTGCCCACGCCCGCAAGCTGGCCCGCCGCGTCGGAGTCGCCGCCAAGCGCCAGCCCGGACAGCCGCCGGAACTCGGCCTGCACCGTGCCGAGGCGGTTCTCCGCGTCGAGGTTGGCGCTCCCGGCGAACAGGTTGTACCGGGATTGACCAAGGCTCTTGTCCAGCCCTTCCCATGTGCTCTTGAGCGTCTTCGCGGTATTGATCTGCTCATTGATCGCGTTGATCTGTTCCTGTATCGCCTGCTGTTGCAATTGGACCCGCTGCTGTTCCAGCGCATCCATCTGCGCCTTGAGCGAATCGTATTCGGCCTTTGCGGCGTCCTGCGCGGCCTTTGCGGTTTCGGCGGCGTGGAGCTTCAACAGTTCCGCCACCTGCGCGGAGCCTTCCCCGAACTGTTGAATCGTCTCCCGCAACTCGTTGGCTTGCGATATGGCCCGGCCCACCTCATCACTGTTGCCGTTCACCGCCGCCCACCGTTGCGCGACGGACTGGCCGAACGAGCGCAGCATTTCCTCAGTGGCCTGTTTCACCACCTCCGCGCGCATGGCCTCCACCTGCGCAAGCTGCCCTTCCGTCGCCCCGATGATTTCAAGCGCCTTCTTGCGCTGATCCACGGCCTCGTTCGCCGCCTTCACCGCCTGCGCGTAGGCCGAAAGCGGGTGTAGCGACTCGTCCAGCGTCTTGATGTAGTCGTTGATGAAGGCGTTCCGGTACTCATTGATGAGCCCCGCCGCGTACTGCGCGTTCACGCCGGAATCCTTCATGCCCTGCGTCCATGCGTCGAGCTGTGCCTTGGCGGATTGCGCCTGCTGCTCCATCTCGGACAGCGGGCTCTTGATCGCGTCGGTCGCGCTCTTCACCGCGCTGATGGCGGAAAGCGCCGTGGACGCCTTCTGCAAGCCCTCGTCGGTGGTGACGTCGAACGTATCGAAGAACTGCGAGATGCCCGCGTCCGCAAACACCTTTTGCGCCACGGCGGTCATCTGGTTGCGCATGTCCTTGGCGGCTTCCTCAAGCCGTTCCTTGCCCATACCCTCTTTCCACCACTGGAAGTTCCACGATGCACCGGAAACGCCCCGCCCGGCGGACCATGTGGAAGTTTTCAGACCGGACAGCGCCTGCTGGCGGATTTGCTCAGGCAGCGCCCCGGCAATATCCAAAAGGCTCCCGGCGGTCTGGCTGGCGACTTGGGCGATACCCTGCGCGAACGGCTCGGCCTCCTTCTTCCCGGCCCGGTCATACCAAGCCCCGCCCATAAAGGCGTCGATGTAGGTCTGCTGGTCCCGGGAAAAACCCACGTCCTCCATTTTGCCGTACACGCTGGCGTGCGTCCGTCGACCGCCGCCGAAGAGGGACGATGCCAAACCACCAAGGGCCGCGCCGATGACCGTGCCAACCACAGGCACCGCGCTGCCGAACGTCGCGCCAAGGGCCGTACCGGACAACGCGGCGCTGGCGCCCCATGCGCCAAGCCCCGCTCCAAGGCCGCTGGTAATGCCGCTGTACTTGTTCTGGGGAAGCCCCAACGCCCCGCCGAGCAGAGAATACCCGAGCGAACCGAGGCCCCCGTACATGAGCGCGGAACCGAGGGAAAGGCCACTGGCGAGATTGCCGCCGCCCATAGTTGGGCCATACAAGCCGGAAATGCCGGGGGCCGTACCGGGAAGCTCGTAACTCAAGAAACTGGAAACCCCCGATGTCCACGAATCGGGCAAAAGGCTGGAGAACGGCAAATTGCCGAGTCCTATTCCACCGGAGCCACCATTGCCCCCCGCCGCATACGCCACCCCGCCCGTGCCGAGCATACCGGACACCACACCAGCAATCTGAACCGTGATGGGCCGGGTGATCGCCATATGCATCAAATCGGCAAGGAACGACGCGAACAGTGAACGGAACGACGACAGCGAGACTTTCCCGTCCTCAAGCATCTGCTCCCACACGCCATGAAAGCCGGAGTCCATGCCGGAGAACAGGCCGGAAAACGTGTCCTCCATCGCCTTCGCGCCGTCTGTTGCCTTTGAGATGAACCCCTGCAATCCGCGTGTGATACCGTCAAAGGGATCACGTGAAGATTCGAGCTGGAGCTGAGAAATCATCTCCTGCACGTCATTGACGGGGATACCCATGCCGAGCCAGATTTCGCGCTGCTTTTCGAGGAGCTGGTTCTGATACTCCATACTTGTGGAATACCGCCCCGTCTTCTCGGCAAGGTCTTTGTAGAAATCGGCCTTTTCCTTGAGGTTCTGGTTCTCCAGCTCGTCCAGCTTCTGCGTAGCCGTCAGCGTGGCCTTGCGCTTTTCGAGTGCCGCCGTTTCCTGCGCCTGTGCTACGGTCGCTTGCTTGCGGCGCACTGTCTCTTTCGCCTTCACATCGGCGTTTTCAATGGCGGCCTTCTTCTCGGCCTCAATCTGCTTACGGAGCCGCTCAAACTTCGTCAGCGACGGGTCAAGCGCGTCTTCCATCGCAGTGATTTCGTTGCGGAGCTTTTTCAGGCCGGAACCGTACTGTGAGACGCTTTCTGCAAACCGCTTTGCTTCGGCTTCTGCGTTCTTGGCAAACTGCGCGGCTGTCCGTACGGCCTCTTCTCTGGCCTTTTTGCTTTGCTCTGCACGGTACGCAGATGCGGCCCCCCACAGTATCTGATTCGTCTCTAATGACTCGATTTCACCAGACAAAATCTTGCTGATTTCAGCCGCACTCTTCCCCGCCTGCTGGAGGGCCTGAGCCTGAGCAAGTTTGAGTCCGTCAAACCCGGCGAACAACTTCTTGATGTCGAGAGATTGAAGTACGCCTTCAAGCTTTTTGGGATCAAAGGCTGCGCTTATCGCGGCCCCAGCCCGGTTCGCGGCGCCCGCCACGTCATCCATAGCATCGGCTACGGCGTTCGTTTTCCCTTGCAGGGCATCTAAAACAGCTTGAGCATCTGCTCCCTGAGAAGCCAGATCGAGGGCTTTCTTGATCCGCTTCCCGAGATCAGAAGAGGCTTCTCCATTCTTTCTGAGTTCATTATAGAAACCAGCAAGTTCTTGCTGAAAATCAGAAAACGATTGTTCTCCGTTGTAGACGGCATCAGCCATGTCATCCAAGGCTTGTGCCTGCTCTCTGAATTGCGGAGTAAAGGCAGTAGCGGATGAAAAATCAATAAGCTTGATCTCGCCTGCAAACTTTTTGATCGAAGCCGTAGCCTCATCTATGGCGATATTTCTACGCGCCTCTGCAACTTCGCCCAAGTCATCAGCGAGCTTCTTTGCCTTCTCTGCGGCTGTTTCTGTAAGACCATTAAGGGTTTTGAGCGCGTTAGAGTGCAACTGTGCTGCCTTTTCTGCCTCAGTCTGGCGCATGGAAAGATAGGCAACGCCCGCAGTCGCAGCCGTAAACGCAACTCCCCACGGCCCGCCTAGGAATGAAACAAGACCACTTGCCGCGCCCTTCAAGCCGGACATGGCCTTTTCCACCGCACTCCCCTTCAGGAAGGCCGCTGTGGTCGTTTCAGTAGAAACAGCAAGGGCTTTCTGCGCGGCGTTGAGTGCATTGGTAGCCGCATATGTCTTCACCTGAGCGTCACCGAGAGCCGATACTGCGGCGGCTTCTTTCGCCATAGCGGCCTGTACCTGTCGCGAAGTGACGGCATTTTCTTTGGCAGCAACTGCTTGAGCCAATTTCTTCTGTGCGGCTTTTTCGGCGGAAAGGGCGGCGGCTTGTACGGCCTGCGCCTCTTCAATATTTCGTTGCGCCGTCTTGACAGATTCGGACTGCAACGCCTTCTCTGTGGCAATGCGCTGTTGCTCTACAAAGTTGACGCCGCCGAGCCTGTCCTGAAGCGTATTCAGCACACCGTGGAGCTGTGCGTCCGCAAAGGCCTGTTTCCCGGACTCAACAATATCGAGCTTTCGGGCGACGGTTACGGCTCCGACAGCCGCTGCAAAAACACCAAGGGAGGCAATGCCCGCGCTGTTGTCGCCAATGAATTCCCCGGCGTCCTTGATGCCTTCCAGCGCACCGCGCACGGCGTTGATACCCGCAACCGCAGTATCGGAATCCATGAGAGAAGCCTTGTACAGCTCCCATTCCGTCGAGAGCCTGTTGAGTGCGCCCTGCACACCCTTGGACGCCTCAATCGCCGCATCGCCGTACTTTTCTTTCCATGCATTGCCGAGATCGGAAAGCATCCCGCTGGTCACTGTACCCGTCTCAATAAGCTTGAACAGCTCGTCTCTCGGAACCTTGAGGGCCTTTGCGATTATCTCGAACGTGCCGGGGAAGCGTTCCGCGATCTGGTGGACTTCTTCCATCGAGAGCTTGCCTTTTGAGGCAATCTGGGAAAGGGCAATGAAGACGCCCGATATCTGATCCTTGCTGAGGGCAAGGGCAGCACCGGCAGACACTACCCCTTCAAAGATGGACTTCATGTCCTTTTCAAGCGGAGTACCCACGGAAGAGGCAAAAAAGCCCTTGGCGGCTTCGGCTGTCGACTGGAACTGGAGTCCAAGTTTCTGGGTTACACCATAAATATAGTCCAGTTGCGTGGTGGACGCCTTATCCGATCCCATGATCGAGGTATAGGCTTTTTTTAGCCTGTCCATCTCCAGCGTGGCGTCGAGGGCGGCCTTGCCCATGAATCCAAAACTTGCCGTTGCCGCCGCAATCGTTGCCGCGACAGGGGCCACAGCCGCACCAAAGGCCTTGAAGGCCCCGGCTGTATCGCCGAACTGCATGCGGAGCTTCGCCATTTCAAGATTGGAAAGCCCGGCTTGCTTCTGGATGTTGGCAAACGCCCTTTCAAGGGAGTTGTCCCGAGCCGTCTTGAGCATGGCTTGAGACAGTGAATCCATCGTTTTGATGGAAACACCGGAACGTTGTGCGATCTCTTCAAGCCCGGAAACAACCCCCTTCGGATTGAACTCACGGGAGGCACGGGAAACCTGTTTTAGGGATGTGGCAAGAGACAGGAGGCCGTTATTGACCTGCTTCGGGGATATCGCGTTGTTCAGCGCATCAGAAACATCTTTCCCGGCGGCCTTCGTAAGTGCCTTAATCCGGGTAATGTCCTTTTGGTATTCATCGTAGTCGGCTCTTGCGACCACATATAGCGTAGGTCTACCCATGCTTCATTTTCCTTTTTTGGACGGCATGGCGATTTGCGGATGTGATGTTGACTTTCTGTATCCCTATGGATACACTCTACACATGAACATCATCAAACGCTCCGAAGACTTTGACGAATGGCTCAAAAAGCTGCGCGATACCAAGGGGAAAATCAAAATCCTCTCACGTATTGACAATGCCAGACGCGACAACTTCGGTGATGCCAAGGCGTTGGGCGGTGGACTGTCGGAAATGAGAATCCATTACGGCCCCGGCTATCGGCTTTACTACACGCGGGAAGGTGAAATCGTATATTTCCTGCTTGTAGGCGGCGACAAGTCCACCCAACAACAAGACATCGCCAAAGCCAGAAAGATGATGGAGGAATAAACATGGACGAAAGCAAATTCCAGCTTTTTGACGCCGCCGAATACCTCGACAGCGAAGAGGCTATTGCCGAATACATTTCCGAGGCCATGCAGGATCCCAACCCTGATGCCCTTTTGGAAGCTCTCGCCACGGTCGCCCGCGCCAGAGGCATGGCGAAGTTGGCGGAAAGCACGGGACTAGGCCGCGAGAGCCTATACAAGACGCTTCGCCCCGGTGCGAAGCCGCGTTATGAAACCATCGCTAAAATTCTGACCGCGCTTGATGTGAAATTGCGGGCGGTTCCCGCGTAAGATTTCCCGTAGGCGGTTCTTCGGAGCCGCCTTCTTTCGTATCGCGCCTTGACTTTCCCGGCTCCCTGTGGTGTGGGGAGGGTAGGAGGATCATGTTATGAGAAAACTGATTTTGGCGTTGGCTGTGGTGGTGATGTGCGGGGGAATGACGGGGTGCTATATTCCCACACAACAAATGACAACTAGGCAATATATTGAAGTGGATGTCGCGAATAAGAAAGCCGCTAGTATACATAGAGCTGAAGAAGGCCTTCAATCTGTGCAAAAAATCCCCAAATTACCCAAGAATTGGAAGCAGCTTGTACAGAATGCAATTGCACGCTATTTGAAAGACCCTGACAGTGCTAAATACTCTTTTTACGATAATCCAAAATTTTATAGCTTTTCAAACAGTGGTTTTTTTGCTAAGTCAGCTGAATTTGTGGTCCCTACATCACCACTCTTAGGCCACGCTGGGCTTGTTTTTGTTAACGCAAAAAATAGCTATGGTGGATACACCGGGAATACACCGTGGCTATACATGATCACAAATGGTGAAATTTCACTTATCGCAACTAATAATTATGGAGTTTGGCACACAATAGACGATGTGAGAAGTCACATGGATATGTCTTATACAGAAGCTATGCTCCTAAAATCTGAATAGATTTATTTAAATAGTGTCCTTTCTATTGCTGAAAGGGCACTATTTTATTTCTTGACATCTCCACGTTCTTGTGGTTCGGTAACTGCACTACACCTATTGGCAGTGTCCGCGCCGCTGGCTCCAAAAATGACGCGCGTATCTGCCCGGCTCTTTTGCTGGGTTTCTTTTTGGGCTATAATGCCCATCTATCCACGCACATCTTGCCGGGTTGATAGCCTCTAATACAATACCCTTTTGGGGAATAAAGGCAGCCGTCCAATAGCGGTAGTTGAGACCCGGCTTTTCTCATATCCAAAGCCCAACACTATTCTATTGGAGGCTCATCATGAGTCAGCTCTCCCCCGTCACCTTCCACGGTGACACCATCTTTTGCATCGACTACCAGAACCAGCCCTACACCCCCATGAAGCCGATTGTCGAAAATATCGGTTTGGCTTGGCCGGGTAACAGTGTACAACGGGATTTCCTGTCACAAGCGTTCTCAGACTTCATC
>OGXB01001353.1_pt1 | contig 12765 bp, 12 predicted proteins | sample 1576161 | NCBI WGS metagenome assembly OGXB01 (sample SAMEA3541474, study PRJEB24748) | human gut metagenome | biome: human gut; feature: human-associated habitat; material: faeces | place: China | collected 2012
TTGATGGGAATAAACTTTGGATTGCCATGGATCCTCATCACGAGCTGCGCAGAGAACGAGGGCAAATCCACCGTCGCAGCCAATCTTGCCCTGTCACTGGCACAGAAGCATCAGCGCGTGCTGCTGCTGGACGCCGACCTGCGCAAGCCTGCGCAGTCGCTGATCTTTTCGGCCTCGCCTGCCCCCGGCACAGACCTTGGCTATCTCATCACGCACCGCCCGGACCGCGAGGCGCTGGAAAAGGCCATTGTCCGTGATGAAGCGACCGGCCTGTCCCATCTCTACGCCGCGCCGCTGCGCCGCAGCCAGAGCGAGGCGCTCAGCCCGGATTCATTCCGTCCGCTGCTCGACGCGCTGCGCGAGAGCTATTCCTACATTCTCATCGACACGCCACCCTTCAGCTTCTTCGCCGATGCCGAGGTGCTGGCCGATGCAGCCGATGCCGCGATCCTCGTCGTCCGGCAGGACCTCGTCCCCGCCGCCGTCGTAAACGACACCATCGACGATCTGAACGCTGCCCACGCCGCGCTGCTTGGCTGCGTGCTCAATAATTATCAGTCGTTCCACTTCGGCAGCCGTCTCGGCGGCTATGGCTACGGCTACGGCTATGGCAGCTACGGCGGAAAATACGGCTATTACGGCTACGGCAGCAAGCAAGGAAAGGAGGCCGCTCATGGAAGAACAGACGACGCAAGGAATTGACCTTTCCGTTTTCCTGCACAATTTCCGCCGCACCCTGCAGCACTTTTTCTGGGTCCCGATCGTGCTCGGTCTGCTGCTCGGCGGCGTGAGCTGGCTGCGCGCCGCGCGCAGCTACGCCCCGGTCTATCAGAGCTCCGCCGTGTTCTCCGTCAGCGCGGGCTTCTCGTCCTCGACGGATATCCTCAGCCACAGCACCTATCTTGACAGCAACGCCGCCGCGCAGCTCTCAGCCACGTTCCCCTATGTCCTGCAGAGCGATCGCATGCAGCTGCTGCTCCAGCAGGAGCTGGGCGATCAGCGTGCTCCCGTCAGCCTGTCGGCCAGCTCCGTGGCGGATGCCGCCCTGTTCACGCTGACGGCAACGGGCAGCGATCCGCAGGCCGTCTATGACACGCTGCTGGCCGCCATCGAGGTCTACCCCGCTGCGGCGACCACCATTCTTGGCGACACGCAGATTCAGGTTATTGACCAGCCGGTCGAGCCGTCCGCTGCGCCCATCAACGCCAACACGGCTCTGCAGACCGGCATCCGCCGCGGCGTCGTCGGGCTGGTCCTCGGCCTCGTCCTTGTGGCGTTGCTCTCCCTGACGCGCCGCACCGTTCACTCTGCCGAGGACCTGCACCGCCTCATCAGTCTGTCCTGCCTCTCCTCCATCCCCGCCGTGCGCCGCGGCAAGCGTACCCGCCGCGAGGCTCCCTCGCTTCTGCTGACGCATGCGGGCACCGGCTCCGACTTCTCCGAGGCCATGCGCAACCTCAGCCTGAAGCTGCAGCGTATCACCTCGAAGCACGGCGCAAAGGTCGTTCTCATCACGAGCACCGTCCCCGGCGAGGGCAAAACGACCGTTGCCTCGAACCTCGCGCTGGCGCTGGCCGCCGAGGGCAAGCGCGTCATCCTCATCGACGGCGACCTGCGCAAGCAGTCGCTCAAGCCGCTGTTCGGCATCGGCGCGCACTCCGACGGCCTTGTCGAGGTGCTCAGCGGCAAGGCGAAGAACTTCCGCCTGCTGCCCGTTCCGGATTCCGGCCTGCTGCTGCTCTCCGGCGACGGCACTGTCGCCCAGCCGCAGCGCCTGCTCGGCTCGCCGCGCATGGGGCAGATTCTGGAGCTGCTGCGGCAGAAGCTCGACTACATCCTCATCGATACGCCGCCTGCAGGCGTTCTGTCCGACGCTGCAGCGCTGGCCAAATATGCCGACGGCGCTATTTACGTCGTGCGGCAGGATATGGCAAACTCCGTCCAGATCGTCAACTCCGTCCAGTCGCTCTCCGGCGCCGTGCCGCTGTATGGCTGCGTGCTGAACTGCACGCAGGCCGGAACGACGCGCTCGGGCTATCGCTATGGCTACCGCTACGGCTATCAGTACGGCTACAGCAGCCACTACAGCCACTATAGCCACTACAGCTCCGATTCGGGCGACCGGCGCTGAGGAGGGCGGGCATGTCTCTGATTCGAAAGCTCCGCGACCGCCTGCAGGGCGCAACGCTGCACGACCTCTGGGTCGAAACGCGCTGGGTCCTGCACCACAGCAAACGCTACCGCCGCTCTATCGCGGCCTATGTACTGCTCGGCATCGCCTCCATTGCGCTGAGCCTGCTGTCGAGTCTCTCCTCGCGTGAGCTCATCAACGCCATCGTCTATCTGCAGGGCGGCGGACGGCGCGTGCTGTTCTGCGGCGTCACCGTCGTGCTGCTGGCAGGCTCGACCATCGTGCTCAATGCCCTTGTCAGCCGTTTCAGTGCAAAGATCAACCTCCGCATCGGCAATGAGCTGCGCGCCGAGGTCTTCGGCATGTTCCTGAACACGGACTGGGAATCCCTGCAGCAGTTCCACTCCGGCGATCTGCTCAGCCGCATCAACACGGACGTCTCAAATGTGGCGGGCAGCGTGCTTGGCTGGATCCCGTCCCTTATCCTGCGCCTGACGCAGTTTCTGGCCTCGCTGGCCGTCATTCTGGTCTACGACCCGACCATGGCAGTGCTGGCCCTGCTGAGCGCGCCCGTGACGCTGCTGCTGTCGCGGCCGCTTGTGGGAAAAATGCGCAGCTTCAACCGCGATATGCGCGCCGTCGGCAGCGAAATGACGGCCTTTCAGGAGGAGACGCTGCAGAACATCCCCGCCATCAAGGCCTTCCATCTCGTCGATGCCTTCCGCGAGAGGCTCGATCGCGTGCAGGAGCGGTATTATGACACCGGCATCGCGTTTCAGCGCTTCTCCATTCTGACCTCGTCGTTCCTCTCGTCGTGCGGCATGCTCGTAAGCTACCTCTGCCTCGGCTGGGGTGCTTACCGCCTGTGGCAGGGCCGGATCGACTTCGGCACGATGGTGCTGTTCCTGCAGCTGGCGTCCTATCTCTCCTCGTCGCTCAGCGCGCTCATCCATCTGGTCCCCTCCGCCATCGAGGCCTCCGTCTCCGCGCGGCGCATCATGTCCGTGCTGGAGCTGCCGCGGGAGCGGCTCGACCACCCGGAGCGTGCGCAGCGGCTCGTCCGCGAAGGCGTTCCGCTGGCGCTGTCGCTGCAGGGGCTGGAGTTTTCCTATCAGGGCCGCGCGCCCGTTCTGAAGCAGCTGGATCTGCAGGTGCAGCCGCATGAGATGATCGCCATCGTCGGCCCGTCCGGCAGCGGCAAGACGACGCTGTTCCGCCTGCTGCTTGGCCTGCTCCACCCGACGGGCGGCAGCGCCGTGCTGACCGGCGGCGGCGGCATACTGCTTTTTGATGGCCTGCTTTTGCTGCCAGCGGGAAAGCGGATTGCTGGCAAACTGGGGATTTTCCTGCAAAGATTTCTGGTACAGAACATTTACATTTGCCTTTTCCAGTTGGCGCTCTGCCTGGGCTGCTTTGCGGTACGGCTTCAACTTGTGGCTGCGATAGCCCTCCCGCACCAGATAAGCGCCGGTCTCCACCACCTCCTCGGACTTGTGGGCGCTTTCCACGCCCACATTGTCCTGCTCTGTTTCTCGGATCTCTTTGTGGAGCTTGCCCGCGACCAGATGGACGGGAGCTTCCCTGACTCCTTGAGAAACTTTGGAGGGTGGCTTTTTCTTGTCCTCAAAGGTCAGCTTCGAGGTCTTTTTTCCGGTATCCGGGTCAATGACCGTCTGCCTGACCTTTTTCTTTGGGATATTGGCCTGCGCCTTATCTGCTCTGGCCGCAGCTTTCTCCGCTTTACGGATCGGCTTTTCCAGTGCAGGGTCAGACCGTTCCTCATCAGTAAAGCGCAGGCGCGGCTCCTTATTCAAACCATTCTCCCAGCATGAGGGAGGACATCATGTAGTGCAGCTCTGCATAAATGGCCATTCCCACAGGATCGTTGAACATACAACCGGACAGGTAGGCGTAAAACTGTGCCACCACATCGGACAGAATTTTCGCTTCGGTTCCTTCCAGAACCAGACCACCCATACCTTCCTTGGCACGGATGGTGCTCCAGACCTCTGCCAGACGGAGCAGCCCCACCTGACCGGTCTCATTCAGTTCGGCTGCCTGATCTGCCGCCGTGCGGCACTCACTTACCGCATCGGCCATGACCGTAAGCAGCTGGCTGCGCTGGGCATTTACCGCCCTGTCAAAAAACATCAACGGGTTTTGATTCAAAATGTTGGGGTTCATCATCATTCATCCTCCTTCTTTTTCAGTTCCTGGGGTTTGGTGGTCATAATGCGGTACAGCTCGGTATTCTTCGGGAAGTGGTCCACGAAAGGCAGAATTGTGGAGCCATAGAACAGCAGGCCCTCGCCCTCACCGGAGTGGGTCACATAGCTAAGCTGGTGCGTGGAAATGCCCAGCTGCTTGGCGAGAATCTGACGGTCTCCGCCTGCCTGGTTGAGCATATACACGAAGTCGGAGTTTTCAAAGATGTTCTCTACCTCGCGGCTGCTCAAAAGGTCGTAGGGTAGGGTAAAGGCGCCTTGCCGCCGCTGGCGGTAGGTTTCCTACACCCTCCCTCGGAACCGGACTTACTCCTCTCGAAGTATCCGGCTCCCCATTAGTAATTGACGTATTGATTAGTGTCTGTGTATTCTTTCATGGCACTTGCTGCAAACAACAAGCGTTTTTCTCCGCTTCTTTTTCATCACGGTTTCCCAATCAGAATTACCCAATTCGTTTAAGTTCCGTATAACGTGAACCTCATACAAATCGGCTTCTTTACACCCACATAATTCACAAACTCTGGCGTTGAGCCGTTGTCTGATAGTGGTTTTCCAGCTATATTTTTTTCTTTGATAAATGATGTCACTCGCTTCGCCACGCTTACAGTCTGCGATTTTAACAGGGCGAACACGTTTTGTCCCTGCTTTAGTTTCATAAGGAACAGACCATGTTTTACCGTCTTTATACTGGCGAATGATTTTGCGGATACTGGTTTTATGCTTGTTGGCAATCGTCTTTAAGCAACTGTACTCCATGAGATAGCAGAAGTAGTCCAGCGTATGATAATCACAAGCCAGATTGTAATAGTTGCATAATCCTCTTGCTTCGGCATTGTACTGTTCCACAATCTCATAATCCGCAAGGTTGAGAAGTCCGGCTCGGTGTATCGGCTGAAACTCCCCGTTTTCCTTTTGGCGAATGACTTTCTTTGCAAACATGAATTTCTCAATCTTTTCCGTATGGGGAACAGACAGGGCAACTTTCATGTGCAGGGTACGGGATTTTCTCCACGTTCCGTTTTTCATTCTGTGACCTTTGACTTCCTGATTTCTGCGGACGCAAATATCATAGCCAATGAAACGGACTTTTTCGGAACTGTGCGTTATCAGCGTCTTTTCCTCGCTTAGAGTTAATTTCAGCTCTGTGCTTAGAAATTCAGCGATTTCGGCTTTCAAGTCCTCACATTCCGCTTTTGTGCCGCACACGCCTGCCAGCCAATCGTCCGCATAGCGGACAAAAGTGAACTTCTTGTTGTCGGCAGGTTTGCAGGGCAGATTTCTCATAGCTTTCTTCTGTGCCCTATGTTGGTCAATCAGTTCTTGTCTTGCCGCTTCATCGGCGGTATGGTCAATCCAATAAGACAGTCTTTTTAATTCTTTGCTTGCCGCATGATATTCCGGTGTCTGATATGCAGACCTCGGCTTATCAAAGCGTTCTGCGATTTCTCGAAACTTCTTGTCCAGCTCATTCAGATAGATATTTGCAAGTATCGGAGAACAGATACCACCCTGCGGAGAACCGCTGTAAGTGGCGTTGTACTTCCAATTCTCGATATACCCAGCTTTCAAAAACTGGCGAATGATGTTCAGAAAACGACTGTCCTTGATTTTCCTGCTCAAAATCTCAATCAATTTTTCGTGATTGATGTTATCAAAACAACCTTGTATATCGCCCTCGATAAACCAGACCACGCCTGTGAAGTCAGAAGAAATCTGACGGAGTGCGGTATGACAGCTTTTGCCCGGTCTGAAACCGTGGGAGTGGCTGTCAAAGACAGGTTCATAGATAGCTTCTAAAATCATTCTGACAACTTCTTGCAGGAGCTTGTCACGGAAAGACGGGATACCCAGCGGACGGAGCTTTCCGTTTTTCTTTGGAATATACTCACGCCTTACAGGATTAGCCTCGTAGGTTCCGTCCTTTAGTGACTGGATTAACTCTTTTACATAGAAGTCACTGAAACCGTCTGCGGTATCGTCGTCGATACCCTGTGTTGTTGCACCTTTGTTTGCATAAAGTTTCTGATAGGCGGCGTAGTAAATATCTTCACGAAGTAAGTATCTGTAAAGTCTTGTGAATACGCCGTCTTTGTGTTCGCTGGAACACTTTTCAATACGCTCTAAAATTTCAGATGTTGGTTTCATTGAGGTTTCTCCTCCCTTTCATTCTTACATTTTAGATGCTACTAACTGGCTCCCTTCGCCATGTAAGGGTCATTATCCCTCTCGGACTACTATGGAGCCTCCGTTACCATATCCGGCAAATGAGCCGGACTTAGGCAATCCCCAGTTAGCACTGTGCATAGGTTAGTGAAGATTGTCGGATATGCTTTCGGTTCGTTGTGACGTGTTCTCACGCCTGTTTCATAACGTGTTGGCAGTTGTCCCGCCGTGAAAGATGACGTGACAGCGTTATGACATGGGTTTCAGGACTTTTCCCACACCTGCAAAAAACAGGAACTGGAACCTTACATTCGATAAACCCAATCTTATCCTCATATCTTCTTAACATTAGGAAACAGTCGCACCTAAGTCCTTTGGTGACTATTCCTTTTTCTGCCATGCGCTGTTCCCGTAAAGGATTTCTCCTTAGTCGGTAAGGCAGATTGTTTCGCACACTGCCGTGTGCGGCAGTACCTTAAACTGCTTTGCACAGCGCCCTATCTGGGCGCACTTTTACATTCTGTGTGATACCCGTCGGAATACCGCCCCATTTACGGAATCGCTTCCAGATCTCCACGCTGTACGAAGCTGTCTGCTCTTCTTTTAAAAGCAGATGAAATTCATCAATATAATATCTGGTACTCTTATTCGCTGAACGGTTAATCGTTACTCTGTTCCATACCTGATCCTGTACGATCAGCATACCAAGTTTTTTCAGCTGTTTTCCTAAGTCTTTGATGTCGAAACATACCATGCGGTTATTCAGTTCCACGTTGGTTCTGTGGTTGAATACTTTCAGAGAACCGTTAACGTAGATTTCCAATGCAGTCGCAAGACGCTGTGCCTCCTGCTCCTTCTGCTCACGGAGAAGATTATATAAATCCTCTAAGATCGGCATCTTTTCCGGTACTGGGTCAGAAAGAAAGTCCTGATACACCAGACGTACACAACGGTCAATAACTGTTTTTTCTACCGGCTCCAATCCATTCTTCCCACCAACTACCAGCTCACAAAGAGACAGGATAAAGTCAGACTTTAAGGAAAGTGGGTCATCATCATCTGCGTAATCCAGATTGATGTCCATCGGATTGATATAATCATGGCTGGTCGGTGAAATGCGGATAACCTGTCCATGAAATGCCCGGAACAACGGATAATACTCTCCTTCTGGATCGCACACGATAATGTCATCTTTTGTCACGATAAATGCGTTGGTGATCTCACGCTTTGCCGCAAATGACTTACCGGCACCCGGTGTACCCAAAATCAAACCATTCGGGTTTTTCAGTTTCTTTCTGTCTGCCATGATCAGATTATTGGACAGGGCATTTAAACCATAGTAAATGGATTCCCCGCCCATAAACAATTCCTGTGTGGTAAATGGAACAAAGATTGCCGTAGATGTTGTGGTAAGTGCCCTTTTGATCGGCACAAGATTCATAGCAAGCGGCAGGCAGCTCATAAGCCCCTGCTCCTGCTGATAATCCAGACGCTTCAATGCACAGTTATATTTCTGTGCAATACCGGCAGTCTGGAATACGACATTTTCAAGCTCCTGCTTTGTCTCTGCCGTATTTAAGCAGGTGAAGGCCGTCCGGCTGATCCAAAATGAGGCGGACGCGGGCGGCGTCTTCATTGAAGCTGAGGGCTCTTGTGTTAAGCTGTGCGCTCATGGCGCCCCAAATCAGCGCTGTAATACACAGGCCGATGATCAAAAACAATCCGTATCTGCGCAGATTTTTTTGTAGTCCTGTTTTAGATGGCATTTCAATATCCCTCTTATTTTTTTATCACATAGTTTTCTAACAGCTGAGCGAGCGCCTTTCCGAGCATCCTGCCGGAATAGGCCGCTTCATCCAATGTATTGGAGTCGCTTCCCATCTCCAAAAGCAGAGAGCAGTGCGACTTATGCATATTATACTGCCTGTTGCAGAAATAAAGCGGTCGCATCAACCCTGGGTAGCTCTCCTCACAAATCTTTTGCAGCTGCGTTGCAAACCGCAGGTTGTAACGCCAATCGGGGAAATCTGTCACGCCCCCGCCTTCACAGCCGGATATAATCATGATCTGCGCGGCTTTTTTCCCATTGATCGTGGCCACCGGCTTGATTCGGGTTGTATCGTTGGTCTGAATCGCGTCTCGGTGAATATCAAGCAGCACCTGAAGCTGCGGGTATTTTTTCTGATAGGCCTCAATTGCATCCTCAGAGCGGTAATACGCCCCATTATAGGTGGCATCATAAATTTTGGTATCGTGGATTACGGCAAATCCAGCGGCCTCCAGCTGCGCAACAATTTCATCCCCAACGCGCACCATATTGCGGGTTGCTAGGTTGCTGCGGGTTTGGTAGCTTTTTGTAAACCAATCGGTATCCAGCATTTGATAGCTTTCCGTTGTATGCGTGTGGTAGATGAGGATAGTGGGCTTGGTTTTATCCTCTATTTTCAAATCTACCGGCTCGGCCAACACTTTTTTAATATCCATTTTTTCGCTGGTCCTGTTTTGAACGGCCACCTTCCCATAAACCGTGGTTGCACCAGAATTATCATATTGCCGGGAGATGATTTTTCCATCGTGGGAGGCGTTGGCAAGCTCCTTCTTTGCCTGATCAATCAGCTTTTGGATATCGCTGGGTGTTTTTGCAAAATCCGCTTCAGCCACCGCTTTCGATGCGCTCTGCTGTGTCTGTGTGGTGCTGCGCGTTGCCTCAGATGGGGCCGCAGAGGCAGGCAGTTCATTTTGCGGGAGCTCCCCTGTTTTGATCTCTTCCATCTGCCCGCGCAGGAGGCTGGAACCTCCCTCTGGGAGAGCCATGCCTGCGCTTGCCAGCACTACCGGCAGCAATTTCTCCCCAATTTTTGGTGCAGCCACAGCGGAGGTGACCACGAGGGTAACGGATAGGATGCAGATTCCAATTCCTTTCACGGAGCTGATCGCGGCTCCGCCTTTTTTTCGATGCGTACGTTTGATTTTCAAAATTGGTTCCTCCGTGGCTCCAAAAGCATCCGGCAGGCCGGTATTCTGGTTGCCGCACGCTCTGTATCGGAGGCTTTGAAAGCTCTCCGTATTTCATTGCTATGCGGAGAACACACGATTTATACACATCCTCAGCTGGTAATGGACAAGAGATCCTCCGCTGAGAGGGTGGGCTGCAAGGCGCAGTTGATGCTAAGCGCCACCAAGCGGGCCGCACGCTCTACAAGCAAATCAATCTCACGGGGCGTTACCATCATCGCCGTTCCGCGCGGCTCCATCAGTTCCCGCAGCCTCTGCTCTTCCTTCTCGGCCTTTCCCTCCCCTAAAAGATCGATTGCCAGTGTGGCCGCGTCTACTACCGTAGGCACCCCTATGGCGATCACCGGCACGCCTACGGTCTCCTGGTTGAGCGCTGTGCGGGCGTTGCCGACGCCGGAGCCAGGTGTGATGCCCGTGTTGCTCATCTGAATGGTACACCCCAGCCGGGATAGTCTCCGCGCCGCCAGAGCGTCTACTGTGATCACAGCAGCAGGGCGGACCGCTCGGGCGACGCCGGCAATAATCTCCCCTGTTTCAATTCCCGTTTGGCCCAGTACCCCTGGCAGCAGCCCTGCAACTGGGCGCAGATGCTCCATTCCAATTGATCTGGCAAGCTCCGGGCCAATATGACGGGTTGCCAAAATTCGCTCTCCCGCCAAGGGGCCGAGTGCATCCGGTGTAATATGGTCGTTCCCGATCCCCACAACTAATACAAGCCCCTCCTCTGGCAACAGGGCGCGTAATTCATCCGCAACGGCGGTGAGCCTGCCATCCAACAGCTCTGCATCAGCGGAAAAAGGAGGAACCTCAACCGTGATATAGCTGCCCACCGGTTTGCCGATCGCCTGGGCGCCCTGCTCTGTTTGCACCTCAATCGCTGTAACGCATACACTCCCAGATTGATTGACGCGCGATTTCACGCCTGGGATCTCCCGGTCTGTCAATAGCTCGCGGCGTTCCAGTGCCAAATCCGTCCGAAAATTCAAATTCTTTTCTCCTTTCCTCCGCTTCTTTCTGGGTTTTCTCCTAGCCTTTCCTGCTCTAGTATGCGCTTTTCGCAGTCCATTTATCAGCAAAGTGCAAAACAGCGTTGATTTTGCAAAAAAAGAGCTTGCTTTTTATGTGGGTTCATGCTATTATAATTACCTGCATGACAAGCTAAAGGAGGTGTGACGATGCCTAACATCAAATCAGCAAAAAAGCGCGTTCTCGTCAATCGGACAAAGGCGCAGCGCAATAAATCCCGCAATTCCGCTCTGAAAACCGCAATCAAAAAGGCTAATGCGGCAATTGACGCCAATGCGGCGGATAAAGAGCAAGTGGTTCAGATTGCCGTTAAGAAGATCGACCAAGCAGCGGCCAAAAACCTGATCCATAAGAACAATGCTGCCCGCAAAAAGTCCGCTCTTGCTTGTAAGCTGAATGCCTCCAAATAAGAACCAGCGAACGTTGCAAACCCGCCAGCCCTCAGAGGCAGGGCGGGTTTTCGGTTTCTTTCTTGCGATTGGCGGTAAATGCCAAAAGATCTGCGGCAAAAGTTCAAATTAATTTCATTGACTTTTCGTACAGAGGCGGTTATAATCTTAGACATACGGAATGCCCAAATTTTTATACGGAGGTGCACAAAAAATGAAAGTTTTGAAAAAAATTTTGAAGGTTTTTGCGATTATCGCGGCGATTGCCGGTGCGGCAGCAGCGATTTATTTTGCCATTCAGAAGCTGACGGGTGGTAAAAGCGCGGCGGCGGAAGACGATTTTGAGAACTATGTCTCCTGCTCCTGCTGTGACGATGATTTCATTTCCGAAACAGTTGCCTAACGGTATCTCGAAACAAAACGAAGCTGCTTTTCTGCTTTTTGGCGGAAAAGCAGTTTTTTTTGTTTTTCAGCGAAGGGAAGCAAAAAAGCGCCTCTCATCTATTATAGAGCTGCCCGGTATCTAAACACGCTCCCCGTCGCTTTTTAAACGTCGATTAGTTTGTGAAAAGGTTGACAATTTAAAAAAAGCTGATATAATGATGCTAAAATGTCTCATATGATACATTTTAGGAGGCAAACAAATGAAAAGAGACCCAATGGAAACAGCAGCCGCCTTGCTGGCATCCAGCCCAATTTTTCAGGGAGCGATCCCTCAAGAGCTCCAGGCGTTTCTGCTGCGCGGCGGCGTGCCGCTCCATGCCTTTCAGCGCGGGGAAACGCTCTGCCTACCCGGGGCTCACAACGATTGCCTCGGTATGCTCGTTGAGGGCAGCGCACAGGTGAGCAAAGGCGGCAGCAACCGCCCTGTGCTAATGAGCACATTACAGCAAGGCGATTTGTTTGGAGCCGTTACCCTTTATGGATCGCGCGATTATTTCATCACGCGGGTGATTGCCCGCTCGCCTTGTACGGCGCTGTTTTTATCGCGGGAGCTTGTTGATGAGCTCCTGATGCAAGACCCCCGCTTTGCCCGGCAATATATCGCCTATCTGTCAGACCGCATTTATTTTCTCAACAGTAGGATCGATGCCTTCACCGGCGGCTCCGCAGAAAGCCGGCTCGCCGCTTATTTAATGGACAATCTCGCGCAGGCGGATACAGCAGAGCCTTGCGTGCACATGCGCACCAGTATGAACCAGCTGACACAATCGCTCGATATTGCTCGCGCTTCTCTTTACAGGGCATTTGAGCAGCTGGAGGAGGCAGGCGCAATCAGGCGGGAGGGCCGGGTGGTTTCGATTCTAGATCAGCAGAAACTGCGCGAATGCTCTGAAGGTTGCGGAGGTTGAATTGAAAGCGTTATTCCCGTTTTCCGCCCGAACGGGCGAAAGGCGTTGGCATAAAGTTTGATACATATGAAAGAAGGAATTTAAAATGAAAAAGGGCATGAAGCTTCTCTCCCTGATGCTGGCACTTTCCCTGCTGTTTGCCTTGGCTGCCTGCGGTACCACTGGCACAGGGGATGAACCCTCTACCGAAGCCGCGCAGAGTTCATCGCCTGTCGCGCAGGATGTTACGCTCAACGTGGCGGCATTGAAGGGGCCTACCGGCATCGGCATGGTGAAACTGATGAAGGACGCTAAGGACGGCGCCACTGCAAACAAATACAACTTCACCCTTGCAGGTGCGCCAGATGAAATCACAGCAAAATTCGCAAGCGGTGAGTTTGATATTGCAGCCGTTCCTGTGAACCTAGCCGCCGCTCTTTACAATAAAACAAAGGGCAATGCGCAGGTGATGGCAGTCAACACCC
>OGXB01001360.1_pt1 | contig 12663 bp, 12 predicted proteins | sample 1576161 | NCBI WGS metagenome assembly OGXB01 (sample SAMEA3541474, study PRJEB24748) | human gut metagenome | biome: human gut; feature: human-associated habitat; material: faeces | place: China | collected 2012
AGGAGGGAGAAATGATAAAAAAAACTTCCGGTTCTTGCAACACGCGGAGAACCGCCCCCTCCTTAAGAGGCTTTCAGCAGGGGAGGAACGAGGGAGGGCCTCCTTATCAAAAGCGCCCTCCCCGCGGGTTACTCGCCCTTATAATATTCCTGAAGGCTCTTTACGCGCACTTCGGTGGTCCGGGCCGCACCGATGGCGCGGGCAATGGCCTTCGCGCCGGACAACGTGGTGCTGTACGGCACGCCGTAATGGAGCGTAGCCTGCCGGATGGCCTTGGAGTCGTGCGCGGTGCGCTTGCCCGAGGCTGTGTTGATGACCAGCGAGACTTCGCCGTTCTTGATGAGGTCGACGATGTTCGGGCGGCCTTCGTACACCTTGAGCACGCGGGTGGACGGGATGCCCTGCCCAGCCAAAAGCCCAGCGGTACCGGAGGTGGCGAGCAGTTCGAAACCGAGATCCACATACTGGCGGGCGACCTCAGCCACAAAGCGCTTGTCGCGGTCGTTCACGGACAGGAACACCTTGCCGCCTTCCGGCAGCTTCTGGCCCTCGCCCCACTGCCCCTTGAGGAAAGCTTCCTCAAAGGTCGGGGCGATGCCCATGACTTCGCCGGTGGAACGCATTTCAGGTCCGAGCAGGATGTCCACGCCGGGGAAGCGGCGGAACGGGAAGACGGATTCCTTGACGGACACGTACCCGGAACGGCGCATGGACCAGGGGTCCAGTTCCTTGAGGGTCTTGCCGAGCATGACCTGCGTGGCGAGACGCGGCAGGGGCACGCCCGTGGCCTTGGAGACGAACGGCGCGGTACGGGAAGCGCGGGGGTTGACTTCGAGGATGAACACAACCCCGTCCTTGACCGCGAACTGGATATTCATCAGGCCGACGACGCGCAGTTCCTTGGCAAGAGCCACGGTCTGGCGTTCAATTTCGGCGACGGTCTCGGCGGGCAGCGAATAGGGAGGCAACACGCAAGAGGAGTCGCCCGAGTGGATGCCCGCTTCTTCGATGTGCTCCATAACCCCGGCGACGTACACGTCCTCACCGTCGGACAGCGCGTCCACGTCCACTTCAATGGCGTTTTCAAGGAATTTGTCAATGAGCACGGGATGCTCAAGCTTCTGCTTGCCGACATGCAGCGCGAAGTATTCCGCCATCTCCTCGTCGTCATAGACGATCATCATGGCCCGCCCGCCAAGCACGTAGCTCGGGCGGATCACACTGGGATAGCCGATGCGGTGGGCGATCTCGCGGGATTCTTCCAGCGTGGTCGCCGTGCCGTTGGCGGGCTGGAGAAGCGACAGCTTCTGGAGCAGAGCCTGAAAACGTTCGCGGTCTTCGGCGCGATCGATGGCGTCCGGGCTGGTGCCGAGGATGGGCACGCCCGCGCGCAACAGCGGCACGGCGAGGTTTAGCGGCGTCTGGCCGCCGAACTGGACGATCACGCCGTCGGGCCGTTCCTTTTCCACAATGTGCATCACGTCTTCAAAAGTCAGCGGCTCGAAATAGAGGCGGTCGGACGTGTCGTAGTCGGTGGAAACGGTCTCGGGGTTGGAGTTGACCATGATGGCCTGAACCCCGGCGTCCTTGAGGGCGAAGGAAGCGTGGCAGCAGCAGTAGTCGAACTCGATGCCCTGCCCGATGCGGTTGGGGCCGCCGCCGAGGATGATGACCTTTTTGCGGTCGGCGGGAACCACTTCCTGACCCGTTTCATAGGTCGAATAGAAATAGGGAGTGTAGGCTTCGAATTCCGCGGCGCAGGTATCCACCAGATAGTAGGTGGGCACGGTGCCGGTTTCGCGGCGCAGGGCACGGATGTCGCCTTCGGGCTTCTTCCACATTTCCGCAAGCTGACGGTCGGAGAAACCGAATTCCTTGGCCTTGCGGAGCACGGCGACCATTTCCGGATTGTCGGGCGTCATGGAGTTGGCCAGCGCAAAGTCGCGGATCTGCCCTTCCATATCCACGATTTCCTTGATCTGGCGCAGGAACCACGGATCGATCAACGTGATTTCATGGAGTTCTTCCAGCGTGAACCCGACAAGCATAGCCTGACGGATGGCGAACATACGGCGCGAGTTGGGCGTACGGAGCTTACCCATGAGTTCTTCGCGCGAGGGCAACGCGGCGCGGAAGTTGCTGCCGAGGCCGATAGCCCCGATTTCCAGCGAACGCAGCCCTTTCTGGAGCGATTCCTTGAAAGTCCGGCCAATGGCCATGGTCTCACCCACGCTCTTCATGGAGGTGGTCAGTTCGTCCTTGGCTCCGGGGAACTTCTCAAAGGTGAAGCGGGGAATCTTGACCACGCAGTAGTCGATGGTGGGTTCGAAGGACGCGGAGGTTTCGCGGGTAATGTCGTTGCGGAGCTCGTCCAGCGTATAGCCGACGGCCAGCTTGGCCGCGATCTTGGCGATGGGGAAGCCGGTCGCCTTGGAAGCCAGCGCGGAGGAACGGGACACGCGGGGGTTCATCTCGATGATCACGAGTTCGCCGTTAGCGGGATTGACGCCGAACTGCACGTTGGATCCGCCGGTCTCCACACCGATTTCGCGCATGATGGCGAGGGAGGCGTCGCGCATCTTCTGATATTCGCGGTCCGTGAGGGTCTGCGCCGGGGCCACGGTGATGGAGTCGCCGGTGTGCACGCCCATGGCGTCCACGTTTTCGATGGAGCACACGATCACGCAGTTGTCCGCGGTATCACGCATGACTTCCATCTCAAATTCTTTCCAGCCGATGACCGACTGCTCGATCATGACTTCGCTCACCGGGCTGGCGGTCAGGCCGTCACCCGCGATTTCCTCAAGGTCTTCCATATTGTAGGCGATGCCGCCGCCCGTGCCGCCGAGCGTGAAGGCGGGGCGGATGATCATCGGGAAGGGCATGGAGGAACCGATGCGGCGCACGTCGTCCATATTGTGGGCGATGGCGCTCTGAGGGACCTTGAGGCCGATGTTTTCCATCGCCTGACGGAACAGCTCGCGGCTTTCGGCCTTTTCGATGACTTCGGCCCGCGCGCCGATGAGTTCCGTGCCGCACTCGGCCAGCACGCCGGATTTCGCCAGCGCGAGCGCCGTGTTCAGGCCCGTCTGCCCGCCGAGAGTGGGCAGGATGGCGCACGGGCGTTCCTTGCGCACGATGGCGGCAACCGTTTCCGGTTCGATAGGTTCGATGTAGGTGCGATCCGCAAGCCCGGGGTCGGTCATGATGGTCGCCGGGTTGGAGTTCACCAGTACGACCTCGTATCCCTCTTCTTTCAGGGCCTTGATGCCCTGAGTCCCGGAATAGTCGAATTCGCACGCTTGGCCGATGACGATCGGGCCAGAACCGATTACCATGATCTTCTTGAGATCTGTACGCTTGGGCATATCGCTCCCCGCTGGGCAAGGGTAGATTTGTTTCGTCCGCAACCGGCCTCTCCACCGGCTGACACCAATGGCCGCACGCCGAAACAGCGGCACTCCATCATATAGGGAAATGAAGAATAATGAATCCCTCAGTTCCTACACGCCATTGTTCCCGCTGGCAAGAGGAAGAAGCGCACCTTTTCCGGAAATCCCGCCGCTCCTTTTCCCCTTCCGGACGCGCGACGGAAGGAATACAGCCAGCCGTTCCGTACGAAAAACGCGGCTTACCTCTTGCGTTTTTTTGGGAGAGCGTATATGAAACCAGTCTTTGGTGCGGACAGTCCGTGCCCCTAGAAAGATTTTTTCGGGCGACCGTCCGAATATATGGAGGATGTCATGTCCAAGCAGTGCGAATTTTGTGGCAAAAAGCCCCAGACCGGCAACTATGTGAGCCATTCCAACATCAAGACCAAGCGTGTGTTCAACCCCAACCTTCAGAACGTGCGTCACCAGTTCGCCAACGGCGAAGTCCGCACGGTTTCCGTGTGCACCCGCTGCCTGCGCTCCGGCGTGGTTACGAAACCCGTTGTCCGCAAGGCCGACTAGTTCCCGTGTCTGCGGCATGGTTTTCCAAAAATCCCCGGTTGTCCGCAGCCGGGGATTTTTTTGCTTTTTGGAGAACAGGCCTTACCTCAAGGACATGACACCGCCACCACGCCACCTCTCGCCCACACGGCAGGCCACCACCCCTTCGCGCCGCCCTCCTCTGCGCAGGCGTAAACTGCGCCTGTGGATGCGCCCCTACAGCGTCCCCCGTTTTTGGAGGATGATCGACGACGGGGAAAAGCGGCCTACCCTCCCTCCTCCGCACCTGTTCGATCTTTGGATCACAATACTCGCCTCCCGGAACATCCCGTACCTGCTTACAGGACGAGGCAACAAGCTCCGCCTGTACGTCCCCGCCCTGCTCGAACGCCAGGCCCGTTCCGAGCTGGAGGCCGTACTGGCCGAAAGCAGAAAGCCACGCCCTGTCTACATCGAGCCCCCCACGCACAACAACGCGCACTGGGCGCTGTCAGTGCTGCTTCTGCTCATCCTCTGGCATGGCGTCAGGATGCATTGGGGATTTTTGGCCCATCTTCCCGGCCTGCCGGATCTGCCATCTGAAGAATGGTCGCGGCTCGGCTCACTGGATGTTTTTCGCGTGAAGACATTCGGAGAATGGTATCGTTGCGTTACGGCATTGACCCTGCACGCCGACAGCCAGCACCTCTTCGGCAATGTCCTGTTCGGCGCGCCTTTTCTGATCCTGCTCTGCCGCAGGGTGGGCCTCGGGCTTGGCCTCTTTCTTATCTTGCTGGCCGGAAGCTTCGGCAACGCCCTCAACGCATGGTACCGCCCCGCCGGGCATATCAGCCTCGGCTTCTCCACGGCCCTTTTCGGCACGGTGGGCGTGCTTTCCGGATTCATGGCCCTTCAAGGGTGGGGCAGCAGAACGCAGAGCGATACCGGAAAGCTCTCCTGGCGCAGAGGCATCCTCCTGTTGGCCGCAGGCACGGGCATCCTCGCCATGCTCGGCACGGAAGGCGACAAAACGGATTACGCCGCACACCTGTTCGGACTGCTCTCCGGCTTCATTGTAGGAGGGACCGCAAGCTGGATATCACGGCGTACAGCCCCCTCTCCGATTATAAATGCGCTACTCGGCCTGAGCGCCGCAGGGCTGGTCGTGCTGTGCTGGAGGTTGGCGCTGTAAGGAAGCCGCGATCTCTCTGCCGTAAACGAGCCCTAATGGAAAAAAGAGCATAAAAATTCCTTCCTTACGGTGTAGTGAATACTCAAATAGCCCATAACCAAGATAAAACACTACCACTCCTAAGAAAAAAACATCTTTCTTTCTCCAAGAAATAATAACTGCAGGAGCAAAACAGGCGATAAAAAGAATTGTTCCAGCTATTCCATAGGAGTAGGGTATACCTAAAAACAAACTATGTGGATGTGAAATTGTGGATTCTGTGTTCGGATATTTTTTATAAAGTTCAGTACGATGATCCAAAATATAAGCCTTATGATACTCTCGAAAACCTCTAGCAGAATTTCCAACCCAAGGTGAATCTATAAATCCTGAATGGGCCACTATCCAAATAGGCAAGCGGCTTTTAAATGTCGAATCTTCAAGTGGTTCATGAAACATGGAGAAAACACGTTCCTGCTGTTGAGTAGGGAGCGCCATATACGCCAACATCCCCAAAAAAATAGCTATTACTCCTATCTTTACGATATGCTTTTGGAAAAGCATAATGCACAAAAAAATACATGCTAAGCCAAAACCTAAGTATGCAGAACGACCTACGGATAATATAAGTGATATGAGCAAAATAACACAAGTTATGCAAATATAATAACGATAATATCCAGAAAACGTGGTATTATGATACGCTATAAAAAACAAAACACACCATCCGGACACAGCTCCTAGCACACTTGGATGATGAAAGAAAAGAATCAATTGCCCTTTATGTGACATCCACTCTGGTGTCATTAGTATATATAAAATAAAAGAACATACTATAGTCATTCCCAATGCTAAAAAAAAGTACCAATATTTTTTTTCAAAAAAAATAACGGATATCAACCCTATTAAATAGGTATAAAATATTTTTTCAGCTACTGGAGCATCTTTAAAAAAATTCCCCGGTGAAACAAAGCAATAAAGAATAAAAAATATTGATATCCAGCTAGAAAAAGGCACTAAAGAAAGAATATTATTAACAGTAAATATCCGACCCAATAACCATAGTGCGCTAACTGATGAAATAATAAAAAAAGGAGCGGTAAAACGATCTAACCCTATACCAATAAATAGGAGTACTGTAGAAAAAAAGAATATACTTTTGACTATATTATCTATTTTCTGTTCATACATCATTTTTGCCTCTCCAGATCCACAGCTTCTTTTCTCGATTGAAACGGACTGCCGCAGCGACAACGTGAGGAAAACGATATTGAATAAAGGAAAAACACGAAAAACCTAACCGCTTGTTCAAGTGCCTTCCAGCGTTCTTGAAATGAAAAATTTTTCCTATGCGGCAGGTAACGTCATTATAAATATTACCATCAAGAATACGAACAGTATAGTCATCATAACGCTGTAGCGAATCAATATTTTCTAATTCTACCTGCTGCTCTAGCAAGGTACTGATAGCTGATTGATCGGTATGCTCCTTATCTTCGCAAAGCTCTTTCCATTTATCAAAAAAAGAAGACTCAACACCCGATCCAAATCCCATAACCCCCGCATTAATCTTCCCATTGATAAGAATATGCTGTTTTTTCTCCCGATCACAGCGATATGTGACCACGATTTCTTTTTCTGCAGGAAAAATTTCAGTAGCAATATCCTCAATAAGGAGTACATCAGCATCTAGGACTAATACACTTTCTTTATATTTACGGAGAAAATGATCTATACAACCCATTTTATGAGTAGTTCTGATATTATGCTTACTATTAAAATCAAATATATCATTCCTTTGTGGTATTTGCTCAATAGTGACATCAAGTTCGCGTAACTTTTCGCGTTCAGGATCCTGTAACCCCAAATCATATAAAAAAAGTTTGTATCCTGGACAGTTCCGAATATTCCGCGCAAGACACAATGCCATTGGATAAAAGTTCGTATCTGCACAAGTCAAAATCGAGTACATCACTTTCCCCTTGAAACAAGGCTCTGCAGCCAGTTTTCCAACTTTTCCGCCTGAACATCAATGTCGAAACGCGTCCTGCAGGTTTCGCGGGCCCACTCACGCAGTTTCAGCAGCTCCGTATCCGGGAGAGTTATAGCAGCACTGATGGTTTCCGCAAAAAGATCTTCCTTCGCCTCATAAGGCAGCATCCACCGCCGCAATGCCTCGGGGATTACTTCAGCAACGCCCCCAACTTCACGGGTAATCGGCAGCAATCCCGCAGCCATGCCTTCGAGCAATGTGTTGGGCAATCCTTCGGAATAGGAGGCCAGCAGAAAAATATCCCCGGCTTGCAGAGCATCCATAATATTCATGGAAAAGCCATGCCAAACGATGCAATCAGACAGCCCCAATTCCTGTGCGAGTCGCCGCAACCCTTCTTCTTCTCTGCCTTTTCCCCATATATGCAGTTCAAAGGGCTCCGAAACTCGGGATAATGCTCGCAGCAACATGGCATGTCCCTTATCGGATTCGAGCTGTTGTGTGCATACCAAGCGCCGGGGGTGGTGCAATTCCAGAGGAACACTGGAAGCTTTTTTACCATTCAGAACGACATGTACGTCTTCAGCTTTTATGTATGGGAGACTCTTGATGAAGCCTTCGGCGATGAAGCGGCATGGGCATAAAAAAGCTGGACGTATCCATGTATGCAGCAACCGGGTCTTCAACCGATATGGAATATCCTCCGGCAGACCGATCCTTTGTACGACTGGAATTTTCAGCAGCCGCGCGGCAGCGCGCATAAAATAGCATTTGCTCTGCAAATGCTCAATATCCTTTCCTATGTTCGTTATGACGACATCAATATCGTGCTTTTTAAACTCATTATAAAAAAAACGGATTGCTGACGGATTCAAATCCGCGCCGAAAGAAACCTGTTCACCATGCCCCACCCGTTTTCTTGCCGCATCAATGAATTCAGGCTGCCTGCCGTATACGAAGACATGATTACCACGCTTGGCAAGGCGCTCGGCAAATTGCAGGTACCAAGTCTTTACGCCGCCCCATCCAAACGTGGCGTTCACAAAAGCGATGTTCACGAGCTCACCTTACAGAACCCGGCAGCCGTCTTCAGTGACCAGCACCATGTGCTCCCAGCGGATCCCGCCCCATTCAGGGAAGTACAGGCCGGGCTCCACGGTCACGATCATTCCGGGCTCCAGCGGGGTTTTATTACGTCCATTAAGGCTCGGCCCCTCATGGGTTTCCAGTCCGACGCCATGCCCGAGCCCATGCGTAAAGGCTTCGGCAACGCCGAGAGACTCGAAGTGCCCTCTGGCCGCCATATACACATCACAGGCCAGAACACCGGGATGGATAGCCCGGATAGCCTTGTGCTGCGCTTCTTGTACGGCCTCCAGCGTCTTTTTGAAGCGCTCCGTCGGCTTTTCGCCGACCCAGAAAGTCCTGGTCTGATCGGAGCAGTAGTCTTCCAGACGGCACCCCACATCCACCAGCACAAGATTTTCCGCCTCCAGAAGGGCGTCTTTGGAGGGCAGGTAGTGCGGGAGCGCCGCGTTGGGGCCATGCCCCACAATGCTCGTAAAGGCCAGCTCGGTCGCCCCGTGATGCCTGAAAAACATTTCAATGTCCCACGAGACGGCGGCTTCGCTTCGCCCGGGAACGAGCACGCCGGGCAGCCACTCCATCATCTGCTGGTTCAGGCGGCAGGAAATCTCCATACGCCGGATCTCTTCCGTATCTTTGATCACGCGAAGCCGTTCAACCAGACCGTCAGCCTTTGAAAGGCGGCAGCCCGATCCCGCCAGCGTTTCCGCGAATTTTTCATAGAATTCCAGCGTGACCGCGCGGGCCTCAAAGCCGATGGTTTTGCCGGGCACAAGCCCTTTCAAGAGCTTGGCGATATCTTCCGGCGCGTCCGCGCCATAGATGAAAACCCGCTCGGGCTCCCACAGCCGCCGGGCCGCGTCCAGATAGCGCGAATCCGTCAAGATCCAGTCTTTACCGTCCGCCATCACAATCAGGCGGCCGGCGCTTTCGTTCAACTGCACATCATGCAGTTCGAAACCCGAAAGATAGTACCGGTTCGCCGCGTGGCTGATCAAAAGCGCTTCGATTCCCTGTTCCCGCATCAACGCACGCAGGCGTTCGCGGCGCTGTTCGCACATCTGTTCGGACATAATCGCATCCGTTTGTTTTTATAAATATTTTCAATAAATAAGCTGAAACATATACAGGCAAATACCATATACGGGCACGTCACCCTTGTCCAGCGAGGGGAGGGGCATGGGAATCCCCCTTTCTATAATTATAAGGGACATTCCTCTTTTCCTCGATGAAATGCTCATTCCGCGCTTTTGGGTTCCTCTTCAAAAAGTTCACCGAGGATACTGTTGGAAACAAGCATCCCCTCATCCGTAAGCCGAAACACCCCGTTCTCCATGCGGGCCAGCCCCTCAGCACAGAGGCGGTAGGCGAAGGGACCGTGATCCCCCAGAAACGAGCGTCCGGCCAAGGACTCATAGGCATCCAGCGGCAAACCATCCACGGTTCGCAGGCGCAGCATCATGAGCTCCAGCGCCCGCGTTGCCCGATCCAACGGTTCCCGCTCAGGGCAGCGGCGCCCTTCCCGCACCTGCTCCAACCAGCCTTCCCCCTCCGGATTGGTCCAGCGCTCCCCGCCGATCGTGGATGTCGCCGCAGGGCCGACCCCCAGATAGTCCCGGCCTTCCCAGTACCCCAGATTGTGGCGGCACCGGAAACCATCCCTGGCAAAGTTGGATACTTCATAATGATGCAGCCCAGCCTCCTCAAACAGCCGGATGCCTTCAAGATACATGGCGCACTGCACGTCTTCCGAAGGCAGCTCCGCATCCCCGCAGGATTCCGCAAGAGGCGTCCCCGGTTCCAAAGTCAGCCCATATGCGGAAATGTGCTCCGGCCCAAGCGCGATTGCCGCGCGCGCATCCTCCAGCCACTGCTCCAGCGTCTGCCCCGGGAGCCCCCACATCAGATCAAGGCTCAAATTGGCGCAGCCCGCTTCCCGTATGGCCCGGAACGCCTCCCGCGCCGCATTCGCCCTGTGCAGCCGTCCGAGCGTCTCCAGCATCCCGTCATGCAGCGACTGCACGCCCAGCGAAATCCGGTTGACGCCCGCCGCCAGAAACCCGCTGGCCTTTTCCGCCGTATGCAGGGAATCCGGGTTGGCTTCCATGCTGATTTCCGCTCCGGGCAACACTTCAAACGTCCGTCCCACACAATCCAGCACGCCCTCCAGTTGATCCGGATCAAGCAGGCTTGGCGTGCCGCCGCCGAAGAAAACGCTCTCCACGGGCACTCTGCCGAGACGCCGCCCCCATTGTCCCAGCTCGGCATACAGCGCTGAAAGATACACGGCCATTTCATCGCCCGAACGGGCCAACGGATTGGAATAAAAAGCGCAATACCGGCATTTGCGGCGGCAGAACGGTACATGGATATACAAAAGCATAGATTCTCCGGGATACGGTTCACGGGATGGCCTCTCTTAGCCCGTTTTACGCTCCGGCACAAACCCATGCAAAAAAAACTTTACATCAAGGGGCAGTCCGCATATTGTACCGTGTGGGCATACGCCCAAAAAACGTCAACCATCTCAGAGAAGCCGAATGCTCTTTATCCTCCGCCGCCACGAATATCCCGAAGCCATCCGAAACGGCATTGCCCCGGTTTCTCTCTATTCCCCGTTGTTCCAGCGGGGTTTTTTTTGAGCTTTTCCGTTTTCCGCCGATACGCTATCGGCCTGCCGAGACGACAGGCTCCAACGTCAACCCCCGAGAAGCCGCCATGCAACAGGAAACCTTCCATTGGCCTCACAAAGACTTGCTGGATGTGGACCAGTTGACGCAGGAAGAACTTTTCCACCTGCTTGATACTGCCGCAAACCTGCACGAAATCAACTCCCGGCCAGTCAAGAAAGTCCCCATCCTCAAGGGAAAAAGCGTCGTCCTCTTCTTCGCCGAACCGAGCACCCGCACCAAGACCTCTTTTGACATGGCGGGCAAGCGCCTTTCCGCCGACACCTTCGGGCTGGCGAAATCCGGTTCCAGCCTCCAGAAAGGCGAAAGCATGAAGGATACGGCCCTGACCCTCCAGGCCATGAACCCCGATGTCATCGTCATCCGCCATTCCAGCAGCGGCGCGGCCCAGTTCCTCGCCGAGCGACTGCACTGCGGCGTGGTCAACGCCGGGGACGGCTGGCACGCGCATCCCACCCAGGCCCTGCTCGACGCCTTTTCCCTGCGTCAGGTCTGGGGACACGACCGGAACGCCTTCAAGGGCAAAAACCTGCTTATCCTCGGGGACTGCGCCCACAGCCGCGTCTGCCGCTCCAACGTACTGCTGCTCACCAAGCTCGGCGTGAACGTCAGCCTGTGCGCCCCGCGCACCCTCCTGCCCGCGGGCGTGGACAACTGGCCCGTCACGGTCTACACGGACAGCAAGAAAGCCGTGCGCGACATGGACGCCGTCATGTGCCTGCGCCTCCAGCTCGAACGCCAGCAGGCGGGCCTGCTCCCCGACCTGCGCGAATATTCCAAACGCTTCTGCCTCACCACGGCCCACATGGAATTGGCCAGGCCTGGCGCACACATCATGCACCCCGGCCCCATCCTGCGCGGACTCGACGTTTCCGACGCCCTGGCGGACAGCTCCCAGTCGCTGATCCTCGATCAGGTCTCCGCCGGGGTTTCGGTTCGCATGGCCGTTCTCTACCTCCTCGCCACCCGTCCCGACATCAAGGACAACCTCTAACAACGGAGATCGCCGATGTCCTCTCTTCTTATCAAAAACGCCCGCTATCTGGGCGACTCCGTGGACCTGCTCGTCGTCGACGGCAAGGTGCAGTCCCTCAGCGCTTCCATCAATGCCCCCGCCGACGCCGAAATCGTGGATGCCGCCGGAAAAATCCTGTTCCCGAGCTTTATTGATGTGCATACCCACCTGCGCGAGCCCGGTTATGAATGGAAGGAAACCGTAGCCACGGGCCTCAGCTCCGCCGCGCACGGCGGGTTCGGAGCCATCCTCTGCATGGCGAACACCGACCCGGTCAACGACGACGCCGCGGTAACGGAACAGATCCTTGAGTCCGCCCGCCGCTCGTGGCCCAACGGTCCCCGCGTCCATCCCATCGGGGCGGCCACCGTCGGCCTCAAGGGTGAGGAACTCACCCGCATGTCCGAACTCAAGGATGCCGGATGCGTCGCCATCTCCAACGACGGACGCCCAGTAGGCAATACCGAAATCTTCCGCCGGATGCTGGAATACGCCGCCGATCTCGATCTCATCGTCATCGACCACTGCGAAGATCCCTATCTTGCCGCCAAATCGCACATGAACGAAGGCGCGACCAGCGGCGTCCTCGGCGTCAAAGGCCAGCCCGACGTGGCCGAAACCATTCAGGCTTCGCGCAGCATCCTGCTAGCCGACTATCTCGGCGTGCCCGTGCACATCGCGCACGTTTCCGCCAAACGCACGGTCGACATCATCGCCTGGGGCAAATCGCGCGGCGTCAAGGTTCACGAGGTTCCACTGTACGCGGGTGACGCTGAAATCGAGCCCGTTGGAATATT